>Ga0181597_10000645_pt1 | contig 38645 bp, 41 predicted proteins | sample 041ome_5_FD_148647 | JGI IMG/M metagenome (GOLD analysis project Ga0181597, IMG submission 148647) | Coastal salt marsh microbial communities from the Groves Creek Marsh, Skidaway Island, Georgia - 041403US metaG (spades assembly) | ecosystem: Environmental > Aquatic > Marine > Intertidal zone...
TAATGCTCTAATCTTAAAAGAAGCAAGTGTTTTCTCATCAATTAATTCTTTTGTTGAGATAACCTTATTTAGTGATCCAAAGAGACCTTCTAGAACTAATCTATGAGTTTGCATACCATCTAGTGTCCCTGTCAAACCAAAACGATACTTACATAGATGTAGTTTTGTTAGAATAGTTGTAAGAGATTTTGCCTTAAACAGATGAGCCTCATCCCCAACAATACACCCAAATTGTTCAAAGTAACTTTTTGGAAACTTGTAGATAGACTGCCAAGTAGAAATGACAACACGTTTGGTTACATTCTTATCATGTCCACTGTATATCTTCTGCATATATTCTTCTTGCCATCCATAGTCGATAAAGTCAGAATACATCTGTTCAACTAGAGATGTTGTAGGAACAAGAATAAGAATTTTATCTGTTGCTTCTTTTTCTAAAAGCAACATATAATATCTTACCAAAATATAGATTATAAGTGACTTACCAGAAGCGGTAGGACTAAGAAGAAGGGCCCTATGGTTTCTAATAGCATAATCCACGGCGTCAACTTGATAATCACGAGGTTTGATATTTCTTCCATTGGATCGAAGTCTAAGCTGTCTAATGAATCCATCAAGAGTTGCTCTGTCGATTGTTTTTTCATTTTTTAGTTCCTCACTAATTTCATAATTGTCACCATAGTCATCTAAGTATTTTATTAGATAGGGTAACAGTCCAGCATATAGTTCTCCAGTTGCTGGAGAAAATAATCTAATTTTACCATCCCAAATTCGGTTACGATATGCGGGCATAAACTTTGCCCCCGGCACCTCAAATGTAAAGAAGTCGGCCAAAGCACGAGCAGTGCTTCGTTCTGTATCTACATAAAGATACACCTCATTCTTTTTTGAGATATTTGTCATTAAATAGCACCGTCAACAAACTTACGCCATTCAATTGCATTCTTAATATCCCATCCACGCTGTTGTATCTGTTTTAGAATTCGTTCACACGAATCTACGCACATAGAATAGTATTCCACCTTCTGTTTAAGTTTGATGAGTTCTTCATCAGACTCTAAGTAGATAGGTAAATCTTGTTTTAGAATTTTATGATCGAAAGGATTATCACGATATACTTCTGGTGATGATTTACCACCATAGTATTCCCATTTCTGTCTATACTTTACTTTATAATTACCTTCATTCATCAATTTCATTTGACGAAAATTATTATAGATAGTAAGGTATTTTTGATGGAGAGATGCAGAACGAAGAGATTCGTCTGCGAGTTCCAAATCATCTATTTTCAGGTCTTTTTCAGCCTGTGATTGTAATTCATCAAGTGTCATTATTTTTCACATCCTTAATAATAAAAGTGAGCAGTGATTGGTTAGAACTTGCTGTTCTATATTATCTCACTGAGGAGACTCAAAGTTGATTGTTCAAGTCAACCTTATCATCTGCTCATACTTATTTATAACCTACGAATTTCGAAGTCTGTAAACTTAAATGTTGCAGACGCAGTAAGACTTGCCACATCAGTGTCTTGAACAGTAAAATCGACTCCAGTAAGTTCTGTTGGGAACATTCCTTTGTATGTAATTTGCAATATAGGGTTATTTTTATTTGACAGAATAGTAAGTGTCCCATCACTAAACATAGAAGAGACACCACCACCAGGCTGTGTGTCTGTATTAGAATTTGTCATATCACTAAATTGCTCTCTACTATTAGGAAATCCTACTCCAATAATCCAATTATAAATTTCTTCCCAATTCTCATAAGTTTCATTTATCAGAAATTCTAAAGTTAAGTCACTATATTCAACACTATCGCCCGCTACAAAAATGTCCTTAAATGGTGTGCTAATTCTTGCATCACCACTTAAAGTAACTGTTGGAAGATTTGCCTTTGTGACAAAATACTCTACTTCTGGTAATCTATTAATAGAAAACCTAAACTGAGATGCTGAAGCATAATCTAAGTTTGTTGGTAATCTACTTAATGCTTTTAATTCTGCCATTTTAGTATTCCTTTTATAAGACTATTTATAATGCCACAAATAAAAAAAGGGAGAGCCCGAAGACTCTCCCCATCAAGATTGGTAAACCCAATTCTTATTTTTGTTACATGATGTTTGTAACTTGAACTCTTCTGTAGTAAGTGTTTGTGTTTGCAGTCAAAGCACCTAGTCCAGCAGTTGTTCCCTGTGCGAAAGGATTTGCAGTTAGACCATAACGTGTCTTAAATCCGATCTTAGGTTGGAAAGTGTTTTCACCAACCGCACGAACCATCTGTAGTGGAACGTATGGGCAGTAGAAAAGACCTGCATCATAAGGGGAAGATCCCTTATAACCAACAACATAATACTGTTTGTCAGCAGTGTTTGCAGAATACGGGTCGATATACACTTTGTAGCGTCCGTTAAGAACACCAGCAAATGTGTTACCAGCATCGTCAACACTTAGGTTGTTGTTAAGAGCAGGAGATGTATCAAGAACACCTGCCATCTGAAGTGCAGAAGCAACATCAGAAGAACAGATAATCATGTTACCCTTACCTCTACGAGTCTGTTGAGCGATTGCGTTAGCATCTCTTTCAACTTGGAACATAAGTCCTTTGAACTTCTCAACACTCCAACGTCCGTTTGAATCAACGTCCATGTCGAAGATACCAGCAGTTGCAGTATCGTTCTGAGCACCCTTAACAGCAGTTGTGTAGATAGTTCTAACAACTTCTCTGTTGATTTCTGCGAGAATTTCAGCAGAAAGGATGTTTGCAAGTTCTGTCTCAGCATCCAAACCGTGGATTGCCTTGAGGTCTTGTGCAAGTTCCATTGTGTATTCTGCCTTTAGGGCACGTGACTTTGCAGTAACGGTTTGTTTCTCGATTGAGAATGCCATTTCTGCGAAAGAGTTACCAGCAGAATCACCTTTTGCTTCAGCAGCAGCAGTGGTCATACCTGTTCCGTTGGTGTATGTGCCTGGAGCAGCATCATTCAACAGGGCAGGGTTAGTTCCTGCTTGTGTTCCAGCACCAGAGAAATCTGTGTCTGCTTCATTGAACATAGACTCAGTTCCAGCCTGTGATGTATAACGAGAACGCATTGCGAAAATCAAACCTGTTGGGCCTGTCATTGGTTGAACACCAGCGACATCATATGCGATTAGGTTTGGCATTGCACGGCGAACAAGTGAAATTAGGATCGGATCCCAATTATCAACATTACTACCTGTTGCGTTAGTTGGTGCAGCTTCTGAGAGGAATCTTCCATCCTCACGAAGTGCTTTTTCTTGGTTTTCTAGAATTACAGTTGTAACAGCTCTGCGATACGAATCCTTGATCTCTGGGAGGTCATTGTGTTCTAGCACTGGCTGCCATTTTTCCTGTAGATGCTCTGTATTGAACATGTTAGGTTCTCCTTATTGAGTTATTTTGTTTCAAATATTTATAATATTTCAGTTTTTTAGCTACGAGCACGTTTGACGTTCCGACTGATAGCATTCATGTATGCTGCCATAGCATCAGAAGTGTCAATCGTATCAGTGCCAGTCGTATCAGTATCAACTGATTCTGTTACAGTCGCAGCAGACTTAGGGAAATAACTTTCCTTTAGTGAGTTTAGTTTGTCTTTGAAGGTTTCTTCATTAACAAAATCAACTTCATCTGCAAGTGACTTAAACTTCTCGACTTCCGTATCTGTCAAGTCTTCAGAGACTTCAGCAAACACAGACTCCCGAACCAACTCCCCTACAGATTTATTCAATTCTGCATTTTTAGAAATTTGTTCGTTGAGTTTCTCTTCTAGTTGGTCAATCTTTTCAGATTGGGCTTCTAGAATATCATACTTTTCATCTGGAACATCAATATAATGTTCTTCAAATAGCGCCTTTAGACCAGAGATGAAATCTTCAGCAATCTCGCCTTTGAGACCTCTCTCAATTGCAATCTCGTTCTCTTTCATCCACTCTTCTACAACATAGTCCATGTATGCATCAACTTTTTCGGTCAATTCATCACGAATTCTATTGACTTCCTCGGCGATTTCTTGAGTTTTTGATTCCTCAATTCTTTCAACCTCAGAGCGAAGTTTAGATTTAACCGCAGCCTCGAAAATAGTTGCAGCCTTATCCTTAAATTCTTCAGATAGTTCTTCACCTTCAGTAAGTGCAGAAACATCTTCTGAAACATCTACTGATGCAAGACGTTCATCCAAAGTAGATTCGTCAACTTTCACTGACTCTTCTTCTTCTCTGTCTTTCATCATAGCACCGTATGCAGCAGTAAGTTCTTTAGCATTCATACCAGTCATTTTTTCAATCATGGCATCTTTCATTGCTTCTTTAGTCATACGAGCTTCGTCTAGTTCCTCACCATCGTGTTCAACTTCAACACTAGCGGCAAGAGGTTCTTTAATTTTGGTTGGTTCGTCATCACCACCGGCATCTTTTGCACCCTTATTCTGAGCATCTTTAACAGGTTTTGTTGCTTTTGCGGCATCAGCACCTTTCTTCTCATCTGGGGATACAACTGCTTTGCCAAGGTCTTGAACTTCACCATCCACCTTATCCATTGATTCACCTTTAGCGGCACCATCTGTTGGTTGCTTTGCTTCTTCAAGCTCTGCAGCAACTTCCGCTTCTAGTTCCTCAATTGTCTTGTCGAGTTCTGACATTGGGATTTCTCCTTAGTTTGGTTATATCATTTATTTATAATGATTAAAGTTTTGACAAAAACTTTGCAAAGGCAAGTGCGGAAACTTTACTGTCTCTTTGTCTTACCCCTTCATTGATTTCGTCTTTGATCTTTTGGATTTCTACTTCTTTAAGTAATCCATTATCCCAAACCCATTCTTTACCCTCCATAATACCTTCAACGAAGGCTTGTGGAGCAGAAGGGTCTGCAACAATATCTGCCGCAGTGGCAAGATAAAAATCATCTTTAACATAGTTTGCACCACCTCTAGATACTAGTGAACCCATGCCTCTAGAAGAGACACCAAGTTTACCACCATCTTTAATTAGTGCTTTCGCAATTTCCCCCATTGGAGTAGAGAGCAGTTTCGCCTCACCAACAAAGTTCTTTCCATCAGCTTCAAGTTTAGTAATCATATGCGATACTCTGTCAAGATTGACAGTTGGGCCTTCTGGATGACCCAGTTCCCCAAACGCACGACCTTCAGCAACAAATTCTTTATTATAACGAGCGACTTCTTTTTCAAGCACACTCATTGGATAGACACGACCATTTCTATTCTTCTGGTCGGCCTGCATGAAGATTCCACGAATCTTCATATCTTTTCCACCGTCTTTTTCTTCAACGATGTATTCTACTTCTTGTATTTGTTCTGCAATAAGTTTCATGGTTAATATCCCGAATTCGTAATTGCTGTTCCATAAAGTGTAGTTGCACCACGCAACCCTTCACCAGCGAGAGTATGAACAACAATGCCTGCTCCAGCACCAACGTAAATAGTTCCTACGTCAGCATCATCAGCAGAATTCCGAACAGTGATAGTTTGTGCAGAACCAGTATTAAAAACCCAAACAGCATTTTCATCTGTAAATTTAGTAGTTCCAGATGCTAATTGAGTTGCTGTTCCTTTTACTTGCATTGTCCTAATCCTTACATTACCGTTAATACTTCTTTTTCAAAATAGTCTAATATCTGTTTTTGCGGAACATTAAACTTTTTTGATACAGAAGTAATTGTTTTGTCAAAAGTATTTAGGAAATCTGAAGGTTTAGACTCCATTTCCTTAAAAATAGCGTCAACAGCCTTCTTCATCTTAGGAGATAACTTCTTATACTCCTTAGACATTTTATGCTCATCTTTTTCTGGTAAGTCCTGTTTGAACTCAGAAAGAGTTTTACTCACTATCTTCTTCTACCTTTGGTATATGATGTGTTACAAAACTATTTGCAACTTCTTGTCTTTTTGTCTCTAGTGCAGCCCCAACCTTTTGAGATAGAGCATTATTGAAATGAGATTCTGCATCCAGATTCTCTCCATTACCAATTGCGTCAACAAAGTCTCTAATACTATTACTCATATTTATTCTCCTTTAGTGGGGTCATTTTGAGCATAGAAGTCATCTCCGCCTGCAGCATCTTCACCACCACCTTCATTTTCAATTTGTCCATCAATCTCATCAATTTCTTCATCAGTGAGTCTGAGGATATTCTTTTTAACATATTCTTTAGAGAAGTATGTTCCAACATAAGATTCGATTTGTCCAAGCATATCCAATCTTTCTCTTAGAATTTCCGTATTCTTCAGTTCTGTAAAGTGACCATCTTGCAGATAATCAAACTGAATGTGTTCTTTAAGTGAATCCCACTCTTCAGTGGCAATAACACCCTTTAGGATAAGTTGTGTTCTAAGCATATCTGAGAACATAACTGCAAATCTTTTACGAAGTCTTTGAACAAACTTTGTAAATTTAAGTTCGTCACGAGTAATGTTATCAGAACGTCCAATAGAAAAGTTGTTTTCAGCTTCTAGTCTTGAAATAGGAACATTCAATGAACGATAGAGTTTCTTTTTAAAATATTCAATATCGTCAATCTCACCAAGGTTTGAACCGCCAGGCAAGGTTGTAATCTCTGTTCCTCTACCACCTTCTCTACGAGGCAACCAAAAGTCTTCTAACATTGACATATGGTTTCTATCATCTCTGATTTCACCAGTTCTTGCATCATATACCAACTTGTTACGATAACGATTCATAACATCTTTTAGGTATTGTTCTGCCTTTGCCTTTGGTAGATTACCAACGTCAATATAAAAGATACGTCTTTCAGGCGCACGAGAGATACGATAGATAACCAACGCATCTTCAATCATTCGCAACTGATTGACAGGTTTAATTGCTTTATGTAAATGTGAAAGGACTGTTCCTTTTTGTGCGTCTATTTGACCAGAAGGACAGTATGTAATTGAATCGGCAGTGATACGAATACCAGAAGTAGAACCACTGGTTTGATCAATACCCTTTTCATTATACAAATAAAATTCCTCGACACCTTTAATAATGTCAGTTCCCTTGTCACTCTTATCTTTACGAACTTCACGAACCTTTCGAATTTTACGAGGGTCAATGTAACGAAGTTCTTGAATACCAAGAGATGGATTTTTCTTATCAATCACTTTATGATAGTATAATCTACCATCAACATACCAACGCCTAAAAATGTCATGTCCTTTGGCATTAAAGTCCAAAAGAGATAACACGGTGTTGAATTCTTCTCTGATTTTTCTTTTAATTTTATCAGAATATTCTAGTCTATCTAAAGATATAGAAACCGATTGGTCTCTTTCGTCTGATACAACAGCCTCATTAACAATATCTTCAATTGCCATGTCACACTCTGGTTGCATAGCAATGTCACGATATCTACGAATTAAGTCAATTTCTGACCTATCTCTTCCGTCAATATCGAGTAGTTGAGTAAAAAACCCACCACCAGCAATATCAAATGCACCGTCATCAGAAGTGGGAAGAGTGAAACCATCACTCTTCCCCTCATCTTTTGCTCTAGTTATTCTAAATCCAAACAGTTCAGCCATAATATTTCTTTTCTCCTACTAGAGTTATTTTCTAACAGGATTATTTATAAGACTTTTTAAGTCTTATGCAGCACCACCACTAGAACCAGTTCCATCAAAATGAGTGTATCTCCAAGTGACAGTAAATGTTTCTACTTCACTTGCAGTATCCCAATTCAATTCGATTGCGTCCATAGCAGTTGGCCAGCAGTTTCTAATCACATGTGTTTTCAAAACATTGTCGTTTTGACGACCCAACTGTTGAACTGTCAAATCAGCAACATATTCGTTGAAATTTGCAGCAGCATTATTGGTGTTAATGTCTTGAATAACATTCATCCACTGTTCAATCATGTTACGAACTGCAAAGTCCGTATCATTGATAATTGTTGTTGTCCAAGGTTCGAACTCTCTGTCTCCATTAACATGTAGAATTCTTCCACGATAGTTAATAGGAACTTCTGTAATTGTCTGCCCAGGCAAAGATGCACCTTTCACAAAGAACTCTGCATTACTAACAGCAGTAACTCCGCCAGGAGCAGTCAGAAGAACTTTGAATTGGTTAGCACGAGCACCCCCACCAAGGAGGTTTGATTTAAATTGATCTAAAGTAGCCATTTTTAACCTCCTACCTCACTAAATGAAACACCAGTTCTCACAGCAATGAAGTTGAGAGTGATGAAGTTGATTGAACGAGCGGGTTTGATGAAAATGTTTGCAACAAACTCATTTCTGTCAATTACTTCTCCAGTGTTATTGGTTTCGTCTGCAACCACTGAGAAATCAGTGATACCTCTACGTCCTTGAACATCTCTGAGGAATGGTTCAACCATGTTTCTAAACTGAGCACGAGTGAACTCATCATTGAACTCAAAGAGTTGGAACTTAGCAGCAGTTGCAATTGCCTTTTCAAGAACCAAGAACAATCTACGAACATTGATTCTGTCAAATGCAGAAGGTCTTGCAAGTGCAGTCTTGTCACCGAAGAGAACTGTTCCTTGGCCTGGGAATGTAACAACAGGGTTAATTCTAGCAGGATATAGGATATCTCTTTGTGTTTTAGTTGGGTTAAATGCGAGTTTAACAGCACCACGAATCTGTCCACGATTGTAACCGCCAGGCGAGAACCAAGGGTCAGCAACTGTGTCAGTGTTAGCACACAAACCAGCAATGTCTCCGTTTAGAGGAACAAAACGATATACATCGTTATACTTGTCATACATGTATTTGTAACCACTGTCAAATACAGCATAAGAAGAAGAGTTCATCTGGTCGAAGAAGCCTTTTACGTTAGTGGTCTGAGTTGCACCAGATGTGATACCAACCACATCTTCTCTACGAGGAGAGATGAATACAACGCAATCTTTTCTGAAATCACCGAAATCAATCATGTTTTTCGCATGAGTAACACCGTCTGTTCCAGTTTGTCCACCACCGGCCAATACTAGATTTACGTCAACTGTTTCAACATCTTTTAGGTAGTCATATGCAAGTGATAGTTCACCAACTGTTGGTGCAAAATCATCAGAACCGATAGAAAGTGTATCAGTAATAGGAAGATGGTTTGCATCAAAGTTAGTTGTTGCACTTGCAGAACTAATTGCAACACCCCAATCTTCACCATCAGAATCGACACCATCTATTTCAGATGCCGGATGACTCATCCACCAAACATGCATTGAACCTCTGTTCACTATTGTTTTGTAGAAATTAGAACCACCCTGTGGAGTTTTAGCATTTGGATGTTTAGACAAGAATGAGAATGTTTCGATTACTGCAAGTGTTCTGTTTCCAGCAACATCTACATCGTAACCAGTGATTTCGCCTCTTGTGTCATAAACTACAACGTGCATTTCGTCTTCAGCAGAACCTAGTCCTTGTCCCTTTGCCCAATCAGATGTGCCTGGAGCAGCATCAAACAAGTCATAGAATCTCCAACGTCTGCGAATTGCAGTTCCGTCAGCGATGACAGATTGGATACCACCAGAATTTGTATCATCCAACAGACGAACAGTTAGATCGTTTGTTGCGATTGCAGTTACTTCATACTGATGTCCAGCAGTCTCTTGTAGATAGATAACATCACCAACTTGGAATTCTGTTCCATCATCAACGGTTACAGTTGTATCACCAACTGCAAGAGCTCCGTCTGTAAGTGAAGTTACTGTCTCTTCAAAAGCTTCAGCAGACGGACAAAGTGTAACCCCAACAGAGTTACCCCATGCGCCTGGATACTTTGAAACCCAGTTTCCTAGTGATGCAGAACCATCTGCATAATTGTTTTCGTAAAAATCATCGTTTGTAATTCTTGCACCAAGTTTTGCTGTAATAGTAGCAGCAGAAGCGGGTGCAGAACTGAATGAAAGTGTAGTTGATGTCACTGTAAAGGCAGTAGTTACAACACCATTAACTTCAACTGAAAGCAAGTCTGCATCAGATACAGCTTGTGATAGTGTGAAGTCAGTTGTTGAACCATCGCCAGTAGCAGAGAGTAGTGATGCACCGCCGCTTGCTACAGCGTTACGAGCACCAGTTTCGACACGAACAACTTTCAAGTTATTTGTATATTGCAAGAAGTTGGCGGCAGTAAACCAAGTTTCGAAATTCGTATTGTTTGGTTTACCAAAGGTATTGATCAACTCTTCTTCCGAACCTACTGTGATGACTTCATTCATCGGCCCCTTCTGAGTGGCAATTGCGATACCACCGATAGAAGTAGCAACAGCGGGAACGACATTAGTTAGATCAATTTCCTTGACTTGAACGCCAGGGGATACTTGAAATGCCATTTCTGTTTCTCCTTATTGGGTTTATTGTATAGAGTTTTTTTCAACTTTACACATTTATTTATAAAAAAGCAAGTTTCAAAAAACTTTTTTATATGCTGACATTTTATAAATAAATGTATGTCAGACTTCTATAACAAATATAAAAAGACAATCAAAGAATCAGCCAAGAGAAACTATCGGAAAAGAATCATTTGGATAAATGAATACCTTGCCAATAAACAATGTAACTACTGTGGTGAGCCTGAAACGGTTTGTCTCCAATTTTATCCCAACGACAAAGAAATTCGTAGGATGTCAACTAGGAAAGGTTTAGGTGAAGAAGATAGAAAAGAAATTCTAAATCAAATAAACCAATCTAAAATTGTATGTTCTAATTGTTTTTTAAAATTAGATAATGATATCACTCTTATTTAGAAAATTACCATTCTGTATCATGTGAACGAACCACTGGACTCCAACGAGTTCCATATTCATCAACAACAGTCTCTCCATATGGGGACTGTAATCCATCATCCATGAATCCGAATGGAGCCATATCCTGTTCTAGTTGATGTTGTTGTTCCATAAACATTCTAGCACGAATATCATCGTCAGTCAACTCTTTAAAGTATGTTTGTTGAATTAACCAAGAAAAGAGAACACAACACATTGCAAGGTCATCTGAGTGTCCATCTTCTGCTTCAAAGGTTTGTCCCTTGAGTATAAATGTAGAAAACTCATTGATTAGATCGTAATCTTGAATAATTAATTTATCTGTTTCAATAATTTGTTTAAGATTAGAGCAACCTAGTTTTTTAACCGCCTTTGTTGTTCTTACCCCAAGTTGTGCCTTTCCACCGCTAAACCCACCGCCAACGACTTGACCCGCACGACCACGCATGCTTGCCATTATAAGGTTCTCATACTCTAAGTCAAATTGTAGAGCAGTAGCAACCTGTTCACCGATATCATTTACCTCAACCATTACATAAGCTTGGTTATATGCATTTGCAACATCATGAATTATATTTGGATATAGAAGAGGTTTTATCTCATTGTTTCTATATTTTGCAGCAATAGTATAAGGAACGGTTGTCACATCAAACACAATAAATGCAGAATAGTCATTTCTTGTTCCTCTTGCAACGTCACAAATAATTGTGTATATGTGATCTGGTTGTGGTTTAACATATAAGTCTAATCCAGCATTTGACTTTATAGGATTCATATAAGCCATTGTTTTAATTTTTGCTGGATTGATTAGTGTATTTGCAGAACCTAAGAACTCACACTCAAACTCTCTTCTGAACTGTTCTTCAGAAGTGTTTGCAATTGTTTCTTCTCTCCATTTATCATCTCTGCCTGGAACTTGACTCCAATGAACATCTATGATATTATAAGAATTTCGTTTGTTCTCTGCATCAGTCCATAACTTGTAGAACATGTTCATACCATTAGGAGTTGATACGATAACAACTTTAGTAGACTTACCAGATGAAATTGTAGGATATACTGAACTAAAGAAGTCCTCTGCAACATTATGTGGAACGAATGCAAATTCGTCTAAGAACAACATATTGTAAGAACCACCACGAACAGCAGATGATGATGTAGAAGATGCAACGACACGAGAACCATTCTCTAAGTCCACAGAACCTTTGTTCCATGACACTACCCCTTGCTGTAACCACTTAGGTAGGTTTTCGTATGCAAGTTGAAGTCTTCCAAGAATATCTCTTGCAGTTGCAGCCTTGTTCGCAAGGATTGCCACGTTCATATTCGCATTGAACAGAACATAATGCAAAACATAAGATACCAGTGTTGTGGACTTACCAGACTGTCGAGGAAGTTTACAAATCGTAAAACGATTGTTGTGAATTGTTTCTACAATATCTTCTTGAAAATCATACATCTCAAAGGGAACTAATCCCTCATCCAAAGAAACAATACGAATATAGTTCTTAATGAAATATATGGGATCTTCCATACACTTCTGATATTCTACGATTTGTTCCTTAGTCCACTCTACAGGAACATTGGATTTTTTTAGTAGTGGATTTCCAAGATAGTGATCATAATTTGCCATAACATAGTTCTAATTTTTAAGTTGCAGTAAAGTATACAAAATTAAATTGTAAAGTAACATTTGTTCTATTATCTGCTTTTCTTAAAGAGTTGCCGGTTTTTGCAGCGTAGTATGATGACTCTTTATCACTATCTGTTAATACTGCAGCAGCGCTCCCGCCTGGCCAAGCAAGAACAGGCATCCATCCAGAGCCTGGATTAGAACCATCACTTTGCCGTTCTAGATTTCTCCAAGCATGTGATGTTGTTGCACCAGAATCAGTAGGAACAAAAGGTAGTGTGCAATTACAAGTAATATTAGAATCGACTTGGGACGAAAGTTGGAAATAGGCTTCGGATGTGTTGCCTTCCGACAACCTAAATGGGCCTTCAACTGCAACCAATCTTCCAATTTTTGCATACTTCATTTTGAGTGTTTCTGATCCACCACCAGCATCACTGAGTTGTATATTAAATGTGCCTTCTTCATAATCGTCAAGGGCGTTGTTGCCAGAGGTGTCTCCGTTGAAGGTAAGGCCACCACCGGCCAAAAGCCGCATACGTTCTGTTGGACTTGTTTCACCAACATTACACGTTAGAAAACTAATATACCCGCCGTCAGAACCATTTATTGCTTGTGCAAGATCAATCTGACTAACAATACCACGATTAGATTTGCCTATAATCCGACCACCAGCAGTTATTGCGTCTAGGGATTGTTTGCTTGTGATATGACCATTGGAGTCAACAGTTACTTGACCGCCACTGGTTGTGATATCCAGATCGGTTGAAGGGCTACTAGTGCCAATGCCTACTCTGTTATTTACAGAGTCAACTACAAGAGTGTCTGTATCCAGTGTGGTTGCACCAGTAACATCTAGTGTTCCAGCAATCGCAATATTAGTGTCTAACTTTGCAGAGGTAATCTGCCCGTCAGCAATATCTGCTGTAGCAACTGTGGTATCTCCTAATGAACGAGAACTGATTTTTCTAATTGCCATTATTCTTTCCCTTTAAGCATTTTTTGTAATTCAGCAGTAGAACCGACAAACAATGCGTTTGTAACATTCTTTGGTGCAGAGTTAGGAACTTCTTTAAGTTTCTTCATCTTTGTCTGCAAGTCACCTAGTTTTTCAGTAACCTCTGCTACTTGTTTAATTAAATTTCCAGCAACCTCATAACTGCGAGGATGGTCTGATTCTCTTGCAAGTTCAAGAATACCATCAATAGCATCCTGTCCTCTTTCAATCAGATTATAAAAGTTTTCTCTCTGATATTTATAATCATTATCTATGTCTTGTTCATCTAGAGTTGTTGTTGGAACAAGAACAGGTTTTGGTGGAGTAACCTCTTTTGTTGTTTTCTCCACTACATCTGTTATACCAAGAACATTATCCAGAATTTCTTCTTGTCGCATTAGTAGACCCTAATTCCCCACCAGTAAGTTACAGAGTTGTCATCAAAACTTGAAGAACCAGAAGTAATTTGAGAACCGCCGGCATTCAAATCCCATGTTCCGCCATCTGAATTAACAAAAACTGAAAATCGGTATCTATAATCAGCAGTAGGCTGGATGACGTGCATGTATGATGCAGTTAGAGTTGCGCCGTCTTGGTCAGATGAACCATCATAGTATCTTTGAGAGTTACAAAACACATCACTCCAAGTAGAACCTCCGTTTGTTGACTGTTGAACGCCAATTGATACATCCCTTAAAGCTTCAGCATTATCGGTATCAAATCCGGCTGATATACCAAAAATCCAGAACTGTGCTTCACCGTATGTTGATAGATTGGGTGTCCATGTGTTGTTTGCATCCCCAGAAAACCCATCAGTGGAATCATAATCAACTACTCCATTTGTATTAAATGGAACTACATATTCAGTGTTATCAGTGAGGTTATTCGCTGCAGTAGTGATTCTAAATCTAAAATAGTCTCTGAATTCTAGTTTGTTCGATTGGATGGCTCCTACCGCCATTTTATCATTAGTAATGGCACTATTTGCAATCTTTGCCGTAGTGATATTTGAATCTAATATTTTGGCCGTAGTGACGGCACCATCTGAGATTTCGGAAACGGTAACAGAGTTTGCTGCTAAATCTTCTGCAACAATAACGTCTGTTCCAATCATTTGTGATGTAATTCTTTGAATTGCCATGTTTCTTTATCCTTTAAGACTATTTATTCGTCTTCTCCTGTCTCTGGATTAAATTCTTTTGCGTCTTGGAAGAACGAAGTTGTTTCACTAAAACCAAAATCATCATCATCAGCAAAAGAAGTTACTGGATCGGGAGTAGCAGTAAACCTTTGTTCTCTTGTTGGAGAAACTGCTGGTAGGTTTGCATACTGATCGACTTGAACAGACTTGATAACCTTCTGAGAAGATACAGGCCCATACAAATAAAATTTTGCTGTAAAATTCAAAGTGTAGATAATTGCTCTTCTAGATGCAAAGTCTCCTTCATAATCATCTTCATAAGTAATACCACTCAATATAATAGGAACATCCCGAATAATATCTAAGTCTGGACGTTCTCTAATTGTAATAGTATATTCTGGTTGAAAGAATGGTAGAATTTGTTCTGTAATTTGTAGTGCGTCATCTGAATTCTTTGCCATAACATACAATTCAAAATTGATGTTATATGGAACAGGCATATATGAAGAAAGAAGTTGATCAGCAGTAGAACTATTTGTCTTCTTCTTTACTTTAATTGCTCTGTTTAGTTTTCGACTTGCATCATACTCTAGTCCAGTAATCTCAAATCCTAAACGTGGAAGAGTAATTGCAACCTTCTTAGAAAGGTTTGGGTCTTCCGTTAAACGAGACAACCACTTCTGTTTTGGGCCATATGCAAGTGGCACTTTCATAGTTTGTATAATTGCACCGGCATTGTTCTTACGAACAATTTCAATGTCATTAAACATTGTTCCAAATGCAACAACAATATCTCTTGTTGTCTCGTGATAAAAATGTTGTCCAATCATATTATTTTAATCCTATATCTCCAAATGGATTCGATTCTGTAAAGTCTAGTATCGTATCATCCAATCTTTCAAAATCATTATTATCAGACCTTTCATCTATAGTCTGAATATTATATTGCTCTAGTATTATATAGGAAGGTGATGCACCAGGCACCGAATTCTCTAATATAATAGAACCACTGTATGTTTCATCTTCAGCAAGAATATAATCATTAACACCAGAATCTTCTTGAATAATTAAACCACTTCTATCTTCAAGTCTAATTTGTTCATTAACAGTTCCCTGTTGTTCTAGTGTTACTTGATATTCAAGTTGGTTTAGACTGTTATCAGTTTCTACACCATCAATTTCTGCAATACCAGTTGCAAGGTCTTCATGACCATACTCAAATAAACGACACTTTAATTTGTATGCTGGAACATTGTGAACTTGATAGAAAGGATCATCGTGATCCACAAATCCAATTTCAAACAACTTTTGTGTTTTCGGGAAATAAATTAAATCTCCCTCATTTGGTCTACTTGATACAATTAAATTAGAATCTATAGAAACAAACTGTTCCCATCTTCTTCTTGCAACAATAAATGTTGCCTCATTTTGTATATCCAATCCAAACTTTGACATGAGTTCTTTTTCGCCCTCATATCCATCCACATTTTCAAAATACATTTCGATAAGATACGCTTCATTAAAAGAGGATAATGTATCCTCTCCAAAAATATCATCTTCATTAACCAGTTTACGAGGCATATAGTAGACATCTTGTCCATAAATCCTCAACTGTTCAATCATCAAGTCTTCATAGAGTGCCTGTTCTGGTCGTGTTCCAGTATCGAAATATACATTAGTCGGCATAACCTACCCTATCATATGCATTGGTGGAAGTTCGTATGCTAATTGAATTTGTTCCTCAAGTTTTTCGATTTCCGTTTGAGCCTCCTCAAAAAGTTTTGCCCCGTTGAGAGTAACACCACCCAACATCTGAACTCCTTCAAATTTAGAAAGATTTGCACCCCATTGACGTTTAATCAACTGTGTAGTATATTTTTTAAGATACATATCATTCCACACATCAGTATATGTTGAAGGATCTAAAACTCTATATGCTTCAATTACAATATAATCTCCAGCAGAAACAGCTGTCTGCCAATCCATATCCAAATACAATCTATTTTGGTGCTGATTAAATCGAATAGGAACTTGTCCAACCAAAATATTATCTAAAAAGTCGATATGTTGCATTGTCATTTGATAGTGAATAACTGATGTTGAACTAAAGTCATACAAGTCATTCAGTCTCAATTGATAACGAACATCAAAAAGATTAATATTTGCTTTATCCGAAAAATCAAAAACTCTTACTACACTAAGAATAGATTCTGGAACTGGAATATAATTTTTCTGTAGTTTCCATGTAGCAGTTGTTGAACCGTCTACATCTGTAACGGCCGTGAGTGTTTCATCACTCCTAGCACGAGTTATATCATCAGCAGTAATTTGATATTTTAAATAAACCCTCTCAACACCATCATAGTGATATTGTCCAAAATATTGAAGAGCTTCATCTATCCTATCTTCAACTTGATCTGGATCTACATTGATTTCAATTACTGGTTTACCTAGAGCTCTTAAACAATATTCTTTAAGGTTTGCTCTTGAACTTGGTGTTGCCATATCATTTTATCCTAATGCGATTGCCATTGCGATGGAGAACCCACTATCTGGTGCATTACCTTCTGCGACTTGAACCACAGTTCCATCACTCTTTTTACTATACATCTTTTGGTCTTCTAAATTGACCGCCAATTCACCAACCTCAAGATCAGAAGCCTGCGGCACTGAAGACGCAGTTTCCGATCTTTTGATTTTAATTGCTGTTGTCATTATCTAATACCTATTTTAATAAGTTCCACCATCAATTCCAGTAACAGTTACAGCACCAGCGGTAACAGTAAAGTTATCAGAACTAAATGATGCGACACCCTTAACAGAAGTTGTTGCAGTAGCAACACTAAATGTCAAGTCATCTGTTCCATCTGTAGAAGAAACAGTGATGTTTGTTTGTGTTCCGTTACCAATCATTGCAGCAACAGCGTCATAAACTCTTTCGTCTTGGTAATATAGGTTAGTAGAACCTTCACCAATGTCATCAGTGTCCAGTGTAATAGAAGCACCTAGAGCAACTGTATTAGAGTTAATTGTTACTGAATCATTGACAAGTTTTGCATTTGCAATTGAACCAGCCAACATTGCATTGGTAATACCAAGTGCCTTGACTTGTAGACTGTCCCCAGAAATCTCAATAGATGAGTCGTCCACATTTACTGCATGTGTTACAACATCACCAGAGACAGATGAGGTAATACCAGAACCACCAGTGAAGGTGAAAGTATCACCCAAGTCCACTGCGTTTGAACCAGAGTCACCAGACATTGTAATGGTTGAGTTAGTCAACTTGGCGTTTGCAATTGAACCGGCAAGCATTGCATTGGTAATACCAAGTGCCTTGACTTGTAGAGCATCACTTGCAATCTCAATAGAACTATCATCAACATTTACATCAATTGTATTACCAGTTTTTGTTAATGCATCTCCAGCAGAAATCTGTCCAGCACCAGAGAACTGATCGAATGTGATATCGTCTGTTCCAAGTGTTGGTGTTCCATTATGTGTTGCAACGTAACCATTATCTGCGTTGTTTGTTCCTTCTTCAACAAAAGTAAACGCACCACCAGTAATCTCAGACGCTTCGTTTGCATCTGGTGTTCTAGTAAGAACGAATGCAGCAGAAGCTCCACCAGTATTAGTTACCTTATAGAAACCATTCTCAACTGGGTCAGTCTGATCTTTAACAAGAACTCTATCGTTTGCAGATAGTGTAACACCATCAATTGCGATTGCACCGTTAGAGGTTGCAGTCAATGTTCCATTAGAGTTGTTGTAGGTTGCAGAAAGGTTTGCAGTTGTAGCAACTCTTACAGAGGCCTTAACGTCAAGTCCATTTGCAACTTGATCAACATATGCCTTGTTTACAAGTGACTGTGATTGGAAACCAGCACGAGACTCGTAACCAGAGGGAACGATTACTGTTCCTGTTCCATTTGGTTCTAGTGACAAGTCACCATCTGTATCTGTTGTCGAAACAATGTTTCCATCAATCGTGACATTATCAACATCAAGTGAGGTAATACCATTTAAGTCTGTCTGAGTATCACCTAGTGATACTGTATCAGAACCGATTGTAATGGAAGAGTTTGTAAGAGATGCATTTGCAATATTTGAAAGTGTATTACTAGACGCATCAATTGTCTTGTTTGTTAGTGTCTGTGTTCCAGTAAGAGTTGCAACCGTAGAATCAATTGCAAGAGTAATCTGATCTGCAGCGTGTGTAGATGTCAAACCAGTTCCACCTAGAATTGAGAGTGTGTCTCCCAAATCTACAGCATTAGAGTTTGAACCATCCGAAACTGTGATTGTAGAGTTTGCCAAATCACCGTTTGCAACACCTCCAGATGCAAGAGATACTGCACCAGAAGAAACAGAGAAGTTACTTGAATTAAAAGAAGCGACACCTTTGTTACTTGTAGTTGCGTCTTCACCAGCTACTGTAATTGTAGTTCCAGTATGAGTAACATCCATACCCTCACCACCAAGAACTGATAATCCGTGTGAAGATGGAGTTAATGCACCACTGTCTGTTGTTATTGTTTTAACAACATCATCACTTAGCGTTACCGCACCACTGGTAACACCAAAGTCTCCAGAATCAAAAGATGCAATACCTTTATTTGAAGTGGTTGCATCCTCACCAGAAATTGTTGTTGTTCCGGCAGAGTCATCATATGCAACATCAATACCTTCTCCAGCAACTACAGCACCACCAGTTTGATCTTGGATATATTCTTGTAGTGAAGTTGTTGCATCGACATACATGTTGGTAATAATAGATTTACCAGTTCCATTTGGAGTAACATTGATATTACCATTTGTATCTGTCGAGGAAAGTGTATTGCCGTCCAATGTAAGATTATCAACATTCCAAACATCAATCTTACTACTTGAATCAACAATAACAGCTGCACTGGCAGTCAATGTGCCATGTGTATGATCCATCAAATCAGTATAGTATTTACCACCGATTTTTAATGGTGTGTTAGTATTAGTGGTTGGATCACCAATATATAATCTTCCACCATTTCCGCCTGCATCAGTATCAGTTGCTGAAGTATCATAAATGTAAGCGAGTTCACCCTGTTCCAACTGTGATGGTAGGTTGGCAGTTGTGGTGCGTTTTACTTGAATAATAGTTGCCATTTTTTTCTACCTTGTTTTAAATTAAAATGCTCCACCGTTCAGACGAAGTTCGCCAGTATCGGTTTCGATTCGGTTTGTTATTACAAACTTTTCTGTGTTTCCATCATATTGTATCATTCCTCCATCTGCAACCGATGTAGCATCAACGTCAGCAAGTTCAGTCAACCTACCCCCTGTAGCACCAGATGGGCCCTGTGGGCCAGGCACTGTAACACGAGTTACTTGTGGTTGATTTCCTTGAGAAACCGAACCAACTATTGTTCTTGCCTGAGTTACTTTAGCAGAAATAGACATGATTAAGAGCTCCTAGAAACACTTGGGTTTACCACAGCATGACCCTCTACAACTCTAGTTTTCGTTCCATCAGAAGCGGTTATCAAAAGATCATAAACATATCTTCCCTCTTCTAAAGTTGCAGTTTCAGTGTCAGTAAGTGATATTGTTATTTTTCCAGTTGTGCGGTCAGAATCAAATGTTGACGTAAAAGATGTTGCAGTTGTTGATGCATATGTTTTACGAATCTGTCCAAGAGCGGTATAACCAGACAAATCTAAAGCTTCTCCAGCACTATCATTAATAGTTACTGTAGTAGAAAAGTCTGCACCTTGATCAATGAATATATTTGAAATAGTCGCCATTCCACACAATCTCCTTCTTTCATCTATTTATAAGGATTGTATGTTAAATAAAATAAAACCCGCCTAAGCGGGTTTTAGAAGTAATTATGAAGTTATTGATTTATTCACCATCAACAGATGCTTGTGCAGCAAGGTGTGCAGCATAGGCGTCTTTAACTGCCTGAGTGTGAACTGTAGCAGAGATACCTTGAACCTCTGCACTTTCACTAGTAACGTCTGCATCTGGAGCAACAACGTGTCTGGAAAATGAACGTGAAAGTTCAACACCATCTTCTTCAATAATTGTAGCAGTTCTCACTTGAATATGTTTGAACTTTCCTACTACTTCAATTTTATCTTCTTCTGTGCGTTTAGTAATCGCCATTTTATTTTCTCCTTTGTCCACCCCTAGAATCCACTAGAGGTATAAGTTTATTTATTCAGGCTTTGTGGGCCATGTCACATTCAATAGATTTTCATTTACATCAATTGTAGGTGATGCGGTAGCAGGCAAATCTCTAAGTGCCTGTCTGTATGTCTTCCATTCTTCATAATTAGTTACTGAACCAGGCTGTTCTGTTTCCTTTGTAACAACCCAATCAGATTCTTTTAATAGTTTATCTCTAATTGCACGAATTTTTAAGGGAGCAATATTACTTACTGCAGCCGCATATGCTTCATCAACAGACGAAGGGTCGTCCAACCAATTTTGTATCGTATTCTCAGTCATTACGCAAATTGTCCTCCACCGTAAGCGATTCTCATATTACCAGCAGAACCAGTTTGGTTTGCACCAGATGTTTGATTTGTTTCAATAGTGGCGCCATTCATTCTAATACTTATTCCACTATTACTTACATTTGACATTTCAAAATATTGTCCGTTACTGGTTTTATAAACCAACATTGCAGCAGTATACAGGGCGATATTTTGCATAGTTATAGTAATTTGAAATACTGTTGCATTTGAATATGATGATAAACTCTGGCCAGTAGAAGTCCAAGTGCCATTGTTCCCAAAGTTTGGTGTGTCATTAAATAGAAGTTTTCCTCTAAATGCACCATCATTCTGTATTAGGAAAGCGTCATCTCCACCGTTTGTCTCAAATCTAATATCTCCATTAGAATTCATTGCTTGGAGAGTCACATCTGGATTACTGTCCAGAGTTCCAATTCTCCACATAGAACCACCAGAAGATTCCGCTTCAATGTGTGCTTTATTACTATGAGATGAGATGAGATGAATCATCTCTCCACCACCAGAAGATATTGTTAAACCCGCTGCATCTGGATTTGTAGTGCCAATGCCCACTTTGCCGGTGCTGTCGATGACAAAATCATTGCTACCACCAATGGTATTGCCGTTTTCAATCTTAAACTTATCACCCTCAGAATTATCAACCCCAACAGTCCAGTTTTTAACACCTGTTAGAGAAAATTGAATACCAGCATCACCAGTTGAATCTTGTTCAATAATCAACTGCGTATCTGTTGTGTCATTTGCATATAGGGAAAGAGCCTGAGTAGGCGAACTCTTACCAATGCCCACACGACTATTATCAGTGTCCACAACAAGTGTATTATTGTCTGGATCAATGGTTACATTACCAGAACCTAGTGTGGTATCAATCTGATCTACTTTAATTTTACTTGCCATGTTTTATTTATTCCTCTGCATCAGCAATGGTTAAGTTGCCAGATTCTACTTGACGCATGATTTCATCGTAGTGTCTATTACCAATTGAATCAATAGGAACTGATATTTCAACACCATCAATTGTTGCTAATATAGATGTTCTAATTTTGGTTTCACCATCATCGTCATACATCCAAAAATATTTTGCTTCTGTAATATTCATTTCATTCATTTTTTATAACTCCGAATCAAATTGAAAACTGGCCCCGTTCCCACCAACATTCAAATTTTGGTCGTCATTAGCAAAATTAACGGCAGCTGATGCCGATAATTGACATACTCCCCCACCAGAATAAGCACGCAAAGCTAGTCCAGTTAATGTCTTAGTTCCACCACCTGTATCTTTTGCATAAAAATCACCTACAGATTGTGTGAAAGTCATAGTTGGTGTGACTCTCATTTGTCCGCCTGGCGTCTGTGCAAGTAATGTTGTTCCCATACTTGTGGCTGGGTTATATGTATACTGACCTGTTGCAAAAGTAGAATATGATGGAAACCCAACTGTAGAATAATACCTCTGACAGTGTTGAAACTCTTCTCCAAATGAGCGGTGCTCGAAAGGAGTGGCAACTGAGCCAGATTCAATCTGAATTCCAGTAATCTGCCATGTTGCACCAGAAGTTGTAGCAAGTGCATTTGTAGAGTTTGCAGTTACAGTTATAGACGAACCGCCTGAACCAGCTCCCCAAGAATCTATGTTGGTGGTTTCTCTAGCACTACCGAGAACTCCACACAATCCCCATATAACAAAACCAAATGCAGAATTATCTGAAGTCCATGTTCCAGAAGTCGGGCCTGGAATTGTAAAGGTTTTCTTTTCCCATGTATTAGCAGAATCTATAGTGTATTCTTTTGCAATATCTTGGTCTGAGTTACTGCTTGCAAATGTAAATGCGAATGTTCCAGTAATACTTGACTTCACCCAAAACTGAACTGTAATACTTTTTGCATTTGCAGTTCCCCACTCTAAATGATTCCAATCTTGTCCTTCTGGTCTATATCCAAACATTGCTGCGTTTGTTCCAGAAAGAGTTGTTGAAGTGCCATCTTGAGTTACTTTGTAAGAATACTTAAATCCCTGTCCAGTTGGAACATCTGTTTCTTGAGATGCATCAAAAATATCTGCAAGTGACCCAAGACGAGAACCGTGAAATCTATCTACAAGATAATTATTTGTTCCTGTGAAAGTTCCAGATGTGCCTCTTTGCCAAACATTCAGAGCACCATTAATAATAAGATTTCTCCTACCAGCAAGTTGTCCACCGTTCATAGAAGACATAGTGACATCACCACTCGCAGTGACATTGCCTGTGAGTGTAGATGTTCCAGTAACAGTCAAAGACGCAAGATCATTGTTCAGAGTAATATCTGCAACACCGTCTGCTGATTCAATTTGATTTACTTTAATTTTTGACATTCTATTCTTTTCCTGTTATCATTAATCCTATGATATGGTTCTATATTGTGCAACAAAATGTAATGGGGTTCCAGAATCAGCGCCGGAACCAGAATAAGACATTTTGGTAAGCCACGCTTCCAAGTCTCCACTGGCAGATGACATGGCAACATGCCAATATATCAAATTTGATGCACTCAAAGAGTTTCTACTATAACCTGTGCCAATTGATAAAAATCCAGAATCTAAAGTATATTCTGTTCGGTCAGGCAAATATGGTAAACCCTCAATCCTGATTCCTGCATCACCAGTGGTAATTGTTGTGGAACCATCTGGATCTATTGATCCAGTAACCGTAACCCAGTTTCCAACTTTTTGATAATAACACTCCGATGTAATAGAAGTAACATCTGCAAAACCTTCATACACATCGGCCAGTGTTGCAGTCCATGTGCCTTGTTCATAATCGTCTAGGTAATTTGAACCGTCATCGAATGAAAGTCCAGATGTGTCAACACGCAAAATGGTTTGGTTGTTAGACATAATCTGAACTGGATGGTTAGTCATTGCACCAATATTAACAACAGTCCCATTACCATAGTTCATAGAACCTGTTACAGTCCCATTCGATGTGTTAATGCGTCCTTCAACAGTTAATTTTGTAGATGTATCGTAGTGTGATGTTGTGCTGATACCAACTCTGCCAGTCGAATCAACTGTGACTCGATCGGTGCTGTCTGTATTCAACTTAATAGTATCTGCATCAGCACCAGAAGTTAAACCTTGAATTGTTGTTACATTAATTTGACTCATTATACGATACTCAAGTTTCCAGAAATTGTTAGTGTTACACCATCAGCAATTGTAAGAGGGCCAGCAGCAAGTCCGTTCTCTGCTGCAAGGATTTCTACTGATGTGTCTAACTGTTGTTCATGCACACGAATGATGTCTCCAGCACCACCGACACCTTCACCCAAAAACTTTCCACCACCTAGTCCAGTAGCAGAAACTCTCTTGAGTGCAGCCGCAGATGTATCATAGATAATCATCTGGTCGTTAATCTTATCAATATCTCCAGTAGCGAGTGTTGTTACATCACCCTGTATACCTTGATTTCCGACTTTAGTTAGTGCAGACATTTATTTTTCCTTGTTTTCTAAACTTTGTTTTAATTGCAAAGTTAAATATTGTCTTGCTGTTCTTAGCATTTCAATATCGAAAATGAGTTCTTTCTCTTTGTTCTGATTTCTTTTAATTCTTTGTAAAAGTTCAGTCTCATTCTCTGTAAATTCTTCTGTGTTATATTCAACATCATCTAGTATCAATTTATTCGTATCAGACATATTCACTCCATCATATTGTTTCTTTTATTTATGCATCTGGTTCAGCGATTGTTAGAGTTCCTTCTTCAACTCTCAACAAAATTTCTCTATAATGACTGTTACTTGGAATCGCTGGAACGACCACTCCTTTATTGGGGCCAATATCAAGTTTTACAGCAACTCTTTTAATTTCTATATCATCATCAATTGGTTGAGAATACTCCCAAACTGCATTTTCATAAATTGAATAATCTCTTGTCATGTCCATAATCTATCTCCTATAAATCCGCACTGACACTATAAGCATAAAGATAAAATCCAGCATCTGCGTTGTCATAAGCTTGAAATGCTCTTGGATTCTGATAATTAGATGTTTGAAGGTTAGATGAAGTGGTGGCCTCACTTAGAATTGTTGGAATATCTCTCATTATCTGAGGATAAGGAATTTGAAGAAAACCATCAGCAACATTGTTATACCCATTTGAATACCATCTGTTGTTGGAAGCGGAGGTGCCAGTAAGTCCAGTTTGATGTTGCCAATTATTATAATATCGTTGGCATGTTACATATTCATCGTCAATTGATTTATATTCTAATTCAGTTGCCTCTGAGCCTGTCTCTAATTGTAATCCTGTAATATAGACATTTGCACCAAGATTATTTAACCAATTGACTTGGTCAGAAGTAATCCAATCTGTTCCATGAGTGTCTTGCCCTCTCCAATTTTCAGCATTTAATGACGCAGCAGATAAACTATTTTCAGCATAATTGCCTGCATTTGCATCCAACCAAATCCAAACAAGCATATAATTGGGCACAGTGTTATCAGCATCAGCAACAACATCTGGGAGAAATTCAGCGGTTATAGAACTGGAAGTAGTATTTGCTGGGAAAGTAACTGTTTTCTTTTCCCATGTATTAGCAGAATTGATTGTGATGGGTCTGGTGCAATAAACATTTTCACTGACTGTAAGAACATCATCTGGCAAATATAATGCAGTGGAATATGTCCCTGTAAGACTACTTTTAATCCAAAAAGAAAATGTTAAGTCTTTCCCACTAGATGAGCCAGACCATTGAGTTGCTCGAAGAACATCAATAGTAGGTATCCTTTGTTCTAAAATACACCACCTGCCCTGATTAGCAATAGAATTTACATCATATGCAGTTGTTACTTCCATGTAACAAGAATATGCAAGTCCAGTTCCATCTGGAACATCGGGAGTTCTTTTAATAGAAATTTCTCCTGCTCCACCACTACTAACTCTGGTGAGCCATCTATCTGGGCCACCATAACCATCAGTAGACCAACCATTGTTAATGGTAATAAGAGCATTACTGCCTCCACTAGCTCTTGATGTGGTCACCCCACCTCTTTGCCAAATATTCATTGAACCATTGTCTAGTAGATTTTTTCTACCAATTACTTGTTGTGTTGTCTTTGCAGCTGTGACAGCATCATCAGCGAGTTTTGCAGTTGTCACTGCACCGTCAGCAATATCCGTTGCTGTTACGGTAACATCTGTGTTCAACATTTCTGCGAGATTTTTTGAATTACTTGCCATTTCCTATTCCTATATTGGTAAATACCTAATTACAATGTCTGAACTTAATATTGGTGTAAATGTAAAGTTCAAGGAAGTTCCAGTAACCGTGTAATCAGTTGTTGGTTTCATACAAATACCATTGTAGAATACAAGTAAAGAATGAACTGTATGTCCAGTATTTACTGTGAAACTTGCAGTTGAACCATCTCCAGTATATATTGTAGAGGAGTATGTAAGATTTAACTTTGCATTAGTAATTGTTCCGTCTGCAACAGTCTGAATCGCATTGTTGGATTCTGCAAGTTGCAAGACTTGAATATTGTTTGTTCCAGCATTTGGAGCTTCTGAGAATGTAAGAGAAGTTCCAGATACAGTGTATGAATATGAAGCACCATATCTCTGATAAACACCATTCACAAATGTGATAAGGTTTGCACCATTAGCAGCAGAAGGAAGTCTTGTCAATGTAAATGCGGTTGTCGATGCATCACCATTAAATGTGTCTATGTGTGGTGAAGAAACTGTTCCTTGAGCAGTGAGTAGTTGTCTACCCATGTAGATGATAAAGATACGAACAGAACTAGCAGGAGCAGACGTAAATGTAATCTTACCTGTTCCACTCTGAATGTTTGTTGTGTATGAATATTCTGGTTCTTGAACGACACCATCCAATGAAACCAAAATAGAAGTTGGTTGCGAAACAGGGAAGTCCAAATCGAAGACAGCAGTAGAGCCGTCACCAGTAATCGTCTGGCGATTAAAAACTCCGTATGCTGGTTCTTGTCCTATATAACTCATTCTTTAATTCCTATTTCCTAATGATTTAAGCGTCTGTCCAATAAGTGCCTTGAGCAAAAATTCTATTCCTGTTGGAACTACTTGAAGTGCTAAACAAAGTTGCTGCAAGACCATTGGTGTAGGTTCCGGCACCAAAATCTAATCCCTGTCTTGCTCTTGCTGAAGTTCCAGCATCCACAAAAGTGAATTCAGTTGGTGCGACTGTCCACTTATTTTGTGCTGTTGTATGCATCGCTCCCTGAGCAGAATTGCCTACTGTAAATGGCAATCCAATAATATCAAAAGTTCCATCACTATTTACAGTAACATTATGACATTCTAATTCAACTCCAACCCAAACCAGTTTTCCAATTTTTACATAATGTCCAGATTGAAGTGTATAATTTCCTATTGTTAAAGAAGATGAACCTCCACCAAATTCTGGTGTCCATGTGCCTTCTTCATAATCATCTAATGTGGTCGCATCAGTGTTATCACCATTAAATGCTATTCCATATCCACTTGCAGTGGCACGAAATCTTGCTGCTTCTGAACCATCAATTCTAAACCGAATTGTAGAATTATCACCTTCATTATCTTCATCTGCTGCAAGTTCTAGATTGTCGCTTCCAAATATTCCAATATAGTTATTGCGAATATTCGCCGGAGCGGGGTTGGTGAGTTTTATTTTTGATTGTGCGCCTTTATTAACTGTTAAATCATCAGAAACAACCAGTGTTCCACCAGCAGTCATATTTCCTGTTACATCCAGTGTTCCACCAGCAGTTACATTTCCAGCAATATCAATATTAGCAGCAAGTTTTGAACTTGTTACAGAACCATCGTCTGGGGTGAATTCTTTTGCACCATTTCTGTATGTAAGATGCGTTACCATAATTGGAATGGTTGCATCTGGAGCTCCAGTGAAGGTAAGTGTTGTTCCACTTAAAGTATAGTTCGTTGTTGGAGCCTGAAGAACACCACCAACAGAAACAATTAAGTCTGTATTGGAAACAGGGTCTTGAGATAGAGTAAATGCAACAGTAGAACCGTCACCAGTGAATGTATCAATGGTATAGTTCTGTGCGTCTGTGGCAAGTCCTAATCTATTAACTTTACTAATTGGCATTCTTTGTTTTCCTAATTACCTAGTTATTTATTCTGCATCTGCAATGGTTAATGTGCCTTCTTCAACTTGACGCATGATTTCTGCGTAGTGTCTGTTGTTAATATTTAACGGCACTGTTGAAGTTACCCCATCAAAAGTTGCAACTATGCTTATGTTTTCAGAACCTTCAACAATTGTATTATCATCATTTACTGGTTTCAAATACCTTGCGTTTGTAATATTCATTTATAACTCCGAATCTGCTGTGAAGTGAAAGCCAATCATATCATCAGAATTGTTACCTTGTATTTTAGATATTCCACGAGTTCCATCTGTTCCATTAAAAAGGACTCCCATATCATCTGCATTATGAGTATACGATGTTGTGCAGTCAGATATTGCGCCGGATGTTCCATTCAAAGAATAGACTGTAACTGTTGGGGAAGATCGCATATCAACAGGAAATTGAATTTGGACTGCTCTGTTAGATACTATTTCACCAGTCCCCATTCGGTCATACATTGCACCAACTTGTGTTACAGTTGCTGGTGCATCATTATAGTCATATGATTTTGAAAAATACCGCTGACAAAGCGCAAGCTCTTCTCCGAATGAGCGGTGTTCAAATGGAGTGGCCTCATCTCCAACTTCTAATTGGACGCCTGTGATTTGCCATGTTTCGCCAACTGTAGTGACTAAAGAATTAGCAGTGTGTCCGTATGCTAAGTTACCATCTGAATATGCACTCCAAGAAGTGTTGTCTGTAGTAATCATGTCTGACCCAGCAGCCAAAACAAATGCAAGGTCTAGGCCACTACCAGTATCATCGTTTATTGTGCCGCCCGTGTCTCCAGCAAATGTTATAGTTTTGTATTCCCATGTTGAAGCAGTGTCTATTGTGTAAGTAGAACCAATAATTCTGGTGCCATCTGGTGAATACAAATACACCGCATAAGTTGCAGCTATTGAAGATTTAACCCAAAAGGAAAGTGTAAGCTGTTGTGCGCTAGAAGTTCCGTATTTTAAGTGCTGTAAATCTTGAGCTTCTATTTTATGACGAGCCATAAAATATTCTGTAGCATCTATGGCTGTTTCTGCGGTTGTTGTTTCAATTTTAAATGATTTAGTAAAACCATCAGGAGCATCTGATACTTGAGAAACCGTCATTATAGCTTGATCTCGACCAGATTGATTATATGCGAAACGGTCAACGGTATAATAACCAGGCCCTGTAACACCAGTAACACTCGTGCCTCTCTGAGCCACTTGCATGGCACCGTTGATGACAAGATTTCTGCGTCCAAGATTACCATCATTGATAATATTACTTGTTTTAATTTTTGTTAATGCCATATTAGTATCTCACCACGATTGCGTCTGCACTATCTGGAGCAGCAGTAAATGTTATTGTTGAACTACTAATTGCATAAGCAGTTGTTGGTGTCTGACAAACACCGTTAATATAAACAAATGTCCCATTAGTAGTTGCGTTAGAATTAGAAAGAGTAAATGCAACGGTAGAACCATCTCCAGTAAAGGTATCTACAACAGTTGGAGAACTCATCTGTCCTACTGTCATCTTTCTAAGAACACCAGCAGAGGTATCATATACCATCACATTGTCTGCACGATCAACAGCAGAAACATTTTGTTGTTGCGTAATAATTGTTGAACTAAGTTTTACATTAGTAATCGAACCGTCTGGAACTCTCCTTACGGTTGTTTTCATAACAAAGTTTTTAACCTCAATCTCTGCACTAGCGTCTGGTGCAGAAGTAAATGTAAGTGTTGTTCCAGAAATATTAAAGTTTGTTGATGCCTTCTGAACAATACCATCAACTGTTACAAGAACATTTGATTCTCCTTCTGGAGCATCTGTCAATGTAAAGGCAACAGTAGAACCGTCACCAGTAAAGGTATCTGTGGTAAGGGAACGCAACCCAGCGGCAAGATGGGAAGCAGTAATAGAACCAGCAGTTGGTTCATAATACTGTGAACCAATACCTCTATGAATTACATAAATTGTTGCACTTGCATCTGGAGCAGCACCAAATCGTAAAATACGAGGTGCAGAATTTCCATCTAGGGCAATCGTATAGGAGTCAGATGGTTCTTGCACAACATTCTCGACAACCACCATAAGGTTGTCTTCATTTGTGCCAGGCACATCTACCGACAATGTAAAGTCTGTAGTGGAGCCATCACCTGTAAAATCCTCCTTAACAAAGGCAGGAGTTACTTGATTTATAAATGGAACTCCAAGATAACTATCTGACATATTATTTTATCCTATCTTAGTTCACATCTTCTAGAACTGAAGCAACAACATCTATCGTTGCAGCAGAAGCATAGACTTGAATTTTATCGTCACCGTTCAATACAACCTTTTGACCAGAAACCACCTTCAAAGATGATCCGGCCGGAACTGGTGCATTCTTCACAATATGATATGTGTTAGTAGAACTACTGTCATACACAAGAACTGTTACTTGAACAGCACTTGTTCCAGTATTTGCACAATCTAGTTCGATGAGGATTGCATTAACGGCAGAACCATTGTTTGAAGTGTAGACATCAGTGGGAGAACCACTAGAGGTCGAAACACTTGTCGCAAATGCATTTTTAAAATTGTTTGCCATTTTGTTTTTTTCCCTTTAACCTATTTATATCGTTTATCCAAGAGCAACTGCAAGGGCGATACTAAACCCCTCAGTCGTAAGTGTGCCGTCTGTATCTGGAAGATACACTGTTCTATTTACAGATGGGTCTGTAGCAAGTAGAGTTGTATTAAAACTTGTCCCATCATAACGAATAGAATCCATACCAGTAATTGCAGAGTCTAATTCAACAGTTAATGTATCTGTAGCACTAACTGTTGTGGTAACATTATTTCCACCAGCAATTTCTAGTGTATCTGAAATAACAAGCGTTTCATCTGAACCACCATCACCAGAAAGAGTAATACCAGTGGAACTGATTGCACTATTCAGTTGAGAAACCGCCTCAACAATATCTGTTACTGCACTACCATTAATAGTCGCAGGCAAACCACCGATGTCACCGACATCAGTTGCAAGTTCATTAAATTCTACTCTCCACTCTTCAAAAGTAAAACTAGCTGGTGCGTTACGATCTGCCATTATTTCTTATCCACTAATTGCAATAAAAGACCTTTTATTTCGTGCATCTCACACTTTAGATTATTTATATCTCTTACCGCATCTCTTAGTTCATCTCTTTGCTTTTGAGCAGTTTTTGCTCTTGCAACAGCAGCTTCGTAAGCAGCACGATTTGTGTTTATAATAGCCTTGGAGTGCGTGTCACGAACTAAGTCTTTGTTATTTTCTACTTTTAAATATTCTTCCATATTACGTTGCCAGTGCGATCGCCCTCAAGTCTTTAATACGAGGAGGTTGTGCCGAGTTTGTTGACTTCATTCTAATCTTAACAGAGAATGCAATAAATTCATCTAAGTCATCAGCAGTAAATTGATATTCCAAGAAATCCTCTGGTGTTGTTGAAGCATTAACCGTAGTATCTGGAGAACCATTTTCATTAAAATATGTCCATCCAATTTCTTCAAAATCAGACGCATCATCTGAACGAAGAATTTTATATAGAACTTCAATGTCAGCATCTGGTTGTCTATTTGCATCTAACAATACTTTAATAGATGTGGCAGGGTTTTCAAGTTGTGCCTTTCTAGTAATATAAATTACCTCGTTATTATCACCTTCTGGTTCAGTAGGTTTAACGAAGATTGAAGAAGCACCATCTGGAGTTGTAGAATTTGGGAAAACATAGAAGTCTTCATCCTGTCCAGCAGGAACATCATCAATATTATTAATTCTATTACTAACAGCGACAACAGACATGTCTTCAATATCAACAACTGGAGATAGATTATCTCTTGTAGATGTCATTTCTAGATAGCACAAGAACGAATCTGCACCACTCATCTCATTCGTTTCATTTATCTCAGATGCAATCAACTTTGGATTAACAAAGTAATGATTTTCATTTAGAGTAATGAATTCTCTGTTTGCAAATGATGAACGAGTGAACGATGTCTGAGAACCACTAGGAGATCTAGCAGTAGTTGTTCTAATCGAAGCAGTCAAAGTTGTATCTGGATGTTCAACTGTTGGTATTTGAACTTGAACTTGATCCATCATTACATTTTCAGTAGCCCTCACATTATTACCACCAAATCTAGAACCTATATTTGCTCCTGTTGTTGTAGTAATAACATAGTAATCCATCTGTGGATATGTAATAGATGTGTGTGTTTTATTAATATCAGTCAAAGGAATGTTATTAATATGATACAACTCTACCTTTGCACTATAACCAGTAGCATCAGCATCAGATGAATTTGCAGTATAGAATTCTTGGGCTCCAACAGCATTAATATTTCTTGTTACACCAGTAAGTTGCCCACTAGAGACACCAGTATAAGTGATAACCTCATGTGGATATTCTGTCGGATCATGTTCTTCACCATTTTCGTCTAGTTGAATAATTTTTGCATAACCAGTAACCCCATTAACAAACCTATATTTACCAGCAGGATTATCAAATGATGTTGTATCAGAAATACTAATTGATGTAGCAGTTGTAGAAACATCAGCAGATATTGAAGTAGAGATGCCAGAAGAGACACCAGTAATTGTTACATTGTTTCTTGAGGCCTCATACATTCCATGATCATCATGGAATACTTTAATACTTGCACTTCCTAGTTTAGCAACAATCACCGCAGCACTAGAAGGAGCACTATCAAATGTCAATGTTGTTCCACTTACACTAAATGCAGTCGTAATTGTTCCATCTAAAGTTACTTCCATAAGGGATGTAGATGGATTACTCTTTGTCATTGTGAAGGCAGTTGTTGAACCATCACCAGTTCCAGAAAGAATTGTTATTGGATCAAAAGACTGTAGTGGATTTGGATCTAGAACTTCTACATCCTCTTCATCCAATACTTCATTTCTCAATTCAATCAGGCCAGTAACATTGGTATCAAACTTAGCACGATATAACTTGAATTTCAAGTCTTCCATATCAAATGCAGTCCAAGTAGTATTATTCTGTGACTTAAACAAAACTCCCAAATATGGTTGTTCTGAAACAAGTCTCTTTCCACCAACATCAATTTCTCCCATACGAGAAATCCATGCAAGATACTTATCACTGTTTGTATGAAGAACGATACAATACTCAGTTCCATCTTTTACATAGACAGGAGCCTCAAACTCAAATGTCGTAGCAACACTTGCAGTGCTGGATGTATTTACTTGATTCGGTTCTAGAGTTCTAGATGCATGTGGAAGAACCGTTGTAGTAGGATAACCATTATCCATCTCACGAATCTCACATGTAACTGGAAGAGTTTTGTCTTTCTGTGAGAAAAATGCATCAACCTTTGTGATATATTCACCACCATCTGCCTGAGGCATAAAGGACTGTGCAAGCGGATCCCACCATCCAACAACTCTTTCTCTTGTTGATGTCTTTTTAACATTCTTTGTCTGAGACACAACTTGTGTTTTTACTACTGCATTTCTTGTTGCAATAATTTTTTCTTGAACAGTGTTTAATACACCAGATGCACGATATATTGTTTGTGCAAATGTATCAGCAACATCACTGTTTGTTGCAGAAGAAGTCAGTCTGAATAATCTTTTACCAGTTTTAAACTTAGGATTACCACTAACCTTTGGATTTGGAATTGAGAAATAACCAGCAACATTACCAGCAGCATTTGTTACCAATGCGTAATCGTTTCCTTCAATGCCTGGATTGTTAGGATCAGAATAGTCTAGGATTAACTCCGTTCCACTTGATGGAGTAACAGTTCGTGTTCCATTTCTTACACCGATAGTAATTTCATTTTGTTTATCTTTTCTTCTATATTTTTTGTGTTCAAAAACAGCATAACCTTTACCATGAGCAAGTCCCCAGCCAGGCCGTGTCCATCTTTTACTCGACTTTAATTTATAATTGGCACCAGCACTACCCCTCCAAGGGATTAGTGTGTTATTCTGGTCATATGCCTTAATCCAATATAGTCTATCATTAGCACCAATAACATCATTAGTATCGGTTGCAAAGATTCTAAAATAGATTTCGCCTTTATTGCCAGCAGAAAGATTAAGTCCAGAAAGAATTATAGTATTATTCCTTTTGCCAGGATGTTGTTGCGAAGTTACAATATTAGTCCATGAATCTGGATCATCTGGAGTATGAGACCAATCTACTGTAATTAGAAGAGGATTTCCTCCAACCTTATAATATTTTATTTCAAGTTTATCTACTTGAGTCCACAATGGAGAAGCAGGAATTTTTACCTTTTTATATGCATTAGCATTACCAACTACAGAACCACTCACTGGTGTCACATAAGGTGATACATCTTTATTATCAAAGAATGGATAAACCCTAGTAAAAGGACGCATTCCAGTTGCTTCAAAGTATACATTTTTCTTACGAATGAATGGAACAACTGCCCTAGATAGAGTTCTTGTTCCTAGTGATTTTCTATCAATCTTTGGAACAACAGTTGTGCGAACTCCCTGTCTAGAAGACTTACCTCTTTGTGTAGTCACTGTTCTTTGAACAACAGCACGACCTCTACGAACACCCAATTGTCTAGAGCGAGAGAAAGACCGTTCTCTATATTGATCTGTTTTTGTAGATGTTGTTCCTGTCCACTGTGTTTGCCAAGCATTCCATACTGTTCCGATTGCATTTTTATTTGCAGCAAGAACTGAATCAAAATTGCCTTCACGATTAATTACAAGAGCAGGAAGACGTTTAACTTCAAACCATCTATCAACAGAAGGTTTAAGTATCATATTACCAGCCCATGCAAAATTAAGAACAGGGTTTAGATTTTCAACACGAGTTGCATACGGTTGTTCAGCAACAACTACATGTTCATATGGAAGGGTTGCAATGTCAGCTTCAGAGACAACATAATTATCTCCTGCCCTTGCAAGATCAACATCGGCTTCGTCAACATCGTTTACTTCTTTAAGTTTAACATTTTTCATGTTATACTTTGGACGAAGTTCTCCAGCCTGTAAATCCATAGAAACTTTATAATCGGGATGTCTAACATCTCCAGTTCCATGTCCAGCAAAATTATCTACAACAAAACCAGACTTAAATCTGTCAAGTCCGTTTGCGTCTTGAATTTGGAAAGACTCCGTGTCTTTTTCTAAAAGAGAAAGTGATGTATAGTATTCAATATTTTCAATACGAGATTCTAGTTTACCAATATCACGCATTGTATATCTACGATGTATTTCTGGTGTAACACGAATATCATCAATGTTAATTACAAACGCAGGCATATCCAAAGTAACCAACTTCATAGCATTATCAAGTTCGGCCGGTGCCTCTGGACTTTCAGCAGGAGTTCCAGAAATAACTCTAAAGTCACCTTCTGGAGTTAAGTAAACAGAATCAATTCTAGGAAGATAATGTTCTAGATTATAAGTTACGTTTTGATTATCTACTGGAATAAGAATATCGTTACCGCCTGTTCCACCGTAGGTTCTTCCTTCAAAGTTAAAGGAGTAACCAGTGACAACTTCAGCAGAAACAGAACCAGTAGATAAAGTAATACTTTGAGGAGAGCCAACAGAAACATCGGCAACCTTTGCCCTAAAGTCAATACAATCTCTCAAGTCAAATTCACCAGAAGGTTCTCTTTGTTCTGGATCAACTTTAGTTGCAGTATAGGTTTGAATATCTGCATAACCGATATCAGAATACGAATCTACAGAACAGAATGCTCCAGTAGAATGTCCAAAATAATCCCATACGACCAGCAAATCACCAGATGGTGGGGTCGCAGATGGTTTACGAACTATACGAGCAATATCATAGTAGTTGTCTCTTTGTCCGTTATCAAAATCATAACTAGTTGTAACTAGAGTGCTACCAGCGGTAATAGTCCCAACTGTAGCAGTAGCACCAGATTCAAAACCAGTAACAGTTTCTCCAACAGAGAAGTCTGTAGTTCCAATAAGAGCATATGCAAATGGATTTGTTTCATTAATAAGAATACCACGAGCACCAGATGTTCCACCAGTGATAACCTCACCTCTTACTGGTGTTCCTACAATAGAAGAACCTACATCAAATTCTGGAAGAGTTGCCGCAGTTCCAGCAGTTCCAGAATCGTATATAGCCCAAACTCTGTAACCATCAGACTTACCTAAAGATATGTCTTTATGAATAGAAGATGTTCCATATACTGCACCATTACTATCATTAATTACATGAACAAGTTGAGCTCTTGATCTAGTTTTAGTAACCTCATTTGTATTTGTTTTTAGAATAGTTGCAGTTATCTTAACTACTGCGCCATCTCCAAAGATTGCAGAACTGGTTAGTGTTGCGTTTGCAGTATTAACACCAGTGATTGTTAAGTCTTCTACATCAATCATATCACCAGCAGCAGCAGAACCAGCAGTTCCAGCAGTAAGGACTGTTACAACATAATTACTATTTGTTTTTGCGAGGAATGTTCCATTGGTGTCTGCACCAATAGCAACTTCACCAGAAGAGTTTGAAGTAGAAATAAATTGTTCTTTTACATAAACGTCTGTGTCTGAAACGAAACTATTTGATTCTGTTTTAAGTGTCTTAATAGTTTCTTTCTGCAACTTACGAAGAAGAATATTTTTATCTTGATCGGTAAGTTTTGCCCTCTTTCGAATGATGTTCGCAGATGTAACATTATCTGTGGAAGGAGCCGCAGTGAAAGAAATTGCAGTGCTGGTAACAGCATCAACAACTCTTTCTTCTGTTGTTCCATCACCAACAGGAATGTCTAGAATATCGCCAACCTTTACCTCACTGGTATCATAACCAGAAATACCAATCAAGTTATCAGTTCCAGTTGTCTCTGTTCTGTATGTTCCAGAAAGAGTAACCTCAGTTTCTAATTTGACATCAGCAGTAAAGTTTGGAGTTGCAGTTCCATAATTTTCTGCCATGAATAGTTGTTTAACATTCTCAAAAGCAAATGTTTCAACGGAAGAAACAGTTAGTTCCGTAGAACCACTATTAACTATATTTGAATTTGTAGCAGAAGTTTTAAATTTATTTGCAGAAGAAATAGTTCCCACAACAGATGTTAAGTAAAGAGTTGTTCCACTTGAGTCTGAGGCAGCAAAACCATAGTTACCAGTAGGAAGACCAGTATTGACATCAATCTCATCAATTCTTTCTCCACCAACAATTGCTGGAGAAGGTGTCCCACTAAGTGTTATCTTGTTAAACATTCTAATGTCAAACAAGTAAACTTTATATTCAGAGTTTGTAGCAAAAACACCACTTGAAGAAGAGCCACTCACAAATTCAATAGAGCGTCCTCTTGCATAACCAATGATATTTCCAGATGCAGAACCACGACTTGAAGTCTTTGTGTCATAGAGTTCAATCTTATCAAACGCAACAGAAGAATCATCTGTTGTAAGTTGTGGAGAGAAGTCTGGAATAGTATTAAGATTTGTTGCAACAACAAAGTTACCAACTTCAATAGCAGTATTTGTTTCTTCAACAGTTGCAACCTCTCTAGGTTTTGCAATGTCTACATATCTTGGTGAAATGATGTCAACCTCATAACCACGAACATAAGCCTCGCCAGGAGATACTTGTAGGGTTAAAAGGTTATCTGATGGAGTGTTACCACTATCAGTTGTCTGAGATGAAGTATATACTCCATCGTTGAAACCATTATCTAGTGTCTCACGAATGTCATAGTCAAAGTCTTCTAGTGTATAGTCACCAGACTCTTCATATGTTCTACGAGCAAGAGTTTGTTCCAGAATAGAATATTCTGTATTTCTTGCATGAGTTTCTAGAACACCATCTTTAACTCGCATAAGTTCTACGAAGTTATCATCATTAACATCATCTAAAGTTTTCTTAGATAGCGTTAGTGTAATCTTTAGTCGATGAGCACCTTTTGCATTTTCGTTTGAAGTCCCTTGTGCATTATCCAAAAGAGAAGTATCTTCTTCTGGTGTTTCAAGAGTTTCAGAAATATCCAAACCAATTCTATAAGTTGGAGTTGAACCATACTTGTCTAGTAGAATTCTTTGTTCTGCAACACGAACAAAATGTCCACGAACAAAGTAGACACCTTCTTGAATGTTTGCAGTCGAACCAATAGCAGTAGCATCAGATGTTAATAGAACAGCAGATTCAACATCAACCCCAAATGCACCAACAGCAGCATCAGCAGAAATAAGTTCACCATTTTGAAACTGTTCTACATCCTTTTCTGTTCCAGCATCAATATACTTTACATATAGAGTGATAGGATCGGCTGTAGTTGCTGCAACAGCAGAGATAACCTTTGCCTGAATACCAGTTTCAGAACCAGTAATAACTGTTCCAACATAATCGTCAATGTAACCAGAAATATCAGATGCATTATAATTGGACTGTAGTTTTACAGCATAAAATTCATTGTCAAAACCAGAGGCGCCTGGGA
>Ga0181597_10000659_pt1 | contig 38313 bp, 28 predicted proteins | sample 041ome_5_FD_148647 | JGI IMG/M metagenome (GOLD analysis project Ga0181597, IMG submission 148647) | Coastal salt marsh microbial communities from the Groves Creek Marsh, Skidaway Island, Georgia - 041403US metaG (spades assembly) | ecosystem: Environmental > Aquatic > Marine > Intertidal zone...
GGGCACTCCAGGATCAGATGGCCAATTGTACGAAGTGCCTGGACTTCCAATGCTATAGAACCGAACACGCTGAAAACAGGTGCAACCCTCAAGAAATCCCGAAGCACTGATCTGTAAATTCAGGGTTTCTTTGCGAAGAAAAAGGATGTTCGGACGAAACTCTCAGTTTATAGTGGGTATCACCATAAGCGTTTGAAATCATTCGAGTCATTAGGGATTCTGGTTTGATGAATAAATTGATCTGCTCTCTGATTTGCCTTTCTTCAGTATTAATTCTCTCTCAAAACAGCACAGCTCACGCCGAGTTCCGGGCAGGAGCCGCCATTGTCGATGTGACCCCATCCAAGTTCCCGGTCTTTGTGAACGGAGGGATGACCAGTCGCAATGCAGACCAGGTGACAACTCCTGTGAATGCGAGAGCCATCGTTGTCGATGATGGGAACGAGAGAGTCGCCATTGTGGTGGTCGATAGCTGCATGATGCCTCGACCGTTACTGGATGACGCCAAGGCACTGGCGGCCACCCGAACAAAAATCTCAGCCGACCATATGTTGATCTCGGCAACACACACTCACTCTGCACCAGCCAGCATGGGATGTCTGGGAACTGATGCCGATCCGAACTATGTTCCTTTTCTGAGAGAGAAACTGGCAGAGGTGATCGCGAGTGCCGAAGCGAATCTTGAGCCGGCTGAGATTGGCTGGGGCAGTATTGACGCACCCGATTACACCGCATTGCGACGTTGGATATTGCGTCCTGACAAACTGCGGGACGATCCGTTTGGAAATCCCACCGTCCGCGCCAACATGCACGCCGGTCGCAACTGGGGCGATGTTGTAGGTGAATCAGGACCGGAAGATCCCCAACTCTCCATGATCTCGATTCGTGCCAAAAATGGCGGACACTCGATCGCTTTACTATCTAACTTCTCTATGCATTATTTCAGTGGTCCCAAACCGTTGAGTGCCGACTACTTCGGTGAATTTTGTAACGAATTGCAATCACGCATCGGAAACAACTCGGAAAGCGGGAAAGCTCCGTTTGTCGCCATCATGTCGCACGGGTGTAGCGGTGACATCTGGCGAAAAGACTACAAGAACCCTGAGCCAATTGCGGTGGAGCAATTGAAGATGGAACAATACGCCACCGGGCTTGCCGATCTTGCCATGAACGCCTACGAACATATTCACTACACATCGAATGTCCCCGTCAACATGGCGGAAACGCGGATGGAACTGAAATACCGAGTTCCCAATAAACAACTCCTCGAATGGTCTCAGAAAATTGTCACCGAGATGGGAGACCGTCTACCGAAATCGCAAGAAGAGATTTACGCTCGCGAACAGATCATTCTGCATGAACGTCAATCGACCGAAATTGTCGTTCAGGGTTTGCGGCTGGGAGAGATCGGCATCGCCACCACTCCCAACGAGACCTATGCGCTGACCGGTCTCAAAGTCAAACTGCAATCACCGCTCAAGCAAACCATGGTGATCGAACTCGCGAACGGCGGGGACGGGTATATTCCTCCCCCCGAACAACACATGCTGGGAGGTTACAACACTTGGGCCGCACGATCCGCCGGATTAGAAGAAACCGCTGAGCCCAAGATTGTGGAAGCGGGTTTGGAACTATTGGAAGAAGTGACCGGAGAGACACGAAAACCCTACGTGCAATCACGAGGTATTTCTGCGAAACGCATTCTCGCTACCAAGCCTGCCGCTTACTGGCGACTCGACGAAATGCAGGGATTACGCGCCAAGGACAGTTCGTCAAACCACGCGGATGCGATCCTTGAACCTCCGGTGGCGTTTTTCCTCTCAGGAGCCTCCTCTGACAAATATTGTCAGAATGGCGAACTGAATCGCTCGGCTCATTTTGCGGGAGGACGCCTCTCCGCACGACTACCAGAATTGAAGAACGACTACACGGTGACATTCTGGTGCTGGAATGGAATGCCGACCGATGCACGCTCCGTCACAGGCTGGCTCTTTGGACGCGGACACAATTGGGGAGTGGACAAGAAGAGCGAAGCGTTGGGACTGGGAGGAGTCGACAATCACCCCGGCAAACTGATCTTCCAAACAGGCGAAGGTGTGGAAGCGGTCGGAAAAACAGCTCTTGAGCGTTGGACCTGGTATCAAATTACTCTGGAGAGATCTGGCGACACCGTCACTGTTTATCTCAATGGTGAACCAGAACTCTCTGTCACAGAGCAGGGAGATTTCCCCGACCACTATTCAGAGATATTCTTTGGTGGGCGGAGTGACGGAAAAGAAAACTGGGAAGGCCGCCTTGATGAAATCGCCGTCTACACACGCGCCCTCTCTCAGCAAGAACTAACAAGTCTGGTGCAACCTTAACAGCCTGATGAACGAACCGCTTCCCAATCCCGACCTCGACAAGACAACCCGTCGCAAGCGCTGGGGATTCCGAATCGGCGCGATTATACTCGGCCTGTTAGTCGTTGTTGGATTGGAACTTGTGTGCCGCTTCATGGGAATTGGCGAGCCGTCTCTGATCGATGATCCCTACGTCGGTTTTGCTGAAGTCACGCCTTTGTTTGAACAACGGGGTGACTTTTACCAGATCGCTCCCGCGCGACTGAAGTTTTTTGCAGACGAATCGTTCCCGATCAACAAACCGAAGGACCAGTTTCGTATCTTCGTGCTGGGCGGCTCGACAGTTCAAGGGCGGCCGTACTCTCTCGAAACGGCATTCGGAACCTGGTTGCAACTGGGACTCCAAGCCGAGCATCCAGATCGAAGTTGGGATGTTGTTCAGTGCGGCGGACTCTCTTACGCCAGTTATCGGTTGGTCCCCATCCTCGAAGAATGCCTGAACTACAAACCCGACCTGATTGTGATCTGCACGGGTCATAACGAGTTTCTGGAGGATCGAAGTTACGCACATCTCAAGCCGAAAACCACCAGCGACCGACTCGTCATGAATTTGTCCGCGAACTCTCATCTTTTTCATCTGGTTCGGCAGGCTATTCACTCTCCTGACTCCGAAACTCAATCGACTGACAAGCAAAATCTAAAGGGCGAAGTGGATGCGATTCTCGATTACAACGACAGCCTGACAGCCTATCACAGAGACGATGACTGGCGTCAGCACATCGTCGAGCATTTTGGATTCAATATTCGGCGTATGATTGATTTATGCCGTAAGGCGGATGTCCCTCTTGTTCTGGTTCGACCACCGGCAAATTTGGCGGACTCCCCGCCTTTCAAATCGGACTTCTCTGCATCTCTGCCCCATAACATCACGAACGAACTCAAAGAGCGACTTAATATTGCTCGAGAAAACTACCGCGACAACTTGTCAGCCTCAATTGACGAGCTCGAAATTATCGTGCATCGAGATCCCCGATTTGCCCTGGCATGGTATGAACTGGGACAATGCTATCTGTCTCGCAAACGCAACACAGAAGCGAAGCAAGCTTTCCTGAAAGCCCGTGATGAAGATATCTGCCCTTTGCGAATCATTTCGGAACTCGAACAGACTCTCCTCAGAATTTCAGAGCAGGAACATGTACCACTAATTGATGCGTATACAACTCTGGAAGAGAAATCTCGCAGCGGTATTTTGGATAGCCAATGGCTGGCCGATCATGTTCATCCCACTGTCCCCGGTCATCAAATGATTGCGACTGAAATTCAACGCCGGATGAGCGATATGAATCTTTGCGACTTCATAGAGGAATCAGCAGAACGGCAACAAATGTGGGAGGCCCATCTTCAATCGCTTGACGATTACTACTTCCTGAAAGGCCAGGAAACCTTGAATTCTTTGCGTGGTTGGGCTGCCGGACGGGCTGATGGGCCGCCTGCTGCCAATAGATTTCCCCATCGAGTCTCGAATCGCAAGTTGCCACCAATAAACGAATTCGAGCATTCAGAATAGACAATTTTCACCCAGTCGGAAAAAAGGCATGTTGGCAGCAGTAAAATCTCGGTATTCTGGATCAATCCTCTTTACTGCCTTTTCTTCCCGTAAATCGAGAGGAGATTACCAATGGGCCTGCAAGAAAATCTGAATGCAGAAACGGTCAGATCACTCCCCTTGAGAAATCCGGTGACTGTCTCTCTGGAATCCACTCACAACGAAGTTGTAGAGCAGATGCAATCGCGGAGATTAGGGTGTGCGGTTGTTATCGCGACTGACGGCAAACCGGTCGGCATGTTTACAGAAAGCCAATTAGTCCGCCTATTGGCAGAGAACCATCCCAACTTCGACCTCTCTGTCTCGGAGTTGATGGAATCAGATTGGCCCACAGTCGATCAAGACGCCCCCATCGTCGAGGTTCTGAAGCTGATGCGAAAACACGACGTTCGGTTTATTATTGTCGTCGATCATGAGGGCATTCTTGTTGGGCTGACAGGCCAACGAGGTATATTGGAATACATTGCCGACCATTTCCCGGAACAGGTCATGGTGCAACGTATCGGTGGAACTCCTCACCTTGGCAATCGAGAAGGAGCCTGACATGATTGAAGAATTCCGAGACCCCCTCGAAAATTATGATCCGAAAGAGTATTGCGATCCGATCGAACGAACGCTGGCCGAGGAATCAGTGCTCACGATTCAACATCGACCTTACACGGCCATTTCTCCTGAGACATCGGTCAAAGACGCCCTCCGAACACTCTCGGCACTCGATATTTCCTGCCTGATGATCGAAGAGGGAGGAGAGCTTGTCGGCGTATTTTCGGAACGCGACGCTCTTCTCAAAATCGGGACAGACATCGATTCTAAGGGAGACAATCCTGTTTCAGATTACATGACCGCAAATCCGATCTACGTTCACGACACTTCTGCTTCTGCATCTGCGCTTTGCGTCACGGCTGTTAGCGGCTATCGTCATGTTCCTGTGGTGAATCTCGATGGACATATACAGGGAATCGTCAGCCCTCAAAGAGTCACCGAATTTCTGACAAACCAACTCTCCCTGAACTGAATCTTGTACTCACGTTCTGCTTAGACCCTCCAATTTGAAAATTTCATGAGAACAACGTCTCCACTCTGCCTCTTGATGATGATTCTGATCGTTTCAGGCAATCCACTTCTCGCTGATGAACTCAGTATCGCAGATTTAATCGAGAGAGCAGAACCCTCCTGCGTACGAATTGATGTCACTCACAAAGATGGAAGCAAGGGCATCGGGAGCGGCTTTGTTGTCGATGTCGAACGAAAATGGGTGGTTACCAATTATCATGTGGTCGGCGACTCAAAAACGGCTACGGTGACGTTTGCTGACAAGACAAAAGCGGAAGTCCTTGGCTGGAATGCGCATTATACCACGTACGATTTAGCTTTATTGAAGATCGAAACCGACAAAAAACTAACAGCATTGCCCGTCGCAAGTGTCTTGCCGAGAAAAGGCGACAAGACCATTGCCATTGGAGCACCTCAGGGATTGTCGTTTACAGCCAGTGAAGGCATCGTGAGTGGAATTCGGGAAGGAAGTGAACTGAAACAGTTCGGAACTAACCTGAGCGGGACATGGCTACAAACCAGCACTCCGATCTCTCCCGGGAGCAGTGGAGGACCATTGTTGAACTTCAATGGCGAAGTGGTCGGAGTAAACAGTTCATCGCTGGAAGGGTCCCAAAACTTGAACTTCGCGATTTCTTGCGAACAGATCAATCGATTAGTCGATGTTGGAAAAAGGATTCGCTTGCGAAAACTTGAACTTTTGACCCCCGTCAAAGATTCACAGGGAGTTCCCCGTGCTTCTTCTCCAAAAGAAATCGTGATTAAAATCCCTTCGGAAAGACGCTTTCGACATCGTTACGATATCGAAGTTGATGAAGACGAATTCGATCAAATCACTTGGCTGCGAACAGAGTGGCTGAAAGTGGATCACGAGAATCGAAACCTAAGCTCGCTGGGGGTTCGAGTCACTCTGGCTCACGACGACGATAAAACGGCTCTCATTGCCATCTGGGAAGTCGGCTCGACATCGCGCGTGCCGGAATTCACCTCACCTGCGGGACGGAGATTTCAGCTCGCCGGTGGAGGGAAGTCCTACGAACTACCGGTTCCTCAACACGAGGGCACAAAAAATGGAAACATTGTGTCGGAAGTGATGACCAGCATGACTGGGCTTGATGTCTTAGCCAAACTGGTGCTTACAGAAGATTTGAAGGCGAGATTGGGAACGACAGAAATGGAGTTCGGACGAAACGAACTCGAATGTCTCAGGGAATTGATGTCCAAAGTTCCCACCGGAGATCTGGTGAAAGGAGTGATTCGTATTGAGCGTTTGAAGCCCGAAGAAGATCCCACCTCACCGCTCTTCGTGAAGAAGACCGTCGCAGCAAACACCCACAGTTTGTTCAACGGTAAAGATCTCACGGGCTGGCATCTCGATGTTGTCGAGGGAGACACGGACTCGGACAACCAACAGACGTTTATCATCCGTGATGGAAATATCGTAGCACTCCAGTCTCGACGTGGTTTTCTGATTTCAGACAAGCCATATGAAAACTATCGATTCGAGTTTGATTACAGATTTCCCGGCAAAGCCGGCGGTACTGGCCTGGCTGTGCATGTCTCGAAACTGCGAGCGCTTTATAAAAGGTATCCTCAGTCGATCGAGGTACAGATGAATTCCGGCAGCGCCGGAGATTTTTGGCTCTGTGGCGAAGACATCACCGTTCCCAATATGGAGGAACGTCGCGGACCGAAAGAAATGTGGGGCATTACTGAAGGTAAGTCCCGCTGGATCCTCAATCTGACGGACGATTCGGAAAAGCCGGCTGGCGAATGGAACACGATGACTGTTGAATGTGTGGGGGATGAGATTAAAGTCTGGGTCAACGAAGACCTCGTAAATCATGGCTCGAAATGCACCGTGTCGAAGGGGCAGATTGCTTTGCAGGCCGAAGGTGCCGAAGTCGAGTTTCGCGATCTGGATCTCACACCGATTGAGACGTTGAGCGAATAAATCTCCCGGGGTACGCCCGCTTACTCCAAATATGAACAAATAGTAATCTTTGCTTGAGTTCACCACCCCTGGACAAAAGACTTTACACAACGCAATCAATCGCGGTAACCTGATAGACTGATTTACTTTCTGAGCTTTCTTTCCACACCAAAGAAGAGGAGTGATTACGTGATTCAGCCGAATGATGCCCAAATATCCCGACGTGACCTGATGAAAACAACGGGACAAGTTGCTGCCGCTGCCACTCTCAGCAGCCTCATTGTTCCCGGTGCCTATGCCGCTCAAAAATCTGCCGTCCAAGTTGCCTTAGTGGGCTGTGGTGGACGAGGAACGGGCGCTGCAGACCAGGCTCTTCAAAATGCCAGTGGACCAACTCGATTGGTCGCGATGGCCGATGTCTTTGAAGGGAAGATGGACACCAGCTACAAAACACTCAAAGGTCGAAACGAAGAAATTGTCGATGTTCCCGAGGATCGAAAGTTCATCGGCTTCGACGCTTACAAGCATGCCATGGATGCTCTCAACCCCGGCGATGTCGTCATCCTCACCACTCCCCCAGCCTTCAGATGGGTACAGTTTACCTATGCCATCGAGAAGGGTCTGAATGTCTTCATGGAAAAGCCGGTTTGCACCGATGGACCTGCAGCACGCCGCATGCTGGAACTCAACGAAAAAGCCAAAGCCAAGAATCTCAAAGTGGGTGTGGGCCTCATGTGTCGACACTCATTAGCTCGTGGCGAACTGTTCGATCGCATCCAGAATGGAGAACTCGGCGACATCAATCTCTTAAGAGCCTATCGTTGTGCTGGACCAACAGCCTCTGCATTCTCCAACAAGAATCCGGGAGAAATGTCCGACCTGATGTATCAGATCAGTCGTTTCCATTCTTTCCTGTGGCTGAGTGGTGGTGGATTCAGCGACTTCCTGATCCACAACATCGATGAATGCTGCTGGATGAAAAATGATTTCCCGGTTGAGGCCAAAGGGTTCGGAGGACGTCATTACCGCGGAGATTATATTGATCAAAACTTCGATTCATACTCAACTGAGTACACCTTTGCGGATGGATCTAAGATGATTATGGAAGGCCGCACGATGAGCGGCTGCCACAATGAATTCGCCACGTACGTTCATGGCAGCAAAAACTCTGCCGTCTGCTCTGCATCGGGTCACTTGAATCCCAAAACGGCCATTTACAAAGGACAGAAAATCGGTGACCGTGATTCGATTGTCTGGAAATACCCGGATCGAGAACCGAACCCTTATCAGGTCGAGTGGGATCGTTTGATTGCCGCCATCATGAATGACACTCCTCACAACGAAGTTGAGCGGGGAGTCAAATCATCTCTCGTCACTGCGATGGGACGAATGGCATGTCATACAGGCAAGGTTGTCACTTACGACCAAGCCCTCAACCACGAATTCCCTCTTGCTGAGGGATTGACTGAATTGACTCTCGAATCGGAATCACCCGTCCCGGCTTACGCGGACGGAACCTATCCGGTTCCTGAACCCGGCATCGTGACAGACCGCGAGTACAAGTACCGCGAAGTCTGACCAAAACCGAATCTCATCAATTCTGATCACCGGCCGGAGGACTTCCCTCCGTGCCGGTTTTTTCTTGCAGCAACTGACGAAGTTCGGCAAACCCTTCTTCCAACGTCACGCGAGTCAATTTCGCATTAATTTTGTCTGAGAGTGCGTGGCACATCTCCAGAAAACAATCGACAGACCGATCTTCATTCAATTCATGCGCTGTAAAGTCTTTGAGACACTCTTGCCTGAGTTCGGTCACATGATCGAGCAACACTTGTAATTCTCGGCAATCTTGTTTCAGAGTTTCCTGAGATTCTCCAAGTTCGAGCTGACTTCGTTCGATCTCGAGCAATCTGCGAATATAGCGATCCAACCGATGTTCCACTTGCCGAACATTCCATCTCACCCACCAACGCCAAGCGAGATATCCGGCAATCAACAACGAAACGATAAACGACCGCATTCCCTCCATCGCTTCGACAAAGTCGCTGTTGAGAACTGGTTTGAGTTGAGGATCAAAATAATGTGCCGCTCCGAAGTGTACAGCGAACTCGGGCTTTGCAGTGGCAAATTGTGTCCCTTGTGAGAAAAGCTCACCCAGTTGCATCTGTTTCATGAACTCTTCACTCAGCGCAATTTCTGCAATGCGCTCTACGAGTGAATCAGGGAGTTCATGCCGACAAAGTAGCTGAGACTTCAACGCCACCGTGTGAATGTCGACCTCTGGAGCAATACGACCAGTTGTCTGATAAAGTCCTTTTGGAATCGTGTAGGGCGTCAACGAAATATGATTGCGTACGAGTGCGTCAATATTTTCCAGACTGCGGAATTCAACCTTCCCTTCCTCGCATAATTTCTGAAAGATATCCGCTTGAACCCCCACGGTGATAAATGCCGCATCGAGAGAATCGTCGAGAAACTGTGAGCGAACTTGGTCGTAGTCGAGATAAGCAGTTTCGTAATCATCTGCTGTCAGCCCGAAGTGATCAGCCAGCACACGGCTCATCGCTGAATCTCCCGAGTCCCTCTGGCCAACGGCGATTCGCTTGCCTTTCAAATCGCCTGCATCGCCAACGTCAGAATCTCGGTTGATCACCCAATGGGCCACTTCCGAATAAAGATTGCTGACGAAGCGAATGTCCGTGGTGCTGGAGAGCTTTGCCGAGTCGGCAATCATGTGCCTCGCCCCAGACTGGTAGAGACCAAAATCGATCTCCCCAGCTTCCAACATTCTAAGATTACGCAAAGAGCCCTCGGAGTCCTTCAACTCGACTTCGATCTTCAACTGATCGCGAATTTCATCGGCCAATGCCTCCATGATCATCCGATGTCGTCCACCCACGGGACCGGTCGCCAGCGTGATCGACTTTGGCCACATCGTCACCCACAGGTAAACCCAGTGGATGAAAAACGGCAATAACACAACCAGAACGACCAAAAGAAGCTTCAACAGACGCTGTCGCATTGCGAGATTTTCCTTGCCCGATAAGGAACCGAATCAATCGAGAGGGGCGGTCTCAAAATCACTCGGGCTTACCCATCCCGCTTTCACTTTTTCACCGTTCATATAACGCTCGTAGAAATCACGCGTGCCGTCGTTGGTATAAATGTAATTATCAAAAACCTCCCCCTTGCCAAACATTCGGGGATCCCCCTGCCCTTTGAGTTCCTTCACCATTTGGCGAGACAGAATTTCTCGTTCCTCGCGGTAATCCGAGCTCTCGGCAAGATTGTGAACGCAATCGGGATCTCGAGAGAGATCAAAGAACTCCACGGAGGCACGCTTTCCAAAACAGAGTCCCCAGAGCTTCTCATCATCGCCGGAACGACGCAGATTCAAAATGTCCGTTTTTGTGGGACTGGCATCACAATTGAGGTATCCGGTTTCAGGATTTCCTGCCGGCCAACGATCAGACTCATAGTTCTGAAGGTACAAGAGCTGCTCGTGAATGATTCCACGAATCGGATAACCCCAGTCATTGGGACGACCGATATCGTGACGTTCTTTGCCGATTAGAACGTGATTCCAGTCGGGATTGGTGCGTCCGGAAATACCTGATTCAAAAATAGAACGCAGGCTTCTCCCCGAACTTGGTTGCATCCCCGCGGACTCTGTATTCAACCCGGCAATGTCTAAAAACGTGGGAGCCAAGTCGTTGAACGCTACGTAATCGGAAACATGACGGCCTGGGGTTTTGATTCCCTCGGGCCAACGAATGGCGAGGGGGATATGATTGGAATCATAATAGGCCTGTCCTTTCACACGTGGAAATGGCATGCCATGATCGGATGTCGCCACGATCAAGGTATTCTCAAGTTGCCCTGCTTTTTCCAGATGATCAAGAATCCGACCGAGATGCCTGTCGTAATGTTCGACTTCATAACCGTAATCCAACATATCATTACGAATGGTTTCATTGTCGGGCCAATAGGAAGGAACCCGATCGATCATTTCGAGCGTCTTACCTCCTTTCTTGACTCCCACACCATACTCATAACCACGATGAGGCTCTGTTGTCCCAAACCAAAAACACCACGGTTCATTCTCGTTGTTGTCATGAAGAAAATCTGAGAAATTCTCAGCGTAGTCGTTTGCGCTGATTCCTTCTGCGGGAGGTTTTGCTTTCTTTTGCGAATAATTCTTACCAGTGATATCGCGACGCTTTCCATCCACATCATTGGCAACACCTGGCCCCCAACCTTTCCCCGTATAGCCGACTCGGTATCCGTGGTTCCCCAGGGCTTCCATGAAGGAGACAAACTTCGGGGGAAAGAAACAGATGTGGTTGGCAGCCTGCTCCAGCTCCCAGGAATTTCTTCCGGTCAGAATAATCGCGCGAGATGGGGCACATTTTGCGTTTGGTGTGAACGCATTCTCGAACAACAACCCCTCTTTGGCGATTCGATCAAAAGCGGGAGTCTCTACCCATTGGCAACCGTATGCACCCGCGTGACCGTAAGACCAGTCATCAGCAATGGCAAACAAGATATTAGGTCGTGCCGCGTGCAAGCAGGGATGATTCGACAAGACTATCATTGCCAGCAGCAAGCACAGCTTTAGACTTCGTACAGACATCGGCAGGCTTCTTTCACGTTGGGACATTCGTTCTCTGAATTCTTCAGAATAACGAATACCAAGTAAGAAATCGCCCGCTATTTTTCGGCTTCGTGACTGATCCGTAAGAGAATTTTTTTATTGATGCCGGGTTTTTGAGAATCCTCGATCGCCTTGGCAAACTCCTCGAATGGATACTCTTCCGCAGAATCTGTTGAGAGCGTGCCGTCAACGACCAGTTTTGAGATCTGGCGTATCAAAGACATCTTCGCCCAGATGCTGAGCGGTTCCATCCAGCCACCCAAATGAAACCCTCGCACATTGGCATTCAGGGACATCAAGGTTCGTGGAAACAGAGAGATATCCTCTCCCGACATGGTTCCGTACAAAACGAGCATTCCGTTTTTGACCAGACATTTCACCATGACGGAACCCAGTTTCCCCCCGATGGGATCCATCATATATCGCGCTCCACCCCCGGTGATCTCTTTCACTTTCTCAATCAATTCCTCTGGCGGATCCTGATTCATATCAAACTTGATCACCTGATGAGCACCCAGAAATCTCAGTTTCTCCGCTTCTTCTTCTCGACGCACGATATTTAAGGTTTTGAAATCGTGATGCAATCCGAGCTTGATCACCATTTTTCCCAATGATGAGTTGGCCGCCGATTGAACCAACCACTCACCCTTGGGAATTTGCAAGACACGTTGCGTAATGATGAAAGCTGTTGCCGGATTCACAAAAAACGATGCTGCCTGGTCATCGTGCAGAAGCTTCGGAACGGGGATCACCTGTTTGGCTGATGTCACTGTATGCTCGGACCAGTTCCCGTGATCGCGATTCAAGACGGCAACTCGTTTGCCAATCATCATCTTCCCAAGCATGCCGCCGCCCGACGACTCAACAATCCCAACTCCTTCAAATCCGGGAGTGGCAGGTAAATCGGGAGTGTAAGTGTATCCGCCGCGAATGCTCATCAAGTCGGACGGATTGATCGGACTCAACAGCATTTTGACGCGCACTTCCCCCGGCCCTGGTTCGGGAACGTCCTTTTCTACAAGTTTGAGGACATCGAGGGGATTGCCGAACTGCTCGTAGCTGACTGCTTTCATTTGCATCTGGTGCCGTTCTCCGAGGACAGAGTGATCGAATCAGCAAACTATCTCGATTGCAGGCCGAATCGACAAGGCTTCTTTACCGAGAAAATCTGTTTTCGCACCTTAAATTTGTCTTTTCTCGTCTTGCAGCCGTTTTCGGAAACAACTATTGTCCCGGTCCTATCAGCGACGAGTCCTCGTCACACTGCATCCAACGACAATCAATCACCTTACTTGATACGATCCTCAACGGATGTGTTCTCACATTCTGCGAAGAGATTTTCCTTTCAAATATCCCACCAACTCGTTTCAACAGAGCACTTTCTCTTTGAAACATCACCTCAACACAATGGAGTGTCACAGATGCGTTTGTGTCACATGATGATTCTTGTTTGTCTGATGCCTATTTTGGGATTATCTCCCCTCGCCGCACAAGATATGAAGATACGCACTCATATCTATCATGTGGCTCCTTCCAAGAACGGCGAACTCAAATCGCAAGAACGTGCTGTCAGCCTGACCATATTTCATGCAGGCCGGGCCTACGACTACATCGATAGTGTCAAAGAAGTGATTGTCTTTGAGCCTAAACAGAATCGATTCATCATTATCAACTCATCTCGGTCTCTCGTGACCACTGTTGATTTTGACGAGCTTCGACAGATTCTCAAAGTCGCACGCCATGAAACCGAACAATATCTCGAACAGATTGCCGGTAAAAACGGCGGTGAACTTCCCACATCTGCACATGCCGTCCATGCCCAGATTGACCCAAAGTTTGAAGAAACGTGGAACCCCAAGACGAACATCGTAAATCTACAAAACAACTCTCTGCGTTACTCTGCCGTCTGCGTTCCGGCCGACGATCATTCCATTCACGAAGCGTACATGCTGTACGCAGATTGGATGGCACGTTTGAACTTTGTTCTGCACCCTCAATCGCTTTACCCCGATGCCCGATTAAGCCTGAATGAATCTCTTCGCAAGCGAAACATGTACCCCACGGAAGTACGTCTGTTTCAAGATACCAACGATAAGTCGCATCTGCGGGCCGAACATCGCATCAGTCGCGCACTCGACAGCACCGATCGTATGATGATCACAGAGTGGGAAAGCCAACTGAAGACTGGCAAACTCAAAGAAGTGACATTCCGCGAATATCAGGAAGCGATTCTTATTACGCATCGTTGATTCAGGAGTTCTGTCGATGAAAGATGAGGCAGCCCCACTCTTTCGAGCCTTAGACCGCGAACTGTGGGTGATTACTTCGAGCGCCGATGGTCAACGTGGCGGTCTGATTTCTACCTCAGTCTCGCAAGCTTCCATCAATGACCAGATACCCCGCTTAACGGTCGGTCTGGCCGTTCATCATCACACAGAATCTTTGGTCCATAAATCCAAGTCATTTGTCGCCCATTTGATTGCACCAAATCAAGGTGATTGGGTTCGACATTTCGGGACTCAATCAGGCCGGGATGTCGACAAGTTTTCAAAACTTGATTTCACAACATCGGTCACAAATGCTCCTATCCTGAAAGACGCACATGCCTGGTTGGAATGTCGTGTGGAAAACATGATGGAAAGCGGCGACCGACATTGGTACTTGGCGGAAGTCGTTGATGCAAAATGGAGCCAAGAATTTCAACCGCTCACTTTTCAGGCATTTTTGCCTCAGGCAGACGACGATCTGATGCCCCTCTTGAAGAAGCAGTTGAGGGAGGATAGTCTGACGGACAGTCAATTGGTCGAAGAATGGCGTCGCTCACGACATTCGTGATGAACATTGACCAATTCGACTCTCTTCGTAACAGGACACTGCTGTGGAATCACCTCTTGTTTACCTGACCACTGTCTTGGTGGTGGGAATTGCTTCACAGTGGCTTTCATGGCGTCTCAAATTCCCCGCCCTGATTGTCTTGCTGGTGATCGGCTTTGGATTAGGTCGATTGGTCGAGACGAATTCCATCATTCCTCAAGAAGTACTCTTTCCGGCTGTCTCTTTGGCAGTCGCTGTGATTCTTTTTGAAGGTGGCCTTACCCTTAAACTTCGTGATCTTGTTCAATCTCGCTCCGCAATAATCCGACTCTGCCCGTTTGGGGTCTTTCTCACTTGGGTTCCAACCGCCTTTGCAGCCAAGCTGATCTTTGAAACGTGGGAGATGTCGATTCTTGTCGGCGCATTATTCGTCGTCACCGGACCGACGGTCATCATCCCACTGCTCAGGCACATTCGTCCCAAATCACGCATTGGTGCGATTGCCAAATGGGAAGGAATTGTTAATGACCCGATCGGTGCGGTCCTTGCCGTGCTTGTATTTGAAACCATCATCGTGGCTCAAAGCGATTCTGCTCTGCAAAGTGTAGCCGTTGGTTTCGCCACGATGACACTCATCGCCGTCAGCATTGCCGGCGCGACTTCATGGATCATTGTGCAAACTCTCAAGCGTCACCTCATTCCCGATTATCTGGAAAACCCGGTGATGTTGGCATTCATCTTCTTCACATTCACTGCATCCAATTTGCTGCAAGCCGAATCCGGACTAGCCACTGTGACCTTGCTCGGTATTCTTCTGATTAATCAAAAGACAGTCCGCATCCAACATGTGGTCGAGTTCAAAGAGAATTTAGTGGTACTCCTGATTTCGGTGTTGTTCATTGTGCTGGCCTCCCGCCTGTCGCCCGAAGATCTTGCAGGACTGGGTTGGGAGGCGGGTCTGTTTCTGGCCATTCTGATTCTGTTCATTCGACCCTTTTCAATTTTTGTCTCCACGATCGCAACCAATCTTTCCTGGCAGGAAAAAACATTTCTTTCTGTGCTCGCACCGCGCGGAATCGTTGCCGCTGCGGTCGCCTCGGTCTTCGCACTCGAGATCAAAGAGTTAAGCCATGTCCGCGAAGTTGACCCACTGCTGTTGGCCGATGCGCAGAAACTCGGCCCCATCACTTTTCTCGTCATTTTTGGAACGGTCACCATTTACGGCCTGGCCGCAGGTCCTATCGCCCGACGACTTAAAATCGCAGACCCCGATCCTCAAGGAATATTATTTGCCGGAGCCGATGCGTTGGTACGCTCTCTGGCAGAGATCGTTTCAAAAGAAGGCCATGGGGTGCTCCTCATAGACACGAACTACGAAAATATCTCTTCCTCGCGAATGCTGGGACTCCCCACGCAGAATGCGAGCATCATCTCTGAGTATGTTGGAAATGAACTCGACTTCAGCGGCATCGGACGTCTGTTTGCCATGACTCCCAATGATGAAGTCAACTCTTTAGCCGTTCGTCAATTTGCAGATCAGTTTGGCCGGGCCAATGTATTCCAATTGCCCCCTCGAAATACCGACAAGAAGAAGCCGCGAGGGGAAGTGTCTGATCGTCTCACTGGGCGCATACTCTTCAATTCCACCTCCACCTATCCAAAACTCACCCAACGATTTGCGGATGGTGCTAAAATCAAGAAAACACCACTCACCGAAGAATTCATCTATCAGGATTTTCTGGACCTGTATGGTGAGACCGCAACACCGCTCATGATCATCGATGAAAACAAGTCTCTCAAGATCTGCACGGACGAAGAACGATCGCTCCCCAAAACCGGACAGACGCTGATCAGTCTTGTCGATCCCACCCCGGAGCAAGACGCCGCGACCTGAAATCCACCCCTCGCTTGGAATAACGCACATGAGCTTCCCCATCGAATCCATCCGAGAGAAGTTTCCCGCTTTACAACGTCAGCGACATCAACGAACTGTTTGTCATTTCGATGGTCCTGCGGGGAGTCAAGTACCGCAATCAGTTGCAAACGCTATCAGCGACTATTTACTTCACACCAACTCCAATCGATCAGCACCATTTGCTGTGAGTCGGGAAAGTGACGAGCGGGTTGAAGCGGGACACTCCGCAATGGCCGACTTTCTGGGAACACCCGATGCGGGCGAGATCATTTTTGGACAAAACATGACATCGCTCACGTTTGCGTTAAGTCGCGCTATCTCTAAAAGCTGGAGTCCGGGAGACGAAATCCTCGTCTCGCAACTTGATCACGATGCCAATGTCTCTCCCTGGGTGCAGGCTGCCAGGGATGCAGGCGTCACCGTTCATCATATTCCCATCAACCTGGAGGATTGCACACTCGATCAAGTGGCCTATCGTAATCTCCTTTCCGAACGGACCAAACTGGTCGCCATTGGTTACGCCTCCAATGCCACCGGGACCGTGAATCCTGTCAAAGAGATGATCGCCGCCGCACAGGAAGTGGGAGCAATTACGTTCATCGATGCCGTTCACATGGCCCCTCACCGAAGAATCAACGTCTCCGACCTGGGATGTGATTTTCTGTGTTGCTCGGCTTACAAGTTTTTTGGACCTCACATCGGGATCATGTACGGTCGGAGAAACTTGTTGGAATCATTGCCCGCGTACAAATTACGCCCCAGTCCAGACACGTTGCCGGGACGTTGGATGACGGGGACGCAATCGCACGAATCAATCTGTGGTGCCGCTGCGGCAGTGAATTATCTTGCCGATGTGGGAAAATTTGTTTCTGACGAAGCCACTCATCGAACCGAGCAACTTGATGCCGCTTTTGAAGCGATTCATCAGTATGAAGCTGAACTCAGTGAGCATTTTCTGAATCGACTGACCGAACTGAAATCCTTGAAACTCTGGGGAATCAGCAATCTCAAGCGATTAAAGGAACGTGTGCCGACATTCTCATTGACGCATGAGTCAATTCCACCAAGTGAGATTGCAACCGAGCTTGGAAAACGTGGTATTTTTGTATGGCCCGGGAATCACTACGCACTACCGTTCACTGAAGCGGCTGGCCTTGAACCTCATGGGACGTTGCGTGTCGGACTTCTCCACTACAACACACGCGAAGAAATCGACCGCTTGATGGATTCTTTGCACGACGTTGTATCATAATGACATCCGGCCTCATTTTTATGTTTCTGACAATGACATGACTCATGACAATATACTCCAAGGAATCTGAAAAAATCTCTAGCCGTTTTTAGAGATCATTGATTCGAACACGAAACGCCGGTCACAGAGAAATTCATCCTTCATCAGAGGATTCAGCCCCATGGGTTATCTAAATAATATGTTGTTCGGCCCCAAGATCGATCACGAATTGCGCGCACATTACGGCTCGCGAACCAAAGTCTCGGTGGCGACTCGCATGCTGCCCATGTATCGATTTCCCGATGTACACCGCGCTGCAACAGCTTTGGCAGAGCAGCATGAACTGTTACATCAAATCACGTCCCGCCATGAAGAGCCGCTCGACTCGATACTCTCGACAGCCGGAGGTGCCCATTATCGTCGCGGTATCAACCTCGCCCCTTCAAACCCTCGTCAGGTTGATTATGAAGAGACGGAATATTTCGCCGAAGAATGTTTCTGGATATTCCGCGATCATCAGAAAGATCAACGATTCATACTGCGCGTCCGTAATGTCTATCAGATGACATTTATCGAAGTCGCCGCACCTTCCAACGAATTGGCTCAAGTATTTCTGGAAGAATCGGTCCGACTCGCGAACGAACACAGTGTCTACAAAAACAAAGTTTTCGAAGTTCGGTTCGAACCATCCGGTCAAGAGTACGGCACCGATCATGAACAATCATTTCAGGTCCATTTTCTACCACGCCACGAAATCAATCCCGAAGAAATCATTCTGGAGGACGAAGTGCGATCATTGATTGATCGGAATGTGATTGATTTCCATCGCCGACGCGCACAACTTGTCGAACTGGGAGTCCCCCGGAAGCGAGGACTCTTGCTGTACGGACCTCCCGGAAATGGCAAAACCTACACGTGTAAATATTTGGCTGGCTGCCTTACTGATGCGACGACTATTTTTGCCGCGGGAACTGCACTCGTTCAAATTCGCACCATTTTCAATGTGGCACGACTGTTTCAGCCGTCTTTAATCGTCTTGGAAGACATTGACCTCGTTTACAGTGATCGCCAGATCAATCCCTACTCCCCTCAACTGGGATCCTTGATGGATGAACTGGACGGCGCGGCTGACGCCGACAATTTGATTGTTATGCTCACCACGAATTCCATCGAACGCGTTGAATCGGCCATTAAAGATCGACCGGGGCGAGTCAGCCAGTGCATTGAAGTCCCCAATCCCGGCCCCAAGCTTCGCAACCTTTACCTGAAGTCTCTTCTACGTGACTTTGATCACCAGCAAATTGATTTTGAGGAGCTGGTCTCATTGACGGACGGAGCCAGCCACGCCTTCATCAAGGAATTTGTTTATCGCTCGATTCAAATTGCCAGCATCCGCAGCGATGAGAATGGAAAGTTTGTGATGGTCCCAGACGACTTTCGCACTTCTCAAAACGAAATGACCCAACAGGGAGGCAAAGCCGGCCGTTCAATTATTGGCTTTCAAACAACCTCCAAGCCCAAGTGATTCACCTCAGAATGCCGAGTAATATCTCTTGCTATAAACAGAAAGAGACGATATCTCTATCACCACATTATTATCTCTGAGTTTCCTGAATGGAAAGTCGTCTACAATTCCAGATCGGTCGTCAACCCGACCCCTACACTTGCGGCCCTACTTGCCTGCAAGCTGTCTATCGCTATTTCTCTGATGAAGTCTCTCTTCAGGAATTTACCGGACGGCGTCAATCACTTGGAAAACGGTGGAACTCTCGCTGTTTATCTCGCCTGTCATGCTCTCCAGCGCGGATACCAAGCCATTATTTATAACTGGAATCTTCAGGTATTCGACCCAACCTGGTTTCCGGGAGACGCAAAATCACTCACACGATGTCTGGAGGAACAACGCGAATTCAAACAAGACTCTCGGATTCAGGAAGTGACTTCCGCTTATCAACGCTTTCTGGAACTCGGAGGCGAACTGAGAATGGAAGACCTCAGTTCTGAGTTAATTCGCGAATTCCTGAATCAGAACATGCCCATTCTGACTGGCCTCAGCGCGACTTGGCTCTATCACGAGTCGCGAGAGATTGGATACGAATCAACGCCCGACGATATTCGAGGGACTCCTCAGGGACATTTTGTCGTTCTCTGCGGGTATGAACATGAACAACGTCGGGTCTTGGTGGCCGACCCTCTCCACCCAGATCCCAATTCTCTACAGGGACAAAAGTCTCTGATTAAACTAAACCGTGTCATTTCGGCAATCACACTTGGGATTGTCACCTATGACGCCAATCTGCTCATCCTCATCCCCCCTGATTCCCCGTCGGAAATTTGAAGGAACCATTGCATGCCGATACTCATCGTGGCCAGTCACCCCGAAGACTGGCCGTTTAACCTCCCCGACATTCAAGTTGTCGATGAATGGTCTTATATCACCTCCTCAGAATACAGCGAACTACGCAACACTCGCGTCTTCAATCTCTGTCGTTCCTACAAATATCAAAGTTCGGGATACTATGTTTCCTTGCTGGCCGAAGCGCGAGGCCATAAGCCGCTTCCATCAGTTCAGACACTACAAGACATTAAATCTCAATCGCTCGTTCGTCTGATCTCCGAAGAGCTCGACGAATTAATCCAGAAGTCGTTCAGCCCGCTCCAATCTGATGAGTTTACCCTTTCGATCTATTTTGGGAGAAATCTGGCAGCTCGATACGACCGATTGTCTCGCCAGCTATTCAACCTCTTCCCGACCCCGTTAGTAAGAGTCAAGTTCAGCAAGACCAAAGACAAATGGAGCTTACGAAGCGTAAAAGCTCTCTCGGGAGGAGATGTACCCGAGAGTCATCGTCAGTTTGTGGCCCAGGCTGCTGAAAAACATTTCGCAAGCCGAAGCACGCCCAAGCCGAAGGCGAGTCGATACAGGTACGACATGGCGATCTTGTGGGATCCCACGGAAGCAGAAAATGCTCCCTCTAACGAACAGGCACTCAAGCGTTTCTGTAAAGCGTCTGGCAAACTCGGCATCTGGTCTGAATTAATCACGAAAGACGATTATGGTCGTCTTATGGAATTTGACGCTTTGTTTATACGCGAAACAACTTCGATGAACGATCACACTTATCGATTCGCACGCAAAGCGGCCAACGAAGGACTGGTCGTCATTGATGACCCGCAGTCTATCGCACGCTGTACTAACAAGGTCTTTCTCGCCGAACTTCTCGAACTCAACGAAATTCGCACCCCACATTCGGTCGTGATTCACCGCGACGGACTTGAGGAAGTCGGTCGCACCATCACCTTCCCATGCGTCCTGAAAAAGCCCGACAGTTCGTTCTCGGTGGGAGTTGTGAAAGTAAAGTCTGTTGATGAGTTAATGGAAAAGGCAAACGAGTTTCTGGGAGAATCAGACTTGTTGGTCGCACAGGAGTTTTTACCAACCGAGTTCGACTGGCGAATTACAATCCTGGACCGAAAACCTCTTTTTGCCTGCAAATACTATATGGCCCCCGGTCACTGGCAAATTATTAAACAAGAGGAACATGGACGGGGACGCTACGGTAAGAGCGAAACATTACCTATCGAACTCGCTCCTCGTAAAGCGGTCAAACTGGCTTTGAAGGCGGCCAATCTCATCGGTGATGGATTGTACGGCGTCGATGTCAAGCAGTCGGAGGGAAACTTCTACATCATTGAGGTCAACGACAACCCCAATATCGATCATGGTGTTGAAGACGTCATCTTGCGAGAAGAGCTATACGAACGAGTGATGCAAGTCTTCTTACAGAGGATCGAGAAACAAAAATCCGGGTACCCAATCGGAGAGTATGCATGACCAACGACTCATTCCATCTCTTTGAAGTGATTGGCGTCGAACTGGAATACATGATCGTGGATCGCGACACGCTGGATGTGCGCCCGATCTGTGACGAGCTATTGATTTCAGAGTCTGGAGAGGTTGTTTCGGACATTGAACGTGGACCGATCACCTGGTCCAACGAGTTAGCTTCGCATGTGATCGAACTGAAAACCAGCCGTCCGGTTGAGAACCTCGATCAAGTGGCGAATCAATTTCAATCCGAGGTGCTTGAAATTCAGTCACGACTCAGACCTATGAATGCGTGTCTGCTGCCGACCGCCATGCATCCCTGGATGAACCCATTCACAGAAATGCGAGTCTGGCCACATGAATATTCTCCAGTCTATGATGCTTACAATCGAATTTTTGATTGTCGGGGACATGGCTGGGCCAATCTGCAATCCATGCACTTGAATTTTCCGTTTGCGAATGACGAAGAATTTGCCCAACTACACGCCGCAATACGTGTGGTGTTACCGCTCTTGCCAGCAATCGCCGCCAGCTCCCCCATCATTGATGGAGTCTTATCAGAATTCGCTGATCACCGTCTCCACGCATACCGCAATAACAGTTCTCGTATTCCCGAGATCGCTGGACTCATCATCCCGGAGCCTGTGACATCACAGCATGATTATGAACAACAAATTTTCGCACCCATGTATAAAGCCATTGCACCATTCGATCCCGAGGGGTTACTGCAGGACGAATTTCTCAATTCGCGAGGTGCAATTGCTCGTTTCGACCGACATGCCATTGAAATACGCCTTCTCGATCTCCAGGAATGCCCGGCAAATGACATCGCCATCGCCGAGGCGATTCTCTCACTGGTAAAATGCCTGTGTGGCTCCGCTTGGTCGAGCACTCGCGACCAGAACGAAGTTTCGACAACGGAATTGGCAAAGCTCTTGAATTTAACGATTCGCCATTCCGAAATGGCAACAATCGATCACTCTGACTTCCTGAAGCTGTTCGGAATCAAAGACTCATCGCTCACTGCAAAAGAAGTCTGGAAACGACTCCTTCCTGAATTGGATCTCTCGACAGAAAATCGTCTCCGACTCAATACAATCTGTGATGAGGGATCACTCTCGACTCGGATTCGGCAAGATTTGACTGGGCACATCGATCGAAACCAGATTGTTCACACATACCAGAAACTCTCCGACTGTTTAAACACAGGCACCACTTTTCGTTCCTCCAGGGCCTCCTCATGAGATCGCAGTTGATCGTCACTTGCGAGCACGGGGGAAATACGATTCCCCAAAAGTACCGTGATGCATTTGCAAATGCGGATCAAGCTTTATGCACACACCGTGGGTGGGATCCCGGTGCCCTCAACCTCGCGAAACAAATCTCACGGTACTGGGCGGCGGAATTACATTCTTCAACCACTTCCCGATTGCTCGTTGATCTGAATCGCTCTATGACACACAGTTCCCTCTTTTCTGAATGGAGTCGACAACTCTCCCCGGGAGAGCAAGAACAAATCCTCGCTCAGTACTATCACCCCTACCGCGCGCGTGTGACGGAGTGTGTGAAACAGCTTGTCAATTCCGGTAAACAGGTTGTGCATTTGTCAGTGCATTCGTTCACACCCATCTTCAATGGACATGTCCGGTCCACAGATATCGGGCTGCTCCACGATCCTCATCGACAAGCAGAAACAGAATTCGTAATCAATTGGCGTAAACAATTGCATGTGATACTGAAAAACTCGATGGTGATACATCGAAATCGTCCTTATCGAGGGACATCAGACGGGGTCACTACCGCGTTGCGAAAATCATGGAATGCAGACCGTTATCTGGGAATCGAGTTGGAAGTCTCTCACAATTTATTGGCGACTCCCAACTCATTTCCAAAGTCTCTCGCTCTCCAGCTCGCCTCTACTCTCCCCTTGTAACTCTGTTCTTAGACCGCATTTTCAGACAAGATCTGATAGTATCTCTATTCGATAATCGTTCTCCGATCATGACAGGCGATTAAGACATGATTCTTTCTCCTTCATATACGGCCCCAACATGCCTTCCGAAAAAACTGCGAACCTGATTTCTTTGCTTCCCGCCGATTGGGAACTGCCTCAAACAATTCGTCGGCGACTCGGACAGCAGGCGGGACGCCAACGATGTATGTCAGCTGACAATCACCTACTGCTGGTGTTACATGAACCGCCAGATGGGCCCGAAATTTCATTCACGGGACGATTTTTTTGGCGCCAACCGGATGGATCCTGGATCTCCAATAAGCTCGGCAACACTATTAGTTCACTCGAACAACATCTCGATGAATTTGACGATTTGCTCGACCAACTGGAAGAAAAAGAGCTCGTCGCCCGTACTGCCGATGAATATTTCTCGGTGATGGAAGAACTCATCCCGCTGCATCGTTCTGCTGAAAACATGTATCTTGCCGTTCAATCCGCGCGAGAGAGTCAGCCTGAAGATCTTCGCCTCATCGATTGCCGTGACCAAGCCTACGAAATATTTCGTTCCTCGGATTTGTTGCTCAATGATTGTAAGGCAACCATGGAATACGCCATCGCCAAACGAGCCGAAGAACAGGCCCGCTACAGCTTTGAACTTGCGGCATCAGCAAACCGCATGAATACCCTGATCGCGATTTTCCTTCCGCTCGCGACGCTCAGTTCGATTTTTGGGATGAATCTCGGTCATGGTTTTGAAAACAAACATCAACCGTTCGGTTTCCTGGGTGTCATCACGTGCGGTTTGGTTCTCGGGTTTGCTCTTAAGCATCTGTTACTCAACAAACCGGTCGAAGTACCTCAAACGGAGGTTTTCGATGCACCAATTCTGAATCGAACCTCAAACCACTCCGGCAAACAGTAAAGAGAGTCACCGATCTTCAGCGCAGAACCTGCGCACCGGTTTGACTTTGGCGACCGGGAGGAGGGCCATTCACCGGTAATTGCACATTTCCATTTTGCGACTTGGAAGATTCCGGCGGGACGAGATGCGTCAAACGAGGTCGAAATACCGCCAATAACAGCAGCGGCAAGTACCACAGAATGTAGACACCACCGCGCGATGTGTACCAGAACTGTATTCCCACCACGATGGCTGCGGAATCAGCCACCAATGATTCCAAAGTCTGCTTTGATCTCAGACACATCGTCACGATCATAATGACGAAGCAAACAAACACCGGAATCCGAATTGCGTACTGCTGGGAATTATAAAACCAGAACCCGCTCAGGCTATTTTCGGGACCAAATTTCAATAGTTCCCAGTCAATGGTTCCCATCAACTGCGTTCTGAACGAAACGACGTCAGAGCTCGTGATAAACAATGTCGAAATCAAAAGAATTCCCGTTACCGCCAGTGATCCAGTAAAACGAAGGGCCCCTCGTTTCCAATAAAACATGATCCAGATCGGTAACAGAAAAATTGGAAAGAAGACTGATCCGCACGCCAAACCGAGCAGTGCTCCCGCCAACGCAGGTCTTCGATAGGCGGCAATCGCCCAGACGATCAATGCAGCCGGGATCACCATGTGGGCAAGATGAATGTCAAATGCCGTACAAGGCAGAATGAGATACAACAACGACATGGCCACACCAAGTTGGATGTCACCAAATTGTCGATAACCAACGAACATCAAACCGGAGATGACTGCGAGATGAGCCAGGATCGACATGATTCGCACTGCGATTGTCTGTAGATGGAACTTATCACCGCCAGAGACGACAGCATCCGAAAGAACACTGGAAACACTCGCCACCGCAGCCGTTGTCGGTCCGGGCAGTTCCAGTTTCTCCTGAGAATATTCGCCTCCCGTTTTATCAACTCGATCCAGCAATTGTTGTCCACGTTCGATGGTTGTCATCGTCACCTGTGGAGGAGGTTCTGTGGCCGCCTTGGCCATCAAAAACGCAATTGCCGCGACTGATAGAAACAGCATCCCTGAGACATTCAAGTTTTGTTCGAGACGCGGACGACGTTTGAACCGGCTATCCGCCAGAAGACGTATCAAAACTAAAACAGAAGCAAAGAAGAGCCACCAATATCCCACATAGGCAGTATGATATTGTTCCCCTTGAGGGACATAGCCATTCACTTCTCCGTGCTTGACCAACAAGAGTCCGGGAGAGATCCCTAAGAGAAGTAGCAGATCGATGTTGCGCAATGACCAAAGCCGGTTGAACTTGAAGAACACCGCGATCGTCAGCAAACCCGAGTAATAGAGCCAGTTGCTGAGATTACTCTGATACCCTGTTAATAATTCTTCCATGCAAACCGTCCCATAGATCCGATCTTGCGATCGCTCCATGTGAATAAGCAGGTACGAATCAACATTTTCGAAACACTCCCGACTCCCCAGCCGATCAATGCGTCCCGAATTCAGGGAGAGAGGAAACAACGTCCGATTCTCTCACCTTCTCTTCTATCAGAATATCATTGAACACCGTTTTTTCAACGAGTCATTTGAAGTCTGGAAGCAATTCCGAAGTCTGATCAGTGAAATCGCCTATAGTGTTCATTTGTTTAATTCAATTTTCCCAAATCGTTGTAATCGTCAACCGAGCCTGAGTCAAGAACTGAAATAAGCCATGGAAAGGCTTATTTCGCGTCACTCCGATTTTTCCCTACTGTTAACTCTGTAAGGACTTAGGTAAGATAGCTGTATCTGATTTCAATATTTGTAATGCCAAAGTGACTTCGAGGAATTCAGGATGTACAGCAACGATATTCTCATTACAGAGACCACAGAAAATCAGTCCGTCTCTCTGGAACTGTTTCTGAAATCACCCGAAATTTTGCTGAATTGTGAATCGGAATACCTCTGGTTCACGACAAATGCGACCCACTCGACTCTCGATTCGGCACCAGACCTCCTGACTTCATCGGATGATGTCGTGCAGTTCTGTTCTTCCGATGTGGTTGCCAGCAGTCTGACTGACGCCCCCGCTTGGATCAAAGCGGCGATTGGATTCACGGGCGTCACGGCAATCAAAACGGAATTACTGAGACGGGCCATTTCAAACTCGACTCCCGACACTGAAATCGAACTGCTTTTGGCCATCGCCGGACAGAATGTCGCATGGCGCGTGATCGAACAACCGGACACAAGTTTTCCATTGCGATCTCCAATACCGGCACCGAGCGTCTCACACAGCAATTCGCTTCACTCAACACTCAGAAGCCTTCCGATTGATGGGTACATCTCGGAATCTCCTGAGAGTACAACCACCACAGAAATCCTTGCCGGTCTGTTACTGATACACGACTTTTTGGATCCGAGTCACGAATATTCACAGTCCATCGAGGGGATGGGGGCCGATGGAAATGGCGACTACTGGCATGGAATCATGCATCGACGTGAACCTGATTTTGGAAATGCCAAGTACTGGTTCCGAAGGGTGGGAAACCATCCCTGTTTTCCGAAACTAGCAGAGACGACCCATCAACTTGCAAAGCGTTATCAAGAACAAGAACTCCAACAGGTCGTACAGAATATGACATCGTCCGGTTGGGACAGTGTCGCGGCGGTTGATTTTTTTCAGGAGGCGCATACTCCTGCACGTCGGGGAAGTGATTGGCATTCATTCGCAGAGGAACTGCAATTGGCGGAAATGTTGAACTTGCTCATTCACTGTTGCCAACAGCCCCACTGAACAATTAGTATTCCTCTGATTTGCAGGACTTAACAGGGAATCAATTTGACCGACTGCTCGCTTCGCGCTAGCATAGAGGTGACTCGGGCCAATTTACTATTCAAATCGGGAATTCTTCCCACTCGCCGTAAATCATTCGCGAATGCCCACTCAACAACAATCACCCCAAACTCGAATCAAACCGCCCGAACTGAAGGTCACTCGTTTCGACTTGGCGACCGCAGGGATCATTGCGGGAACAATCGCGTTGTCGGCATTTCTCATCTGGCTGACCGCGGTCTGGATGACCAACCGTCCTCCTGAAAACGAGTCGTTCGTCCCCGTAGAACTGGTGGATCTGGCGGGAGGGCGCGATGATGGTATTCCCGATGAAACATTGATGGTGGAATCTCCAGAAGATGTCTCGGATGACCCTTCACTTGCCGAAATTGAATCGGAAGAGACAGAGGTCGCCGAAATGCTCGACAATGTTCTGGAACTGGCCGAGACCGCCAACAACCAGTCACAGGAACAGTACGAAACCGATCTTCGCAATGCAGGGAAAATGGGTTCGGCCATCGGAACAGGGCGAAGTCCTCTGGGAGTGGGTGAGGGTGAAGGGGGCCTTCCACGAGAACAGCGTTGGTTCATCACTTTCAAAGAAGGGGCCACTCTCACCGAATACGCTCAGCAACTCGAACATTTCAAAATCCAACTCGGAGCCTTACTCCCCTCCGGAAAACTTGTCTATCTTTCCGATCTGTCTGGTGGTCGCCCAAACTTCCGCGAAGTGACTGACGGTTCAAATGAAAAGCGACTCTATATGACTTGGCAGGGAGGGGATTTACGAGGAGCCGACCGTGGCCTGTTTGAGAAGGCGGGCATCGATGTCACGGGCGGAATCCTGTTTCACTTTTACGCCCCCGAGACAGAAAACCAACTCGCGGTCCTGGAACATGAGAAATCAACGCGTGACATTGATGAAATACGGCGAACCTATTTTGTTGTTCGCAGAACAGCATCCAATTATGAGTTCGCTGTGACTCGAATTATCTATTTTGACTAACCCCCAACGATTTTACGATTTCGCAATCAACACGTGACTGTCTCGCTGTATCTTGGAACAACCAATTCCTTTCTCTATTCGATAACCACATTCCGGCATACTCTCTGAAGACAAGCCCTTAGACATGTTGAATTACACACAAATTCTCGATATCGCCGGAAACCTGATTTACCTCGTCCTCGGACTATCGGCATTGGCAGGAATATTTCTGGTGATCTTGTTATTGATCCGAGTGAAACAAAAGCGATTTTCCAACTTGGAAGCAGAACAGGATTTCATCACTGCCATTCGTGAATATCTCACAAACCGTGATCTTGAAGGCCTCACAAGCTATTGTGATCAACCTTCACTCTGGGACAAAGCAGCGCCACAGCTCGTGATGACGGCTATCGCCGATCCTCAACCTCCCCAACGCATGCGACAAGTTCTCAGTGAAAAGTTTGAACGCGAAATCCTCGCCGACATCGAGTATCGCAGCCAGTGGGTTTCCACGATTGTCAAAAGTGCTCCGATGTTAGGGCTACTGGGAACTGTGATCGGGATGATCAATGCGTTCGCCAAGATCGCCACGATGAAACAGACCGGCATGGACCCGACGGTTCTTGCCAGCGACATTTCGTTTGCGCTCTTCACAACGGCAATGGGGCTTTCTGTCGCCATCCCTCTTGTCATCGCGGGAGCGGCCATCAATATTCGTGTCGGAAAACTACAAGACTCCGTTCAACAATCCATCGGCGACTTCCTGGCAACTTGGGAATCACTGCTCAAACAACAGGAGTCCCGTTCATGAGCAGACGTTCTCTCTCATTCGGTGAAAGCTCGACTGCGACCTGGGGCAAAAAACGCCGTAAGGAGGCAGCGGGTGAGCTCGACATCACTCCGATGATCGATGTCACTTTTCTGTTGTTGATTTTCTTCATGGTCACATCGACGATGAGTTCCCAACAACAAGTCGATGCCCCCCCTGCCAGAAATGGTGTCAATGTTGAACAGGGGTCGGCAATCATCATTGTCATTCGGTCTCCACGTGTCTCGGGTGGTGAACCGATTATTCAATTGGAAGGCGAAGAGCGTTCCCTCTCTGACATTGCAGGTTTTATCCGCAAACAAAATGCCGACGGAAAAACGAATGTGGTGATACGTGCGGGACGAGAGGTGCCTCATGGTTTTGTCCGGCGTGTCATCCAGGAAGCGAATTTGATTGATGAACTCGAATTTTCCTTTGGAGTTGAAGATAAACGCGGTTCTTGAGTCACGGAATTATCCATGCCGGTTCAATATTACTGTTCCCATTGCCAGAAACGGCTGAGCATCTCCCGAAAAAAGATCGGTGAGATGGTGGCGTGCCCGGTCTGCCAAAACATGACAGTGATTCCCCAAGAAGACCAATCATCAAATTTAGCGGACTCCAATCCCGAAGGCAAAATCGTATTTGCTGAAGCAGAAGCCCCGGACGAACTCGGCTCATCGCAGCCGAGTGAGCCTGTTTTGTCTGGCACTGACTCTCCAGCTCAAAGCATTCCTGATTCAGAGATTGATCGGTTCTTTCAAGTTGCAGATGAGTCGAGCACGCCGACAGAATATCGTCTGCAATTTCGCCGAGAACGCGCAGAGGAAGAAGACCTGGATTTGACTCCTATGGTCGATGTGACATTTCTTCTGCTCATTTTCTTTATGATTACCGCTTCGTTCACACTGGAAAAAACGATTCCCACACCAGTTCCCGATCCGAACGAACAAAGTGCCGCCCAACCGATTCAACCCGAAGACGACTTACTGGAAAAATCGATCCAAATTGAAATTACCGCCGAAAACACCATCCGACTGGATGATAAAGAATTGGCCGATCCACAACTCTTGCGAGACGAACTCACCACTTCGATGCAAAGAGACCAAAAAGCAGAAGCACTCGTCAAAGTGGCCGACGCAGCACACCAGGAAACAGTCGTTTATGTATTAGATACAGCCAACGAAGTCGGCATGCAGAAGATTCGTTTAGCCGCCGGGCCTGAAGACTAAATCACTCACGTTCTCAAACAGCACCACTCTCATTACGTTCCATCAGATTGTCAGCCTCAATGTCCGTTTTACTGGTCAAATCCCCAAATCGTGAACTTCAACGTCTCGAGTTGAGTAAGAACCAACCGTTGTCAATCGGCTCTCACTCGATCAGTGACATCCAACTTGATGATGAGGGGATTGCTTTAATTGAAGCCCGGATCAGTTGGGCCAAGAAGCAATTTGAAATCACCGCTGCGGGCGGACAAGGAATTCTGGTTAACGGGACCCCCGAGAGTTCGGCAAGATTGAAGCCTGGAGATCGATTCATCATCGGTTCGACGCAGTTCCTCTTCACGACAGAAAACGAGGAAGCACAACTTGGCGAAGATCCCTTCACCGATGATCACGAGAACCCAAAGAGTAATGTCTCCGGTGAAATAGGTTTGGTTCCCATCTCGGACGAGATGCCTGCCTGGGAGCAACAGTCTCGCAATCCTCTTGCTCCCCTTCCCTCAAAACCAAACTCACCACAACCACCGCAGAAGAAATCTCCCCAGCAAAAAACTCCTCCTCCCTCCAAACATGGATCGGATGAAAAGAAAAAAGAGACTCCTCGACCGGAAGCTCCAGCTTCCGTTTACCAGGAACTGTCCACAGAGGCAGAACCTGCCGAGTCCAAAGTCATGCTGTCGAGAGCCGGCACAGAATCGGCCAGACCTGATTCCAACAAAGAGAATGATACTGCCGTTGGCAAATTGCGAGAGTCCATGCATGCCTCTCGACAAAGACCGGGCGAACGGGAGATCTTCCGGTCACCGTTAGTCCTAGGACTGACTTTGGGAGGTGTTTTCTTGCTGATTGGATCTGTCGTTCTGTGGTCATTGATCAATCAGGAGGAAGCTGACAGATATCTGACTCGTGCACGAGAGCAAGCCGAACAACGAAAGTTTCAGCAAGCCATTAGCGACTACGAACAATTCCTGCTCAACTTCCCATACGACTCCGAAAACGAAACTGCTTATCGGGAACTAAGTCTCACCCATGTTCGATCTTATCTGGATATTGGTCTTCCCGATTTGTCGGGCGGATTGCAGGAGTTGGAAGAACTGATCGCTCGACATCGAGATGACGAAGGCTTCAACGAACTGCACGGCGAGATCAGTCAGTATGCCTCGCAGATTGCCATCGAAGCTTGCGAAGAAGCTGCCGACAAACGAGACAAGTCGATCTTTCAGTTATCGGAAAGCGCTTTGAGACTTGTCGATTTATACACAGCCGAGACGAACCGAGCCGAACAAATCCATGAAGAAGTCAAAACATCTCGTCGAAAAGCAGAAGCCACCATTTTAAGGCTCGATGTCTTCGACGAAGCATTCTCCAGAATGAAGACCGCGCTCAAAAATGGCTCTGCAGCGGAAGTGATGGAAGCCCGTCGAGACTTGATCGCCCGGTATGAGAGTGCTGCAACCGATTCACGCATTTCCAAGTTACTCAACGAGGCGCTGCAACTCGAAAAAAACTCGGCGACTCTCTCTCAAGAGACTCAAGAAGCGGCCCCCCCTACCGATCAGAAGAGTGACACATTAATCACCTTGGCTGCCACAAACCGAATTTCGAAAGATGAACTCCCCTCTCATCGTGCCATCATCGTCCATGCTGCCGATTGCCTGTATGGTGTTGACTCCGCCACGGGGACTCCTCTTTGGCGTCATCACATCGGTTGGAATCCTGATTTCTTTCCTGTTGAAGTTACTATCGGTGAACCGGGAATTCTGTGCCATTCGTCTCTGAAGAGTGAATTGCAGTTCCTCTCTCGCGACACGGGAAAAATGATTTGGCGGCAACCTGTTGCGGGAAAAGTTACCGGGGAACCACTAATTGACGGTGCAGAAGTCTTTATCACAACCGACCAAGGAGACTTGATCAAGCTCGATGTCACCAGCGGTCTCAGAATGTCTCAACTGACGGTGACACAACCATTCTCAACTTCCGTAGAACTGCTTGCAGACAAAAAACACCTTGTCGCAATCGGCAGTCAGGATGTCAGCTATTTGATCAATCGAAATTCGTTAGAGCTCAAGGAAGTCCATTACCTGGGACACAGTCGTGGAGCGATTTCTGTTGCCCCGTTACGACTGGGGCCATTTCTGCTATTGGCCGAGAACGACCGCAGCGAGTCTTCCCTGTTGCGACTCTTCAAGATTGAAGCCGACAATGCACGACTCTCCGAAGTGGCCCAAGAACGCATTCCCGGCAACATCCTCGACCCACCCGTTCTTCGAGGAAACGAACTGTTCGTCCCCTCTACTCCCGAACGAGTCACGGCATTCACGGTCTCGGAGGGTGTCCCTCCTCTCGTGAAAGTCGATAGCCATCAGGTCGTCAATCCACAGGTGACTTCAAGTTGGTTGACCGCAGGCCCCGATGGGCAAGTTTGGATGGCATCCACGGCATTGAGGCGACTGAAGCTTCTGACGGAATCACTTGAAGCCTCAACGGACATCACGGCCCTCGGATTCGCGTCTCAACCAATGCAAATTTCGGGCGAGAATCTCTTCGTTGCTCGACGCCCTGCTTCAATCTCTGCGGTCCGCCTTTCAAGATATGATCGAAACACGTTTTCGGGGACTTGGCAAACGACACTGGGTGACTCGATACTCCATCACGTGGTAAATGGCTCGGGAGAACTGATCACCTTGCATAACTCTGGGGAACTCTTCCGTCTCAGAGAATCGAACCTTTCGCAATCGGGGTTTCAAACGAATTCCAACGCCCTGATCGATTTCCCCCCATTGCTGCAATCTCAACCGCTGTCGAATCAATTCAGCGATGGACGCTTTGGTGTCGTTTGGGGAGGAGACGATCCACAACTCATCACCGTCCGCACCACGGGTCAAATTGAGAACACCCATAAACTTCCCGCCTCACCCAACACCATCCCCATCGATCTCCAGGCAGGCGTTGTGGTTGGCTTACCGGGAAGATTGCATCTCGTCTCCCGGAGTGGATCAACTTGCGAGGATTACGTGTTGCCGGTCGTCGAGGGCCAACAGGAGACCTGGACGGGAATTGTACGCGTCGATGAGAATCATCTAATCTGTCTCGATTCCTCAAATACGCTGCGAAGAATTGAATACCGTTCCGAACCGATTATGCATTTGGCACTTGCGGGCGAATTTGCCTTTGAAACTTCTGTCACCATGGCACCAGAGCTTACCTCCGACGGAAACCTCCTCGTCGTTGATCAGACGGGGTCTCTACTTTCGTTGAATAGCACAACTCTACAGACAGTCGCATCGCGCAAACTCGACAGTCTTCCCGCTAAACCGATTCGCATCGTGAATGATGTATTCTTTGTGGAGCAGGAAAATGGATCGTTGTCATGTGTCTCCGATAGTCAGCAGTTGAAAGAACTCTGGAGCCTGCCTCTAGAGGGCAATACCGTCACCGGGAAGCCGTTAATCTTCGAGGATCACTGGTGGATCCCGACAAGTGACTCAGGAGTTTTACAGGTCAGCCCTAACAATGGAAAGTTGATCAAGAAACATGACACTCCGGGGAGTTGTCACGGCGATCCCTTATTGCTGAATGAGAGTCCCATGATTCCACTGGCCGATGGTTCTCTATTCTTTCTGTCCATCGATTCAGAGACGGAGAAAAGGCCATGACCCTACGAACCGTCTTCATCCTGTCTGTCTGCCTCTCATTAACGAGTTTTCTAAACGCGCAGCCTCCCGAGGAGACAATCACCGATCCGGCTAGCACTCCCGAAGAAACCGCTCCCCTCCCCCCGCAAGAAGAAAAAGAAGACGAGTCCCGAGTCACCGACCTCCCTCTGTTTGAAGATCTCGTAATCCCATCAGCCGAAGAATTATTGACCGGCGAGAAGGTGACCTGGATCAACCTGACCAATAAGCGAGTCGTCATTTCACGTCCGATATCACCACGCCCCAATACATTAGAAATACAAGCAGAGAAACTGTTGAAGATGAAACTTGAGGGATCGCCGACAAATCCAGAAAAGCTCAAAGTTTTCCAGGATCGAGTTTACCAACTCCGTCGCATTCGGGGTGGCTTCATCGATGCGGTGGAAGCTCCCGAGTTTCTTATCCTCACAAATCTGATCGAATCGATTTGGCATCACGAAGATCTGATGCTCAAACGTGCCGAACTGTTAATAGCCGAGAAGAAGTTTGAGGTGGCTTACGATCTCCTCTTCGCTTTGCAAAACATCAACTCTGACTGGCCCGGATTAACTGAAACTCATCAACGGTTGATTTTCGAGAATGGCAAGTCTCTGCGTGAAAACAAAGACCTGAACTCGGCTCTCGCACGATTCGAACAATTACTTCTACGGAACTCTGACTATCCCGAACTCTCCCAACAGCTTGCCGCCACGACCGTTGATTTGATCGACGCTGCTGTCGCTGAGAACGATTTCAGACAAGCACGCCATTTCCTGCATCGGCTGGAACATAATCTTCCTCAAAACTCTACAATCAATCAACAATCGAACAGACTTCAATCACTGATGCAGAAAACATTAAGAGATGCCCGTGAAGCTGCCGCATCGGGAAATGACCGCGAAGCATTTTTGCTCTGTTCTAAAGCGACAGAGATATGGCCTTACGATACGAAGCTCCGTGATACTTACCGGGAGCATGCGAATCAGTTTCAGATCTTGAAAGTGGGAGTCATCAATTGCGCTGGGGCGAAACACCTCTCTCCCTTTCCCACCAAAGCCGATCTGAGAGAAGAATCGTTAAGTCGATATTCACTCTTTGAAGTCCATAGCTTCGACGACAGTCCGCACTACCACACTTCGCTCATCGAACACTGGGAGCCCACCGAACTGGGAAGAAATCTCGATCTGACCCTGCAAACAACGTTCGATTATTGGAACCCACAAACCCCCTTAACTGCCGTCCAACTGGCCGATTCGTTGAGAACTCAGCTTGACCCCAATCATCCTGCTTTCAACGAGCAACTTCGTGGATTCATTGAAGAAATCCACATTCGTTCTCCCTATCGAGTGGAATTAAAATTTCAACGAACGCCATTGCGCCCCGAAGCGATTCTCTCCCAGCCTCTCACGACAACCACCTTCCATAAGAACTGGAGACTTACCGAATCTCCAACTCCAGAACAAGCCACTTTTCGCCGGGCAACCGAGGAAGCAAAAAATGTCCCTCAACGTCACGTCACTGAAATTCATGAGACCGCTTACGCCAATCACGAAGAAGTCCTCAGAGCCCTCTTTCGTGGCGAAATTGATTATATTCCCGAACTCCCCGTCTCCCATGCGGCGAAGTTGGAAATTGAATCGGACTGGATCATTCGCAAATATCAGCTTCCTGAAACACATTTCATTCAGGTTCGTCCAGGGTCTCTGCTGGCGACGAACAGCGAACTTCGTCGCGCGATGCTGTACGCCCTCGACCGGGAAGAACTTCTCCGCTCCACAGTTCTGAATGGTGCGCCTGCTCAATATGGGCGTTTGACGACATCCGTCTTTCCTTCCCAAAGTCGCGCGTTCAATCCCCTGGTCAATGATATCACTCCCGATCCTTATGTCGCTCGATCATTAACGCTGGCTGCTGAGAAGACTTTGGAAGGAAAACTCCCGACGTTGAAAATGTCGGTTCCTCCCGATCCGGGACTTCTTCCAATCATCGAAACTCTGCTCGAAGATTGGGAACGTATCGGGATTAAAGTAGAAGTGATCACCTCCACGAACGAGGCATCTCCAGCCGAAAACTGGGATCTCGCCTATCGAGTCATCAGCATGACAGAACCTCTCACTCAGCTATGGCCGTTGTTGACAACTCAATCCAAAACTCGAGTTGAGGATCTGCAAATTTTACCCGGCTGGCTCCGACAAGAACTGATTCAACTGGAACTCTCCACAAACTGGAATGACGCTCGCACTCGTCTGCACGAACTTCATCAATCCCTCTGGAGCGAGGTCTTTTATCTTCCGTTGTGGGAACTCGACCGATTTTCGATGGCTCGCCGCAATCTCACCGGAATCCCCAAGACTCCTTTACAACCGTACCAAAACATCAACCGGTGGATCGTTTCCCCCTGGTTTGATCAATCCCGTCCATGAACAATTTTCGGCACAAATATTTCCTCTTCGCCCTGGGCCTCGTTATGAGTCTCGGAACCATGCAACTGCGCGCAGCAGAGGAAGACCTGGTTTATCGGAACATCGCCCCACTGAAGTACCAAGTCAACATTGAGTTCTCATGGGAACAAAACACGACCTGGAATCAGAATTTCCGCCAAGCCGTTGAACAAGATCTGGAGAATCGATTACGACGGTCTGTGAAAGATTCGTGGACCCTGAAATTCCCTCATACCTCCACTGGTTCTCAGGCCTCCTCCTTAATCACAGATGTGGGAACAAAATCATTACCTTATCAAGTCGGCATGAAAACATTTATGGTTTCGGTTCATCGTCAGTCACTACAGACTCACATTTCGGTACAAGAGGGAGACCACACCACGCAACAATGGGGACGAGTCTATCGTCAAGCGATTGATGATGATCGATTTCTGCCTGCAACATTGCATCGCTTGATCGGAACAAGTTTCCGCCCCGTTTATCAAATCTCAAACATCCAGCGGAATCAGATCGAATTGATTGCCGTCGCGGGAGAATGGACTCTCGAAGACCGGCTCTTCTCCTGCTTCCGTCCCAAGGGACTCGCCCGTCCCGTCCTTGTCTATCGCAACCGAGATAATGAAATTCAGCAGATTCAATCACTTCCGTTGACCTACCTCTCGTTGGAATCACGGTCGCGCGCCCGGATCAATTCAACGCTGCTCTCTGCCTTCCCTGCGCCTTTAGGAAAAGGACGTTCAAATCGCGTTACCCTCTGGGCGTTGGGTGAAACACCCCTCGATCAACCAACAACCATCAAACTGATCATGCAGGGAACCTCAGACCAAGTCCTGATGGGACATCGAGTCGTCGTTCAACCGAAAAGGAATCTGAAAGATGAAATCTCAGGGGAATCACAAGAATTGCTCAGTGATCGGCAAGGACACGTCTCCGTTTCAGCCATTCATGGCGAAGAGTTGGTTTGGCTTTATGTTTGGAGCGGAGAGGCATTGTTGGCACGAGTGCCGTTTGTCCCCGGTTGGTCAGAACAGGAAATCCTGACTCTCCCCGACGATAGCGACCGCTTAAAAGTGGAAGGCGAATTGGAACGATTAAGAGCCGATCTGGTCGCCGATGTGTCTCGTCGGGCCATTAGCCGTATCCGGATTTTACAGGCAGCAAAACAGGGTGACGCTGATCTCGCGAGTCGATTACGAGCTCGCCACGATAATCTGCCAGGCCGGCAGGACTATCAATCACGATTGGAAATCATCGAAGAAGACGGCGTCCGTGCCTCCATTCGCTCGGAAAACCGTGTCGCTGCTGCTCGCATCAAAAAAGCCTGCGATCAAATGCAATCGGTCATCAATCGTTTTCTGAATCCAGATCGGGATGTGGAACTCAAAGAAGAGGCAGAAGCCTTACTGAAAATCCCCTGAACCGCTTTTCCTCGATCCTGTGAAATTTCGACGAATATCCGAGGGAGTACTGGAATCTGGCCGTACCCTCCTTATGATGTAAGGATAGGCAATATGGGAGGCATATTCCAATTGCATGCTTTCCCAACCGAGAATCGAGCATCAGGAGACAATTCAATGATACGACAAATCGCAGTTGCCACGTTGATCACAGTTGCAGTGGGACTTTCGACAGCTCATGCCGGCCATCGAATTGTCCGTCAGTCGAGTTTCTACGCTCCCTATTCACCTGCCGTGGTCTATTACCAACCGAGTGTGTACTACTATCCGACATCGGTCGCCTATCGTCCCGTGTTTGCAGCACCCACAACTGTGGTTGTCCAACGTCCCGTCTATATTGCTCAGCCAGTCACCTACCCCGAACCTGTGTTTGTTGAGACACCTGTTCTGACGGGACCAGCGGTTCCGGCTCCGACGATTGCCGGTCCTTACCCCATTGCAACCGATCCTTGTTGCATACCTCAACCGATGTCAGTTCCGCAATATCATTCCGCTTACTACCCACCTCACTCCGCTGCTGGCTACACAACCGTTCGATATCGTGGCCCTTTATGGCCGCTCGGCCATCGTGACAAATTGCGTTACCGAGTGGACACCCCGTACGGGACTCACAAGTACACATATCGAACAAGCTGGTGGAACGG
>Ga0181597_10000661_pt1 | contig 38266 bp, 29 predicted proteins | sample 041ome_5_FD_148647 | JGI IMG/M metagenome (GOLD analysis project Ga0181597, IMG submission 148647) | Coastal salt marsh microbial communities from the Groves Creek Marsh, Skidaway Island, Georgia - 041403US metaG (spades assembly) | ecosystem: Environmental > Aquatic > Marine > Intertidal zone...
GAGGTTCCGTTCTTCAACGCCCCGATTTTCCGGGCCAACAAAACTCAAGTATTCTTTTATTTTAGTTCACGAGCGCTCAATATTTAAATATTAATAATTTAGGTAGGAAAGGTTGAAGAGATATTTGGTCCAATAAGTAAAGTGGTGAGTTGGTATTTATTTCATTGAGAGTTACTGAAAGTCCATGATATTATGATAAGATGGTTACTATAAAGTTATTAGAAGGGGTCCAAGCCTCTTCTTGCGCGATTGGTAGTGTACTATCTTGGACTAATTTCAGTTACTCATTTTGCTTTCAAAGGTGATTCTTTCCATATAAGTCCAGATAAACTGTTACCATTAGAGCGATTTTTACCGCAACATACTAGGTGAGACAGATGTAAAAGCTAGTATTATTTAACATATGTATATATAGTTCAACTAACGGAAAGAAAAGAAAAACATCTACTATTAGTCAGGAACGTGGTCCTGGCCGTGGTAGAGGGCAAGGGCGTGGTCGTGGTCGAGGACGCAGCCATGGGCGCTCTTCCTTCTCGAAGAGATTATAGCTTTTTGTGATTAAGTAAGATTACTGATATTTCTACGACTTAGTATGAAGAAAGCAACTAATAATTCTGATCATGAAGCGGTTCTCACTTTAAATCCAAAAATGCGTGGAACATATTCTTTATAACCTTTTGAAGGTTTTAAATATCCATACGTCATTAGAAATAGGTGTGGGAAAGTACTGCCAAAGTAGGCACCCTCTATATTTCCTTGAAATTTACTTCTCGGGAAGTAAATATCCTGCATAATTTTATTCAGTAAATATTGAGAAAAACAAAGAAAGATGTACCTCACACTTTGGGCAAAATATTTTCACAGTGGAAGTACGAAAAATGTCAGAGGTGCCCACTGGAAGGCATGGATGATTACTGCATAAAACTCGGGGACATCGACCAAAGTGACATTGCTTGTACTTCTCTAGCATCGCTGCAAGTCCTCGACTTGTTAAAATGTATCGTGCATGTATCATCCCGTATAACATTTCTGCAGCAGACTCTACAAGCTCAACCTGCTGCTCCGTCAAGATATCTTCACTTTGTGTTTCGACGTCTAGAATTAAATCAAGTGCATAATCGTAGTACGGGATTATGTTACCTAAGCCAGTTAAATTGAAATCATCTTGAATATATTCTTCCTCTACTTCGCAAAAAAGTTCATTTCCCTTTAAATTACAGAACCAGGAAATCCAGGACTGTTCTTCTTCATCAGAGCTTGAGCTTTCATCGGAAGTGTGACTATCTCCTGAATTCCTGCTGCATCTAAAATATCTATTGCTATCTTCTACAAATTGTTTATCTAAACTCCGCTCAGATTTATCGGCTGAAGCTTGAGATACGTTCTTAAGCATTTTTCAAATGGAAAGTATTTAGGTTATGCGAGCGATGGCGATAGAAGAACACGGCTCGCGTAAGGCATTCTGACACAAAGTGCAGAACACAAGGGGTGATCTCCTTCTTTCTAGAAGACGCAGATGACGCAGGTGCGGGCTGGTGCAAAAATAGTAGAAGTAGCTGTAGCTTAGATATTCGAAAATAGCTCAATGCTGGTTCTCTTTGTTCTTTATTGTCATTCACACGAGACTGATGACAAAAGTTGTACCTCAACAAATGGCGAAAAAAGGTAAAAAAAGCTGTACGAGTTTATTTAGCACCTTTGTCGTTTGTTGGAATCTTGGAATCTTGGAAAGCAGGATAATTGGCAGGCAAGGCAGGTTGTCTGTGGTTATTCGAGAGTGCTAAATTCGTAAAAAATTGCTCACTTGCTCTGAACTTTAGACAAACTTCGGAAAATCTACACTGTGCGGCAAAACTCCACTTCTTGTCGTTTGTTTTCGTGCTCTCGCTGCTTAGCGAATTATCACGTACTTCCGCATTTCAGAACACGAAAAACATATCCATAACTGCAGTCACGCGCATGAGCATAGCAACTCTCTTTCTCGGGAGATCACTCGGTGTATAATAGTGTACTTATCACGTTGATAAACCACGCGCGGGTAGCAAATGACCAAATATTCACCTATAGAGAGTGAAAGGTTTTATTAATAGTCTAATTCACAGTGACGCTGTTAAAACCTACAACGATCATTTTTTTAGAGTTGAACAACCAAACCAATAGAGAAGAAATAAGACATGACTTTTCGTGACTTCGATTTCAATAAATCTTTGCAAGAGGTAAACTCCCTCTCGAAGGAAGTAACGAAGGATCTTGATAGAATTTTAGCAAACAAATTGGAACTAAAAAAACATCTCGGGACCGTTACTGAATTATCTACGATTGCCATGGACGAAAGGCTAGATGATCTGTGTGCGAACTTAGATATGAAATTATTGCTTTCGCAAGGCGTAAATAGAAAAGTAAAAAACTTAAAGGATGCACAAGATAGAGCACAGAATTTAATGTTGCAGTCAAATATTTACTCTAAAAGGAAACTTCTGTTAGCAAAACTCAGTGATGCCATAGTTATGGATGACTTTACTGGAGGATTAACTCACATAGAAGCTTGGAATCAGCTGGATTTGTTGTCCTCACAAATCAGTGACTCAACTCTAAAAACTGCACTTCCAATTTTTGAGTTTGACGTTCATATAAAAAAGTTTCAAAAACTTCTTCAAGATAGAATAAAGGTGTCCATAAATGAAAATAAATCAGACGATTTTTCACGGTTGATAGTATTTTTTCCGAAAGTGCAACTCTCTTCCGTTGGATTACAGATTTTCTGCAATTTCTACAGGAAGCAAATAGGAAAGAAATTTGAAGTTTTGTCTGGTGATGAAAAAGGAAATTTTGTCTCTCAATTATCGAATATATTTCAGCACACCATTGAGCTTTTCTCAGATAATCGTGAACATTTGCTAAGGCATTACGGGCCTCATTCAGTTGGGGAATTTCTATTTGGATTGCAAAATGAAAATAGTTTATACGCATCCAAAATTTTACATTCAATTGTGTCTGACCAAGGTTTTATCATATTCTCAGAAACTACCACAAAAAATACGACCTCAATGGTGGATTTGTTGAGCTTTGATCGATGCTTAAATGACCTCATGCTTTTATTTCAATATTCTGAAGAGTACTTGTACAGAATGAGCGCATTGTATGAAGAAATCCATATCTTGGATGATGGAATTGCTCCCAATACTATCAAAAGCCTGCCTTTCTTTGAAAATATTAAGGGTCTACTTAAGGACTATACTAGATTTGAATCAATATATTTGAAGGAAAATGTAAAACTTGCTATCAAAATTGATACAGTTGAAGAAAATTTCATTAGTTCTTCAGTAGATGATATATTCTATATATTACATAAATCAGCATGTAGAGCATATGGTACGGGTTCATTCAATGTAGCTTCTGTAGTTTTGGCAGATATAAAGACGCTCCTCACCGGTGTAGTTTATGAAACAATGTGCGAAAAGATGAAAAGTTTGGACTCGAGCATAATTGAAATTTTTGTACTTACTTCAATAAAATGCGAATCTGACTTAAGATTGAAGCTTATACAAATTTCGCATCCTATAAACAATGCAATGATAGTTTCACAATATGTGCTCAAATTAAAAGAAGAACTACAAGAACATGCGAGGACTTTATACAAAGAAAGTGAGCGTGAAAATATCGAAATTGTCTTGAGTGAGATTTTGCCTATATCTGAAGTTTTCAAAAAGCTGTCATCACAAAGTATTCAGAAAATTTCAGAACTTCTTCTCGCTGAATTCTCATGCTTCGAACTTCTAGGTTCTCAGAATTATGAATTTTCAGAGGAAAGATATGAACAGAGCTCATCATACGATCGATGGGTTGTCACTCTACTCCAAAGTATTGAGTTCTACATAGGCATATTCAAACCTTATTTCATCGATGCTAATTTCAACTTTTTAGTTGCATGTATGGCAGAATCGATAGCAATACGTATTGAGAGCATACTCTTTTCCTCGCTCCGATTTAACCAACTAGGTGGTTTGCATTTCGAGAGGGAACTTAGGGCTATTATTTCACAATTTTCGTGTTTCTTGAATCATTCTGTTAGAGAAAAATTCGTTCGCCTAACTCAAATTGGAATGATCTTAAGTTCCGAGTCTGTTTCAGAGATATTTGAATATTGGGAAGATAACACTGGTTCCTTGATATGGCATTTAACAGAGGGTGAAATTAAGCGAACTATGACTTTGAGATCTGATTTCAAAAAATTTTCTATGAAGGATTGATATTTATGTGATATTTTTGTCCTCACAAAATTTCTTGTCATCGGGAAATTTCCTGTCCGTGTCAATGCTCTCCGCATCAAATATATCATTGCGGATAAGCTCGTGTAAATTATCGAAAAGCTGACTTTTAACTTGCGCAAAAGCTTGTTCTAAGCGGAATAACTCTGTAGTGGCATTCTTATTGTACATAAAGAGACCATAATACAACTCAAATGAATCATTCGAAGTATTATCTACTAAGCTACGAAGAGAATCATAGCCTTTTGTGCTTATGGAGGTTTCAGTTAACTCCATAGTTCCAAGCATACGTCCAACCGTATGTGTTATAAACTGAGATGAAGCTGCCTGACGATCATGTTCTTCACAGGACATTTCCACCATACGACAGCCCTCCATCTCGAATATTTCCAGCAAACTGTTACATCTATCCACTCTAACTGCTTCACTCCCAATTCGAACTTTCTCAAATACAAGAGGAAGATCTTGCCAACTTTTTTTACCACTATCAGGTCCAAACATCGGATGTAAACAAAGTATATCAAAATCTTGCGGCAACAACTTTAAAAACAGGTGCTTAGGAAACTGCTTGACAGACAGTACATCACAGAATAAAGTATTCCTTTTCAAACGTTGAATAGGAAAATTCCGCAAAGTTTTCTCAGTAGATAAAATGCTTGTGCAAAGTATCACAACATCTGGATGTTCTTCACAGAAATCATCGGCGTCCTTGAAATATGTTACGCCTAAATTCTTCGCGATAGAAGTATAATTAGTTCTAGATGTCGCTATGACGGTATTTCCGGTACCCACAAACCTCTTTGCAAGGAACTGGCCAAAGTTACCAAATCCTATCAGGCCAATTTTGAGTTTCCGATTTTTTTCGATTTTTGCCTTTTCTTGTGCTTCTGAATCAAATGGTTGGGCAGCATCAATTGCCCAGACTTTGAAGTTACGATTGGTTCGCTTTTTTTTGAGCGCATTTCGGTTAGGGCTAGTGTTGGTATTTGAAGAAAGTAGATTTAAGCACGGAAGCATCGTTCGTTTCTATTTAAAGTTTGCTCACACTGTTTCCCTCAGAACAAGATGAGGAGTCGAGTAGAACCAAATAAGCAAAGCTGAAGAATTTAAAGGATTATGAGCTCTTAGTTTTCGGCGTTACATGCTAATATCTTGCTTTTCAATTTGTACTTAAGTAAAAACGGTAGTTTGTTAGGACTTTTAGTGGTTTTTGTCCTAGGAAGAAGGCCTTTCTGATAAGACTAAGTCTCTATACTTTATGTTTTTGGGGTACACAAAGAGGATTTTAGGGTTAAGAGTTTTTTTTTCTTCTTTCGCTGGTGAAAATGAAAGAAGGGGGACGGAAGAACGGGCTCTCACCACCAACTTTTCCGTACTTTGGATACTTGATAATTGCTACTTGAATATTGTAAAATAGCTTTATTACTTCATCCATAGCATTCATAGCATTCATAGTATTATCACGCAGCTCTTCTTTAGCTGTGAAGAATTCTGAGTTGCACTCGTGAGCTCTCTTTTAACCATTTCTGTTGAAAAAAATAGATACAAACGTTTTGGGGTGACTTCAGACAAGAGAGAAATGCATCGTATGGTAAAGTTTAAAGAATCGAGTGCTGTACAGAGAACACTTTCATATCGCTTACACGATGCTTTGAACATTCCTTTAGTCGGAAGTCTAGCCTTCTTCTGTCTTCTTGGGTTGTGTGGTCAGTTTGACAGCAAAGTCTTGACAAAATTATTCATATACTACATAGTTTTAGATAGTGTGTGGATTGCATTTTCTCCAGATGCAGTGCCAAAATTTTCATCGGTGATTCTTCTACACCACATTCTGACTTTCTTCATTTTACTTCATCCTCTGAGATATTCAGAACATTCGATTGAAACTTGTAGAGATGGCATAGTAGAATTGAATACATTCTTTTTAATTGCCCGGAGACAAGCCCGAAGAGGATCTCTGCTCAATATGCTTCTTAATTTCTGTTACAAAATAACTTTGAGCATACGTTTCATTTGGCAGCCATACTTAATCTATCATTTTCACGTCATTTTGAACGTCCGTGAAGGATATCCTTTGAGTGAGTATATTATGGTGCTCAGCACACAAATATGCTTATGTATTTTCAACATACTTTTAGCCTGTAGGCCAAGAAATAGATAGATATTGAGAAAGATCTGAAACAGGGAAAGAAACTGTCTCGATCATATTAGATATATTTAAGCCTTTCTTCAGCTCTAAAGGTGGCACATTTAATACCATCTTCACTGGAATCTTCCAGAGCGTCAAAAAGAAACTGTATGGCCGAGCGCTCAAGCATACTCAAATCTGGATGCCAGAATCGTATAATAAGAACATATCGGTCTTTACTCTTAGAAAAATTATCAGTGCTGTGAATGAAACTCGTATCAGCGACCACTGCTTCTCCATTTTTCCACCAATATTTTTCCCCGCCAACCTGCATCCAGCACTCACTTTCTGGGACGTCTAGGCCGATGTGCGATGTAAGTATGAAATTTGTGAAGTCCGTATGCGGTTTAATACCAGTTTCAGGGGCTTGACGAGCAAAAAAGACTTCTACAGAAGGTGAAGAAGCCTCGCGAACAAGACGAGTAGTCTTGGGGAACAAGTTCACGTTTGTTTCCTCCCAAACACATCTGTCTTGTAAAACAAGGGTCCTCCAATCAGGTCCATATGCCACAGCTTCTTCTCTAGCAGCTCGACTCCAAATTGAGTTTCCGAGACGTTCTAAATCTGGATTCCTTACTGCTCTCTCTAACTCTTCATAGATTGCTTCATGCGCACTTTCTAATTTTTCAAGCCACTCAAATCTCCCACTGTGAACGTCATGAAAAGGTTCTGCTTTAAGACCATAAATAAAGGATGAAGCTTTTTGGAGACCTTTAGCTGGATGATTTCTTATGTATTCTTTTCCAGATGCAGCAAAATGAAGGCTTTGGACAATACGAGTAGCAGAAGTTCCATAGCATTTATATAAAGCGTCCGAGATGGTCTGAATTCGGTCGTGCTCTCTATTCGTGTCCGTACCATCGCAAATTATTCTAGAGTGTCGCTCTCTCTTCGTCTTGATCTTTTTTATATTTTTCTCGTGATTGATACGCTCAAAAGATGATTTTTTCACGGAAGAGTTGCGAATCATGCCTGTCAATGACATCGAACTTGTGCCTCGTGTTCTTTTGCCTCACGCTGGGTAGGTCAAAGACTTGTTTCGACGGAAGTACTCTGGAACAAGAACCGAGTTTTGGTTTCCAACGCGTTTTTTTTTGCTTTGTAGAAAAAATAAAAAACAAAAAAAAAGGAACACAAAAAATTCAAACGGATCAAAGTATCGGTCGGCATACTCGTAAAAATTACAGGAACATGGAATGCACTAAGAAGATTCTAACGTGAGAGCGGGGTGACATACTCTACTCTTCAACTATCCCACCATGCTCGCAGCATTATTCTACCTAATCAGAGTTTATCGCACCTTTAAAAAATTTAGATATCACCCCACACCCACAATTGCTCCTGCATGTTGATACCCAGCGCTTACTCTTACAACCTTTCCTTTTATATCATCGATAGGAAATGGTATTTCTTCATCTCGTGAGGATATTTGGCCTAATTGGCCATTTGAGCTTGAACCCCAACCATATACTTTACCAGTAAGACTGGACACTAATGAAAAATATTCTCCAGATGCAACGCTACTAATATATTCATCCTCTATTGCACCTTTGACGCGACCGGGTTCCTCTTGTTCACCATTAGTTCGACCAAGAGACTTACGGGAACAACCCCAACTATACACCTCTCCTGCTTTATTGCGCGCTAGTACGTGGCACCTGCCAGTGGAAACTTCGATGAATTCATTTGAACTGGAGTGAAATAAAACTTTTTGGAGCTTAAGAGCTTCTTCGACCGAATCGATCTTCCTTCCTAATCCCGAGGTAAGCTCATTTTTCTGCTTAACAATACTAGCGTAGCCATCAAATCCTGTTGCACACGTGTATACCGAACCATCGCTAGTCAGAACTACTAAATGGACGTAACCTAAAGCAACGTCCAATATCTTTACGCCTTCTTTGGGAGGAGGATCTAAACGTATATTTCTAGGCGAAGCAGCAAAATTTGGGTCATGTAGCAGTTTAGAACGAATATCGCTGGATTCAGTATATTCATTCTTCTCTAAAAGTTCCGAAGCAGTTCCGCAGGCGATGAGTCCCCATACTACTAAAGTTCCGTCCTCAAAAACTGCCGCAGAAGAATATCTTCCAGCTGCAACAGCAACTGCTCTCGTATTGAATTGACACTCAGCTTTCGCCTTGCATTTGTCATCAAAACCGAGTATTTTACCATCAAACAATACTTTTGTTGCTATACCTGAACGACACGTTGAACCGCCTATACAGGCACTTCCAGGTTTACTATTTGAAGTTGAATCATTGCTGCAGTTGCAATTACCTCCGCTGTCACACCCACACGAGCGAGTTGTCGAGCCAAGAATACCTGAGCGGCCCAACTGTCCTCGATCATTCAGGCCAAAGGTGAGGACTTCGCCAGTTGATGTCAGTGCGACTGTGTGATAGCGACCACAAGATGTCGCTGTAACTTTAGCGTTATCTGGCAAGGTAACAGGAAGAGCACTGTTTATGTCTCCATCACGGCCGAGTTGTCCAGAGTCATCAATTGGTGGAGAACCCCTGCCACCCCCACCAGCGCTATCATTTCTTCCTGCAGTTAGAAGTTCACCTGAACGAAGTAAGAAAGCTGAGTGACCCGAAAAAGATATATGTATAATATCTTGTGACGAAAATTTTGAAGGAATTTCTACGATATTTGGAGGAGTTGCGCTTGGGTTCGAAGGACGTGCAACACGAGCACCGCCAATTCCCCAGGTATACACAAGAAGTCGGCCGTAGGGATTGGGAGAGACTTCTGGTGCTTGAATGCCAGATTTTCTGTATTTTCCCAGAGAATCATTCTCGCTCCCTTCAGTACCCTCCATGAGACCAGGGAGCAGGAGAACTGCAAATACATACAGAACCGCGGTTAATAGTTTCGTCATGTGTTCTGGAGTCTTACTTCTTTCGTTCAAGGTTTATGTGCTAAAGTTATTGTTTTTCTGTGCATAACTGAAAATTTTTATGAAGAGTAAAAGTATATAGCGCGCGTGGTTTTTGTATATGCGCCGTAGTCGCGTAGTACTACGTACGGTGGGGCCCCGTCATATTTTCAAAATATTAAAATCAGCCAACGACCAAGAGCCAACAAGCTGGAGCTGACCTGAGCTGCTAAGCAGCTGACAGAGTGATAGTCTGCATGAAGATACAAAGTCTTTCGGATAAGAAATTGAATGAAAGGTGACCTTCTCTAGGTAAGGAAAAGTATAAAACTTACACAAGAAACGATACAACAAATTTGATTTACAACTTTTCTCATTTTTTTAGCATTTTATCAAAATGCCAAGTTGCCAATCCACCATGAGGTCCATCAGCACCCATTCTAGTCAAACTTGCAACCATCTCAGCATTCTCTTTTACTGAGTCAATTTGATCCTTTAATAGCTCACCTTCGATAAAGTCGCACGCTGCCGCATCCCCGCACTCGTCAGCAATTTTGTGTAACTCAAGTAATTTATCATAGTTCAATTTTTCCAACGAGAGCGCCAACTCTAGTGCATAAAGCCCACAGCCCTTCTGGGCATGCTCAAACTCAAGCTGAGGTGGCATAATAGCCTGGAGAGATACTTTACCCCCCCTTTTGGTCTGATAGTCCATTAGTAACTCGGCATGCGAGCGTTCTTCAAGCGATTCTTTCTTGAAGTGTTGAGCAAATCCGTCAAGTGCCACATTATCTCTCGAGAAGAATGCATACATGCTATGATAGATGTAGGACACGTTGTATTCGATGTTAATTTGGTCATTAATTGCATCCTCAAGAGTTTGCTGAAAATGCGGGGCACGCGCAAACGAGTAATGAACATCAACAGGGATGGGATGTGTACTCGTTGCTTCCACAATTGCCTCGCCCAGGTTGAGCTCGCCACTATTGCCGTCACGGATCGCATAAAATTTGTCGTAACGGAATTCACGAGTGTTTTGTCTTGAAATAGACCGTCCGACGCCACATCGCACGATAGTCGCTGTGATAACAGGGCGAGAAGATTTTGAAAGCATATGGTGAAATCTGGACATGCAAGCGAAGTATAGAAGTGGCTTTCAGTGTGGTTACAGGCTTGATCAAGGTCAAAGGCAAAATAAAAAGATATTTTCCTTGTTGATGGGGTTGTGAGTAAATTTTTTGGGGGAAAATGGCGGGGGCTTTGGGGTCACAACTTTCCACACACGCACCTGAAAAAAAAAAATTTACCTTACATGTTAACAACTCTTCCGAAGGACTAGGACGCACCCGTGGAAAACCTCTATTATGTACAATTTATGCATAAATATACTTGTGCATACAATAATGGTTCGAAAGAAATGTTTTACAAAGGTTTTAACAGCTAAAGGACCCAATCAAGCCAGCCGCTCTTCGCTTTTTTCCCAACAAGAGATTCTGACCTGTACACAAACACTCCCTCGACAGATGTCTCCTGATTTTTCTCATCTAAAAGCAACGCTATCATATCACCATCTTCTAACTCTACCTCATCGTTTCCACTTATTGGCTGCCATGCCCCGCCAGAAATAGCAATACCAGACATATTTTTGGTGTGAAGCCCTCGAAGTATAGCAGTACCATTATATGTGTTTGCCAGTATACTTAACTGCTTGTGAGAAATTCGCTTTGAGATACAGTTACCGTTTCCACGTCCAATTGTTTGGGGCCCACCAGTCAGATAAATTTCAGATTTGTCCGGACCAATTAAGTAACACTTGTATCGAACTTGCTTATTTGTACCAGCGTCACTGAAAGACTTTTTTGAGGAAGCATGACGATTGAAGCCAGCTTCTGTGAGGTCTCTACTGATATGCAAAGCGAGAGAATTCAGCTTCACAATATCGCGTTGCAAGAGCTGCAAAAATTCCTTTATTGATACGTTGGGAAGGACTTGTAAATCATCGTGATTGAACGGCACACCTACTGTCTCGAGATTCAAAATCATGTGCTCCAAGTGCTGCCTTTCACCGTCATCTTCTATTTTGTCATTTTTGAAAGAATCGTAAATGAAAGCTCCTATAATGTCTACTACTGTTGTAGCAACCGAAACCATGATGAAACACGACATTAGAGCCATCATTGTGGTATAAAAATCAGCTTTCCCAAGCAGACCATTAGATCTGAATTCGATTTCGACCCCTCGAAATTCCAAGATTGTGCCACTCGAAGTAACATCGTCTGGCTCCCCAGAAAAATGTACTGTTTCCACAGTGTTCACAAGATATCCTTTACTGCTGGATGAAACTGAGACATCTGCGAGAATACGATAATCAAAAGGTTGTAAACTAGACATGGGACGAAAATTACTGAAAGTCCAATCAATACTGAGTCGTATTCCGGTCAGTCGATAAAGCGGGAACGGTGGAACAAAAGAATCAGTTCGTACCACTAACTCGTTTCTATCATCCAGTTTCACTCCTGCGAGCTCAAGTAGTTCGTCAACACTAAAAGACGGGTACCTCTCACTAACAACAGCAGATTCCGAGTCGACGGTGAGTATGGTATTCGTCTGATTATCTTTGATATAGATTAAAGAGGGAGCACTTGTAAACCAACTTGTATCTAGAGTGGTCTTGAACTGAAATGTAACGTTTTCAGGATTTGTGGCAAAATAGTTCTTTGATGTATCATATTGTGGCAAAGTGGAGCACAAATCCGTGCTGGTGTTGCACTCTCGCTGAAAGTTTGTCTCCTTTACGTGTGTACCCACAAATATAGAATTTGCAGAAACACTCACTATTTCAGAAGTACTGAAGTTCTTGCAAATATTATCGTGGAAAGAATCCATAAAAGGTGGATCACCGGCATAATCCGTGATAGTTTTGTTACAGTATGTTGACGCCGCCTGATTAAAATCAAGCATTCTTTTTGTATCGGAAACATCAGTAGAGATGTACATTCCAGGTGTTTCTAGTAGCATATAAGTGTGACCACCAATCATAGAAACTCCCGCATAGACTAAAATCAAAGCCATTAAAGACTTATGAACATATGCTAAACGCTTGTCACTTATTTTAACCACTTTTAGAGTACGATAAGAAAACATGTCGTCCCACAACTCTCGAAAGCCCTCTCGAAGTCCTTTAAATGAAACTACATCAGAAAACTATACAGAATTTATTTCTAAAGTTGAACGCACCCATTTTTTTAAGAGGTGAAGTGCTGAAGACTTTCTAGTACAACAAACAACAAATATAACGATCTAAGCGTGCTCTTTCGAGTTGCAAATCATTGACTGGATAGCAATTAATTATTCTGGGTCAGTAGCTTACTCTTGCATTCTTTCGCGTGCTGAAAATGTCTCGCCTCTTTCTTCTTTTTTAGTGTTTATTTTTTTTCAAAACTTTTTTGTAAAACATGTAAAAGCTCTGAAAACGGTAGCGAATTAGCGAATTAGGGTTCATCTTTTTATGCCTCCCCCCACACTCCTGTTAGTCCTCAGAAAGTGTAAAATAAAAGATCTCTGGTCTCCTTCTTTGATTTTCATCATATCAGGTCACAACTTCTCACAAGGAGTACGCGATCGTAATATTTGGTAGTGCGCAAGGAGTTGATCTTTGCTATCATGCTCGCAGTAAGTTGAAACCTTTCATTAAAGAACGCAATACTAAAATTCAATTTAAGAATCCGCAAACTTGCCAAACACAGTTTACGAGTAAGGGTAATAAACTTTTCGGAATTTCAGCTGCAAGATCCAAAGTAAAGTGTCCTCGAATATGTCATGAGATCAAAGCGGTAATGCTTATTTTTAATTTGCCATTTTTCAGGTTTAGTTTTTGTTCTAAAGGTGATTCCAAGTTTACAAGGAGACGCATCTAGTCAGTTACCTCCGGACTTGCCATCATATATTTTTAAAGAACGCATAGTTTACTTGGTAATTATGCCCTTCATCATTATTGCCAAAATCTAAATTTCTTCCATGTAGGGCATGACATTAGTACCTTCGGTGACTGAACTTATTCTTGCTGAATTGTTATATCTTCAATACGAAGATAACAATAAACCGATCCATTTGTACATAAATTCAACGGGGACATCAAAAGTATGTATGAAACTGTGCTTGTATTGAAGTGTTGAAGTGTTTATTATTAGGAGGGTCAAAAATATGGGTACGATTCCGAAGCCTTTGCAATTTATGATACCATTCAATATGTCAAACCTCCTGTACACACTATTGCTATCGGTACAGCTTGGGGTGAAGCTGCAATGTTGCTCTCAGCTGGTAAAAAGGTAAAAGTTGAAGGTATTTATCAGCTATTCATTTATGCAATCTTCACAGGGGCACAGAGCCGCACTTCCATCTGCTAGCATAATGATTAAACAACCCATAAACTCTTTTCGAGGGCAGGTATGGTCTATCCTACGATATTATGTGTGTCATTCTCACTATTAAAACAATAGGCCTCTGAGTTAGAAATTCAGCGTAATGAAACTAGAAATACAAAGTCTCAAACGGTACTACTGTTCTAGCGACTCTGGCCCTCTATTCTTATCACACATGATCAGCTAAAAATACTATCTCTATCTACCGGAAAATCGATCGAAGAAGTCGAAAAGGATATAAATAGACCTAGATATTTCGATCCACAAGAAGCGAAGGACTATGGATTGATCGATAAGGTGAAGAAATAACTCCACTTTCATTTGAGATATTTATGTCGAAAAATCATCCACAGGTACTCCTAAAATAGATGAAAGTCGGGATCAGTATACAAGAACGACCTCATTCATAGATTTTATATTAAAAAGAATATTCAAACTAGACCAAAGTGTCAATGATAGCAGCACGAGTGCTCTCAAAGGACTTATTATTTTCAATACTCCGAATTTTTAGAATTTCCTCTATCACCTATTTGTTACCTCTCAATATCTAATCATTATGTGTAAAAATGCGTACATTTAGTTCTGTCGAAGTAGTATCTAGCCCGCAAAAGGCAGTCCAATCATTCGCAATCAACCCAGCAGAAATAATATCACTCCCTCGATTGACTGTGCCTGCTGCGAGGGGCACCTTCAAAATAATATATAATGTGAAAAAAATAGAGAAAAAAATTCGGACTTGTAAAAGAGACGAAAGTTCGTCAAGTTCTTGCAGGCTTGTGTGTGGGTGTACCAATCCACCTTGGCTCGAGAATTTGCAATAACTTCCAACTAGAGCATTTCCTGCAATAGTCTAACAAAGCCTAAAGGTTGCAAAATGTTCGCAAATAAAGAAAATCATACCTCCCTGAAAGCTTCTACGCCAAGAACATCGCAAATTAACTCTTCTGTTTCACGGTCAATATCCGGATGTAAAAGGGCTGTATAGTCATTGCATGAAATACAATTTCCGAGAGCTGTATTTATACATAAAAGTGGTTCTGTTGAGACAAAGTTGAAGTAGAAGTTACCAGAAAGTCTCTCCTCAACTCTTTGGACAAGCACAGAATCTGGAAGAGAATTGCGAATATGCAGTAACTCTAATACAAAATCATTCAAATATAATCAAGCGCTGGCCTTAAGGTAGTCTACCTTGGTCTGTGGTGGAGTTTGGAAGCAGTAACCCCTTTTTATTTCCTATTAACTAATTCAAGCAGGTCTACTGCAAGAAGTTTGCAAAATCTCACCTACACACATTCTACCTACCAACCGAGTTCCCGCTATACTACTTTTAATCACTGGTATTTCTCGAGAAAGTTCGCCTTCAAATATGCTTAATTGTAGAAATTTAAGTGAGTGAGGGGTAAAACAATGCATGAAATTTCACCTATAGAAGTTTTCGGACCCCCCTATCGCAGTTATGCAATATGCATTCGTTAATGTTCCAAAAACACCAATGTCATTACTACAAAAGTAAGTAAAATATGAACATAACTCATAATCTAGAATTGCGATGAATACCTGTTTTCGTACGCGTGACGGATGGCCATAATTGTAGCAGTGGAATGGTAGAAAAGAAAGGAGCCGGTTATTAGTCTTACGGTTAACTCTACAACTGTTTTGCGAGGTTCCGAGGTATAATACTCGTAGTCTAGTTGATGACCACAATAGCGTACGTATGGAATCAAGGAACCGAAATAAAAAAACAAAAACAAAAAAATCCATATGAATCATACTGTCAGACTGTATGTCAATTAAATTATTGTATGCAAAACATGATCATGGCCACCAAAATATTTAGCAAATACGTATTGTATCGTATGATACGAGCTCGTCCTCCTGGTACCATTTAATTCAGGAAACAGGTCTCTCAGCCTCTCGCTTGGGTATTTATGCCATATATGTTGTGTGGACTTTATACTCTTTTCTTTTACTAAGAATCTAAATTCGAATACTCATCTGTAAATTATCTCTATCTCGGTAGCGCAACAACGCGCGGGGCGTGAGATATTTTTTTATTCAAACAAATAATTGAAGAAAACCAAATGGAAGACGAAGAAATGCCAAAGTCAATGATGACTAGATTATTTGGTGATGACACGAATATTGAGCTAGAGAATCTCGATATGGAGCGATTGGATACTGGACAGAAAACCAAGAAAAGTGATGCAAATTTGAATGAGAGAATTCATCAAGAAGATTGTTATGGTAAGAAGGATACCGGAATAAATTTCATAGATGATGCTGGAGTACCACATTTTGATCGAGATAATAGACCAGATGAAGAAATTTATGATAGTGAGGCTGAGGAATCTGATGACGATAGTAATTTCTTCGGGTCCAAAGCTAAGAAGAAAAGAAAAGAACGCCGCAGAGAAGAAACTATGAAAACTGAAGTGATTGATTTCTTATCTAAAATGGAAGTTGCAGCTGAACAGGATTTGGAGGCCTATGCTCGGAAGCTTCCTGCTGTACATAAATTGAAGATGTTACCAGAGGTAGAAGTAAAGTTGAGACAAACTGAGCTTCAAGAGTTGTTACTGAAAAACGGATTGTTGAAAGTTCTGTGCATGTGGCTTAATCTTATGCCGGATGGAAACTTACCAAATATCAATCTTCGCAGCAGTCTCATACGTCTCATTGATATTTTACCCGTCGAAACTGACGATTTTGATAGAAAAGAGGAATTGAAAAGATCGGGTTTAGCAAAAATATTGGTGTTCTTGACGACTATTCCTCAAGAGACAGGAAGTAACCGCGCTATTTGTAAAAAGTTAATCGAGAAATGGAGTCGACCAGTATACGAGCTATCGGCAGAATATAAGTACATTCATCGAAGTGGACAAGTATATGATGCCTATGACTCGGATAACGAGGAGTTAGCTACGAGGAGAACTAAACGTTCCTCAAAACTTTTAGAGTCGATGGACGATGTGAGTGTTCCCGCTCGCTCTGGTCCAAAATATGGTGAAAAGGGATACAGGCATCATGCGGAGATTCCAGATAGCTCTATCCCTGAATATACCAAAAGGCCAAGGCTGAAGATGGACCCAGGTGAGGTAAAATCTAGAGGACAAAGTAACGAGCAACGCAGAATAAGAAAACTTGTCGGCAAAGTTTCTGGTCTCAAGAAAAAAAATGGGCAGGCTTACCAACCTTCTGTGGAAGGCCGAGGATTAGTTGGCATACAGAAATAAATAAAACTTTCATATTTCTAAAAAATGGGAAATCAAGTTCATACAATATACCTTTTCACTTAAGTCAATGTTATCGTGCAAATTGTTTTTCCATAGAATTTGCAGTGTTTCAACCTTTTTTTTTCTTTTTCTACGCCTATACACCCATATATAGACGGTCCATACCTGTTTTTTTGTCCGTTTATTGTCTGTTTTACTATTTTTGAACTTCCCTCGTTATACATACGAATACTGTGTGGTGGCGCCCGCGGGTATATAGCCACGACAACGTTTTCACTAAATACGTACAAAACTCTCAGACACAATAAGCTACTATAGTACTCGTACTGTCGTATAACAACTCTAAAATCGAGAACTTCCTATCAGGAAGCATGCATTAAAAAAAAACAAGCGCACACCCAACCACAAAAAAAAGCTAAAAAGGAAAAGGTGGACCTCTCTAAATAGCAATGCTGTGCGAGTCATGACTTTCAAAGCAACCCGAATAAATATACTTCGAGGTTTCCGGTAGTCGCTTTATTACACGGTGTCTGAACTACATAATCTCGAGGTGCAAGACCAGTGATCAAGTTGACGAAGAAGTAAGCACTCCACTTATTGGCACGCAATTATTACGTGCGCGCGCGTGGGAAGTCTGTTCTCATAAACTTGCAAATTATTTTTCTGTACGAGAAGTTCTTCAAGAAATGACAGAGTTTGATTTCACCACACAAGTTACGAAGACACTACAGATAAATCGGAAAGAACAAAATCAGAATGCAGAAACTCTCTCGCGATTACTAGATTCGAGATTCCGTGCAAATGAAACCTTGAAAAATATCAATATAGAACTCCTCGTCTCGGTCGGAGGATCTACGAGCCGATTAAGATCTACCTCTTCTGAAAGAAGTGAAGTTGCACTTTCTTCCGTACTTGTTGCTCGAAAGTTGAATCTAGCGAAAGAGAGAGCCAAAAAAACAAAGCATTGCATTCAAGGAGCACTGAGTAAACAAGAAATTCTAAGAAAGCTAAAAGTTAGTCTTATTGCTGGAGACTTGGCTGGAGCATTACAGCAGTCGGTGGAATTCAGCAGCCTCCGAGAAATCTCCATTCAAAACTTCATTCCATCGCAAAATTCTTTCGAGAACGAACTCTCAGTCATTAAGAACGATGTGGAATCAATATTAAACAAGAAAATAGAGCTCATTTTGAATGATGCTACCTTCAGTGAAGGTGACTTCTTCTTCAACTACATTGAAATTGCCTCTAAGATTGGTGGCGCTGAAAAAGTTGTTCAATACTTATCCAAATATACCCAGATTCATGTATGGAAGAACTACGAGAATATTATCACAGTATGTGAAGGGCCTGAAGATGTTTTTCGTAGATGTTTTCTGAATTCAATCACGTGCCTATTTGATAATACTCTTGAAATATTAGACAAGAAATGTAGAAGCTTGACTTCAATTTTGTATGAGAATTTGGTCTCTGAATATGTTCTCTTATGCCACGAAGAATGCAGTAAAGTTCTTCAAAAAATTTTGATGATGTATCTAAATCGAAGGAAATTTGATCGCGATGTACTTCAAGCAGAGATCATGGAGAGAAGTTGTGCCTTACCTGCTCATGACATTGATATCTTTCTGGAAGAGTTGTCTGGACTATGTGCTCAGTATGAGCAGTACCGAAGAATATATTGTTCGAAAATTACCGAAATTTGCGACAATACAATATTTCGTCTTAATCCTGACAAGCTGTATGAGAATAAATTGAAAGATTTTGAGAAAATTTATGAAATTTATTGCTCACTCGAATTTCTTTACATAAAAAAAAGTATTTACATCGCGTTCAATGTCGAGGAGTATGGGAATTTTCTTACGAGCTCAATCGTTGACGATGTTCTATACATTTCGGAGCGTAGCATTAAACGAGCGATACAAACAGTTTCATATGAATGTGTTAGCTCTGTTCTAGACTCAGTGAACTCTGCTTTTACTTGCCACGTGTTTCCTGAGCTCTCAGGTAGAATAACAAGGCAGGCAAGTTGCATAAAAACGGATCAACTCGTTGATGCAATCGAATTTCACCATGTTTCTGCTGGAAATACCCAGGCGAAATTAGAATTTCACGCTTTTATTCGATCATTGAATGATATAGATGCTATGAGCGAAGTAATACTGAAGTTAGATGAATTGCTTATTTCTGGAGAAATGCATGGTAAAATCAAGGAAGAAGAGTACATATTAAATTGTACCAGAAACCTTAAGGAGTCTTCGTTACAATTTAAAAATCTTTGTTCTAAAATGGTTGACGTTGTTTCAAATGCTTTTGTTGATATATTTGGTACGTGTCTTCAGATCTTAACTGCAACTTCATACGAACTTGCTCATGATAAGTATGAAGATAATCACAACAATTGGATTGGGCAAATCATTGTAGTTTTTCAGAAAATCACTGAAAATTTAGTTCCCATAATGTCATCCTCAAACTTTAGCAAAGTTGTGCATCAAATCCTTGAAGATCTTTCAAGACGCATTGAGATGATTGTCATGACGCGATTGCGGTTCAATCATCTTGGAGGTCTTCATTTTGAACGAGAAATCCGGAAATTAGTTGCAAACTTAACAAGTTTGATGCAGTGCCAAATGCGTGATATTTTTTCACGTCTGAATCAAATTGGAATGGTACTGAGCTTCGAGACATTCGACGAAATAATGGATTATTGGGGCGATCGCTCAGGATTGTTGACTTGGCGTATCAATAGATCTGAGGTCAAAAGAATTCTCTCACTGCGAGTAGATTTTAGGTTAGATTCCATTGAAGCCTTACAGTTATAATAGTATGTAAACTTTAACATGATGTGTCGACTTGTTTGCCAACAACTGCATATATGGTGTACTTCTGAGTAAGGGCGATCTTACAATACTACTTGCCTAGTTCTACAATTTTTTTCTGTTCACATTCCTTTGTGAATCAAGAGCCTTCTGCTTATGTGACACACTCGTTTTCAACATTTCCAGTGAGTTAAAAACCTTGCTTGATTTATCAAAAATAGAATGTTTGCTTTTCTTACTATCATAGTTTTGATTTAAGTTCGCACTTTCTGCAGAAATTTTTACTGTTTGTGCTCTTTCTGGATGAATACTGTCAACTTGCGCCAACTTTGGCAAAGGAATTTTCTCCAATTTGGACCTTTTCTTCATTGGCTGCTTCCGATTATCCCGCACCATAAAAATTTCTTCCGGTGTCCTCTTGGTTGTATGACTATTTGAACTTTTTCTCTCAGAGAGTATTTGATCAGACCTCTTCTCAGTATTCATAGATAAATCTGTTAGAGAAGTCAACTTAAGAAAGACATTGTCAAATAAATTGCGAGCAGAGCATATTAGGTCGTCATCTTTCGAGTCAGCTGTGTTTAGCACTTCTTCATTTTTGTTTGACCTTTGATTCATGTACGATTTTGCATATATTTCTCCAAGTCCTACCTTTGCTTTGGCATCGCTCAACTGAGTATTATTCTTCGTACTTATTTGGATGACATCGGTAGCTTCTACGTCATCCCATTTGTTCAATAATATTCGTTGCTTAATCAAATTCTCTAATGTATGCGTCGCTTCAATACTGATATTAGGGCGCGGTTGCGAGACTTGATTAAATTCGAGATCGCTTTCCAATGCACTATTCAAAGGACGCTGTTTTCCAGAGGCTTCCCCGACAAAAGACCAAGATTCTTTAGTTGTCGCACGAGTTTCAAGCTTATCGATTTCCTTCGATAGTCTTTCTTGTACGAGCTGAAAAGAGGACAACACTGCTATTGGAGATTTTATTGATTTATGAACCTTATTTTCTTCTCCTGTAAACTGACTAAGAAACTGCTTCTTAACCAGCGCTTTCTCTACAGCCAAAATATTTCCTGGAACAAGGTGCTCATTATGGTTGATTCGTGGGACTTCTGCACTCGGAAAAACCGGATCATGAAGCTTTCGTCCAATTGTAGAATCGTTCCTCATTCTCTGCTTCCATGCTACACTTTCAGTTCTTCCAAAATTTTGTGTTATTGAACTGCTCAGTTTTAGGTTAGGTTTAATAAGATTTAATATACTTAAAATCTGGAGCTCTATTTGTTGCCATATTTGCTCTATGTGCGTGTTTGCCGTTGTGAGTTCAAGGAGCGGCAGTGTTGCGTTAAATTGTTCTGAAGCGTGTTTCGTCAAGCTCAAAAACATAGCACACACTTTGTTCCATACTACGTTTGTATTATAAATTGAAATTTGTGGAGACTTCTCGCCAACGGATGCTTTATTAAAGAAGCCCTCTTCAAAACTGGTGTCTCTCATCCCTCACAGTTGACTAAGTATCGTATCGGTAACTGTATGACACTTATATACCTTATATATCTGCTGCAACTGACTATCTTAAATGAACGGCTGAGTCAAGGCCCAGCAGTATTAAGTTCAGTTGACGTGTTTATTCATTTTGTTCGCGAGTTTTTTTTATATTTTGCTACAGGTATGGATACACCATATTTGCTTTTACCTTTTTGCTATTTTTTTGGTGAGAACCAGAAAAGAAGCTCTGCCTCACTGCCTGTGGAGAACCAACAGTGAAACATCACAACTACTCAAAACTTCATTTCTACAAAAATTTTGTTCGAAGGTTTGAAGGTTTGCACGTCCACCATACCACCACACCTTCTTTTTGTTTGGGTGGAGAATTTCAAAATAGGAGGAGGATAATTCGTACTGGTACCAGTACATAAAAATACGAGAAATAGAATTGTCTATCATATACTACCAGTACCTACAGGGGTAGGTTCCTCTTTTTTGTACAACAATGTGAAAAAACTGTATCATCCTTCACAACCTAAACGGTCGGGTTCTAATCTAATGGTTCATCAATAAATTATGAAGACTGAAAAGCTTCCACACTGCTTGCAGCTTCGTAATATCCAGACTTCTTGAGCAACTCAACAAATATTTCTCTCTCGTGAAGTTTCAGAATATAAGGAGAAAATAATGCTCCTGGAAATACACCAGTAGCAACATCGTTTTTAAAGTGTAGCATTGCGTCATTAATAACTTTACCAACTTGCGCATATTGCTTGCAAAATTTTGGTGTAACTTTTGCGTGGTGGGGATGTTGCAGAAATCCAAGGAGATCATGATAAACTAAAATTTGACCATTAGTGCTGGAACCTGCTCCTATCCCAATCGTAGGAATATTGACGGAAGAAGTGATAGCTGCAGACACACAATCAGGCAAGCACTCTAGCACAATTGAAAAACAACCAGCATCTTGCAACTCAATAGCCTGCTCAACCAGCCTCACTGCGGCCCTCGCATTATTTCCTTGAGGTCGGAATCCACCAAAGAGACTTACAGATTGCGGAGTTAAGCCGATATGACCCATAACAGCAATACCGGCTTGATTTAATTTACGAACAGACGAAACACGAAGATTACCACCACCTTCTAACTTGACCGCATGCATTCCTCCTTCTTTCAGTATCCTAATAGCTGCTTTCAACAAATGTTCGTCATCACTTTCATAACTTCCAAAGGGAATGTCGCCAACCAAGAAAGCTTTTTTAGCACCACGTGAAACAGATCGACAATGTACTAGCATTTCCTCAAGTGTAATTGGTAGTGTTGTATCGTGACCATGAATAACCATGGAAGCAGAGTCACCAACAAGCAGAATATCTATGTCTGCTTGATCCACCTGAAATAAAAAGTAAGTATATTGTTATGAAGTGCAGAAATGAAAACTTACATGTATAGCGCTAGAATAATCATATGCAGTAACAGCTGTCAAGGCCGTACCTTGCTCATATTTGTCGCGGATTATCTTCAATGTGGTCTTTTCAAATAGGTCCGCATTCCCATATAGATTTCTATATGTATATTTTGTTTTGAAAGACTGAAGAAAATGTGCGCGACCGAAAACAATATTTGTCGAACTCTTTAGGCGCGCATAAAAGTGGCTAGGTTTGGGCATCATCTCTACCCATTAGCCCTTCTTCTTTCGCTTGCTCTTGAAATTAAATACAGTTCAAAGTTCGAGCATAAGAAAAAACTGGCGGGGAAAACTTACTGTTGTTCCAGCCGATACCTTAGTAATTAAATAGTTCTTTCAGTATCTAGATTACAGCAAAGCAAATGGGTAACTTTTCTTTAGAGCCGTTCGTCGAGCTGTTATTGTTCCTCTGAGTCCGGGAAAAGTACTTACTTCTTGTATGATTTAGGGTTTCGACTTTTCTAGCCGAGCTCGTTTTTATTTGTGACTACGTCAAAAATGGATGAAGCAAACAGATAGGAAGACGGCAATATGCCAAGGTGCACCTAATAAGTATTCACAAAAATGGTGACGTGCTGTCATGCTCTTTATTACCCTGTAAATTCTTCAAAGAAAATGATACTATACAGGCGATGCAAGAGAAAACAGAAAGCGAAGTTTTCAGCGTTCTTAAAAAAACGTGGGCCCGTATCTGACTTATTGTCTGAAATTACAACTGAACACGAATCTTACGCAAACTTTTTAGTGCAAGAATATTCTCTTAATGCTGCAACTAATCATGAAGTAGCTGTACGAAAACTTAATGAAAAATTCCGGGTGTTCGGAAAAGATGATGAGTTCTTTCAGGTAGTTTTCTTAGCGTTTCGGAAACTTGTCGAAAACTCGGCCAAGCTTCCAAATGCTCACATTGTAACTACCGTAATAACAGTTGCAGGTAAGCGAGGATACTTAAGCGAAGCTGATTTTGCTTTCGGGTGGAGTCAAACTTCATGTGATAGTAAATTAGTAAGACCAACCGCATTCACATATACGGCCTATATTCAAGCAATTGGTCAGAACGTCAGAGGTGATAGTTGGGTTTTAGCTTTTGATATTTTCGATGATATGATAAGTAACGGACTTATTCCGAATGTTTTTACATACAGTGCGCTTATTCGGACAGGTGTACGTGGTGGGAAAAATGGTGCGCAAAGAGTAAGTTCTTTTCATACCTTATTTCAATTTCTTTATATTACTGTACTAACTTTGTTCTTTTTTCACTTAAATTAGGCTTTATTGCTAATTCCAAGGATGAGAGAAAATGATATTGAACCAGATCTACCTGTCATTAGTGCTCTGGTGAGTGCTTTCGGAGCGGCAAATAATATCGATGGAGTTCGTTCGGCTACGCACTCTGCTCTGAAATTTGAGAAGTTGGATGGTCGCCTCTTCGTTGATATAATCTGTGCTTTCACATCCTGTAGAGCATACCAGGAAGCTCTTGATATTTTTCACTCTTCAAAATGTCCAAAAAATATTCAAACCTGTACTGCAATAATGCAAGCATACATAAATTCCGGAAAGGTCAAAGATGCAGAGCAAATATACAATAGAATGAGGATCGATAGATCTGAAGGTGGCTATGGATTTCTACCGAATGCACGAGCTCACACGACCATGTTAAATGGATATGAAAAGTCTTTAATGTCGAGCAGCGCAGTGAATCTTCTGAGAAAGTTGGAACAATTTAACATGGTGAATAACAAGGAAGAATTCGTACCAAATGAAATCCATTATAATGTAGTGTTAAGTGCGTGTGGGAAATGTGGAGAATGGTCTACCGCTGAAAGTATATTCCACTCTATGCGTGCTCGTGGTGTACCAACTACATCTATCACGTTCAGTACTCTAATTACAGCTTACGGAAGAAGTGGTGAAACATTTCGTGCTCGCTGCTTGTACAATCTTATGCGAAAGGAAGGTATTTTTCCAGATGACTATTCTTTCGTTGGTCTTATCCTTGGGCATGCTGTAAAGCATGATTTAAGAGCTGCACTGGATGTGAGAAATCTCATGGCTTCTGAAAATATATCAGAGACTATTCATACTTACAATGCCCTAATTTATGCTGCTGACATATGTGGTGATTATGAGAAAGTAGTTAGCTTATATGAGTTGATGCTCCGATCCAATCTTGAACCAAACGAGACCACGCACGAGCTTGTTGTGAACGTTGGTAAGAAAGGGGCGAAGTTCTATGAAGAAACGCAATTGGCTGCGAATGTTGCTTCAGCAGCAGCTGGGCTTGTTGGAGTAGTTGGGATGGCACTCGGTCGTTGGTAATTTTTGAAGAATTTTCTTTGTATATAATCAATGTGTTTTTTCTTATTGTTGCATGCATACACAGCAGTACTGGTACTGTATATAGAGGTCTTGTTTCTTTTGAAAGCTATGCGTGCAGCGCACCCACGTTCACATTTTATTTAATTATCCAAATACTGCTCGTATTCGCATACCTTCTCCTTTTTGAAGTCCAGGTGTCCACCGAATCGAAATTATAATTTTTTTGCGCATTCGCTGTAGTACGCGCTTTGCACACTGCTGCGTGTGTGTGTGACGAACTCTCTATGCATACGACTCGTATCCCCTGGGACGCCCAGTTCAGAATTTTTCTTTTTTTTCTTTTTTTCCTTCGGGATACCATATCATCTTATATAACATATGGGGGGAGCATCTGATATGATCATATGCTATACCCTTGTTTTTGAAAAAAAAAATCTAACCGTTCTTAAGTTGAGTGGCATGCAGGGCTGAAAGCGAAAAGACAAAAAAAAATGCCAAATGAGAAAAAGGCAAAAAGCAAGTCACGAAGCCGACTTGTGCACTTGTCTTGAAGAAAATGATATCCAGTCGAACCTTATATTCACCGACGTAAGTAGCTGGCAAGCTAGTCGCAACAAAGTATATGAAAGGCATTCTTTCAAGAAAAAATATCCTCGTGAACGCGAGCGCAGTAGCCTCTTCCTAAGTAAACGAATATCTCGATCTCATTCTAAGTCGGGAAATGAGCTTGAATACGTGTAACCCGCTTGATGAGCGTCATCAAAGCTCTTTAGAGGATAATTCGACGTCATATTCATCGGATGAAAATGAGCAAAGCTGGATATCATGGTTCTGCGCCTTAAAAGGAAATGAGTTTTTTTGCGAAGTTGACGAAGAGTACATTCAAGACGACTTTAATTTAAGTGGTCTTAGCTCGGTGATCCCTTACTATGACTACGCCCTCGATATGATATTGGACATCGAAAGTCCTAATGGTAGCAAGCTGACTGAACAGCAACATGAACTTGTGGAATCTGCGGCGGAACTTCTCTATGGCCTCATTCATGCTCGATACATATTGAGCAGTCGTGGTATGATATCGATGTTAGAAAAGTTTAAACAAAGCCATTTTGGAAGGTGCCCTCGCATTGCGTGCAACAACCAGTCATGCCTTCCAGTCGGTACATCCGATATTTTTCGCACAGCTACTTTAAAAATATTTTGTCCAAGCTGCCAGGTACGTATATATTTAATGTGTACATTTTGTTTGATTTATTTCAAAACTATAATAGGATTTATATTTTCCACGGAATAAGTTTCAGGGAACTATTGATGGCGCATATTTTGGAACGACGTTTCCACATCTTTTTCTATTGACTTACCAGCATCTTCAACCAAAGAGAATTAAATATAATTATGTGCCACGAATATTTGGTTTTAAGGTTTAAACCTTAATTTTAAATACTGATTAGTCACAAGCTAACAATATTTTCACAGATACATCACGACAATACTGACTGAATGTTCAGTTCCTAAGATACTCAAAAATACAGATTTTTTTCAATGTACTAATAGGTGATCACTTCGTGCGAAACGAATACAATATGCAAAATATGAAGTCTTGGTCTGCTCATTATGTGGATTTTTAGTGATATATTTAGTGATATCCATCTTTCCTCATTTTAATGCATATGATTCAATACATTGTTATTTGTGCGAATTTTTTTGTACGGGTCAATAAAATTTTTTTCCTGCGAAAGGATCTTCGAATATATTCTTTTGTTGTTTGCATGTTTTGATAGATGAATATATAGTACCATGTGGTACCTACATCCATTCCACTTTCAGGTTTACCATGCTCTATTGTGTAATTTAGGGTTTTTTATCCAGGTTTTTAGACTCCCCAAGGGTGTGGTACGAATTATTGCGTATAGGTCCAAGTATCGTTAAAAAAAAAGCAAGGAAGTATAAAAAAATGGTTCATATTTGATAGTACTTCGAAGAGAGAATTTCATTAAAGCTGTGAAGAAATAAAGCGCCAAAATAAGGACAAAGTCGCGTGTGAGTTCTTGTCCTAAACTCTATCGAAGGTAACCATTCATCTATTCACCACTCACTCGGAATTTCAGTAAAATGAAAAATTACTCCAAGAAAATATGAAAACTCCAAGGAAAAAGGAATGAAAGTTGTTTCTTTATTTTCCGGTATAGGCGGTATAGATTTGGGGTGAGAAATATCTTCCATACTCAAATTCGCTAACCTTATACACAGATTAGTTAATGCGGGCCATGAAATTATTCTTCAGGTGGAGAATAATCCGCATTGTATCCAGGTGCTTAAAAAAAATTTCCCTGCAACCGCAATAGTTTTAGATATAGTTACACTTCAAAGTCTTCCTGAAGAAACAGATATCGTCGTGGCAGGTTTCCCTTGTCAAGACTTATCAACTGAGAATCAGAATCGAGCAGGGATTGAAAAGGGACTACGCTCTAGTCTTGTTTCACATGTTTTTCGTTTACTCCGAAGCAAGAAGGTGCCATGGGTCATTTTTGAAAATGTACCCGGGCTACTTAATTGGCATTGGAATCAGACTCCCCCACAACAACCTGGTATTGCATACATAACTAGAGAGCTCGAACAGCTCGATTACCGTTGGGCGTATCGAGTCGTCGACTTGGCATCATTTGGAATTCCTCATAGTCGTTCGCGTGTTTTTATTGTTGCTTCAATTCATGGAGATCCAAGGGATATACTATTGTCCCAGGACATCCATTGCCAAGGACAGTGCTCAAATATGTTTCCAAGTAAATCTAATGAATGTTACACTTGCTCGTGTCAACAACCCAGTATTGACTCAAATACTGTAGCTTGTGTGGATCTTGGAGAAAAACGTCATCCTCCGTACCTAAATATTCTGCACTGTTTAACGACTGCTAATGGAAGGCGAACTTGTATTGTACGTAATGCGTACAATAATATCAATGATACAAAAAAAAGTTGCACGATGCTTGATGTTAGGGATGCTGAGAGGTTATTCGGGTTCCCCGAAGGGTGGACTGAATCATGTTACCCTATTATCAATCCAGATAAGCCAGCTGCAAGTAAATTTGACTGCAAAATCCAGACTCAAAAGCGTTTATCAGTTCTTGGGAATTCTTGTGCAGTACCTATATTTTTTTGGATTGGTCAACAATTGAATGAACCTTATATTTCTAAATTTATGATGGCTTCAATCGGAAGACCATTTGTAGCAGAATGTCCAGGATTCCGGGACACATCTGCATGGCCCTGCTGTGCTTGGAATGTTTCACCCCAGTTATTCTGGAAAGGACGATATGGGATCTCAGGAATAAGTTCTTCGCCTAAACTTTACCCATATATAAAACTCGGCGACTTTTTGCGCTATGGAGACGATATTCCAAATTCAACAATTTGCAAAAAGTTTCTAATGCGTTTGAAAAAGCAAGGTTTTGAACTTTTGGATTTTGTAGTAAATGGTATGCTCAGAACACATAAGCCAGTAGTGCAAGAACGTTTAGGCTCGTCAAGTGATGTATCTGAATCAGACGAACCACAAATCTACTGTGAAAATCAGAATGATAACAATAGTCCAACTAATGATTCGAATGAGTCAGAAGGAGAGAAGATTATGTTCGCCTCATATAGCCTATACGGAAATATGTCACCAAAAGTGCTCTGGCCAGTTATTTCTGTTCGATCAAAAGGAGCAACTATTTTAAAGTGCGACTCAATTAAAGACTCATACACTCCGATTACGAGCGATCATCAGTTCGTAATTATGGGGAGTGATCAAATTTTGATATCTTCAAAAGAGACCGAATGCCAAGAGTTCTTTTCTTCATATGGACGTGCACGAAGCCAGCTAATATGTTCTTCTCAAAAAGAAAATTACATTGTGTCCATTGATCAAGCATTGTCAAAGTTTCGAGCTCAAAATTTGGATTATTTTGACATATTTGAGCAAGGGACGACGCCATCTTTAAAGAAAGCACAGCCTTGTGGGAATTGTAAAGTTTGTATAAAAGCTAATAAAAGAGTCTTAGATGCAAAAACTAAAAATTTACAAACATCGCTACGACTTCAGACAAATCCTATGAGGAAAGAACAGCAAGTTACAAAAGAACCTTCTAGATCTTTATATGACTCTTGTCCGTTAATTTTATCAACACGACTGGCCCATCAAGGTCATCAAGGAGCTGCGATAGCGCTTTTGCAAGCTCGTGCAGTTGGGAAGCGAGTTAAAATTTTATGGTCTCACGACAATGAATTTTTTGGAGGTACAATTACAAACTTTGACCCTCTTAGCTTTACTCATTCAGTTTTATATGATGATGCAGATGAAGATCCAGGCTTGCAAATGTGGCGAGAAATCATCATTTCTATATGAATACATGTGTCTTGAATCAGGATACTTCTCACTTTGTGTAATTGTTTCGGGTCTCTAAGAACCAAATTCTTTGAACTTGAGTACCCGGTAGTACGAGTATCTGATACCAAGAATTTTTTTGTTTATGAGAAGTATTTTGCAATTTTGATTCTCATACATTAAATTTGAAAACCATGATATCTCCTTCCTTGACAACGTACTCCTTTCCCTCGAGTCTCCAAAGTCCCTTTTCCTTGATTTCAAAGTTTATAATCAAAAGTTTCACGATATTTTTATGCGTACCTTGGCCTTTGCAAAACCTTCACTAACAACATAGTCTTGGTATGAGACAGTTTCCGCCCTTTGTAAAGAATGTAATTTGAAAAAGATTGCCTGAATTAAATCCTCTTACTTGATAAATCCGCGTTCGAAGTCAGTGTGTATAACACCCGCAGCTTGTGGAGCAGTGGCGCCAATCTTGGTTTCACATTTGAGATGAAAAAAATATGTAGCAGTTTAAAAACCTTCGTGGTCCAGGCTCGTGTTTCTTTTTCACCCGTTGTAAAATATGTTTGAAGCTTTAGTTGCTTGTACACAGCTCTGACCTATATATTCTAATTAGTAGAGATACAAAACAAACTTTAAAAATCGTACAAGAGCAGGAAGACCCACTTCTTTTACTCCTAACTCTTCAAGGAAGAATTCCCGTTCTTCAAGTTCCATTTGTACAAGTTCGGATTCGATCTTTACAATGAAATCAAATAAAAGTAAGTTTTCGAGTAGAAAAAACTTTTTACCTTTGCAGACACAATACAAACAGCAGAGCCTTCACTATTTGCAAGATCAAGCAAATTCTCTACGTAAATATTTCCACTTCCCTTCACAAAGAATATATTCATACATTATAAGATCTTTTGATGAATTTCACCTTCGTGCGCAAGTCACTTTCACAAACATTTGCAGCATATATACACGGTTTTTGAGTCAGTAAATTGAGAGTAGACAGCAACACACTTTCATCCTTTATCATTAAAAAGCATTATCATCCTCGGTCAACCATTAATTTACGATTACCTCACAGAGTTTGAGAACACGAACTGGAATTCCACTTTCTAGTGATAGAGATACCCTTTCAAGCACTTCAAGTTCTGCTGCTTCTTGTGCTTTTTCTGTGGGACTCTATTGAAGGACATAAAATTGTAGTTTTCAAATGCCTTGAAGATCGAACCTTAGCTTTCCCCTTCTTTAATCTATCGATTCTCCTTTCAACTTGCAGCAAATCAGACAGAGCTAACTCAAAATTGATTGTTGCTACATCTTCTACAGGATTCACGCGCCCATCAACATGTATCACCTATGATAAGATTATAATTTTTGTTATTTCTGCGGTATCTGACAAAATAAAAACCTCGTCATCATCAAAGCATCGAACAGTATGAATAATCGCGTCACATTCACGTATATTTGAGAGAAATTTGTTCCCTAGTCCCTGGCCCTCTGAAGCACCCTATTCTACTTTTTAATATTTTCATCTTAAAGTGAAACTTTCCAACTTTTACTAAACCAGCTATATCTACTATCTCAACAAAAGCAGGTATTATATTTTCAGATGAAGAAATTTGAGAAAGCACTTTAAGTCGCTCGTCAGGTACCGCAACTATTCCAACATTGGGTTCAATTGTGCAAAATGGAAAGTTGGCAGTCTATTTATATTGTCAGTTTTGGGGCATAAAAAAGCTAACAAGTTACTTGTGCTGCAGCATTCTCCGTTAAAGCGTTAAACAAAGTACTCTTTCCTACATTTGGGAGTCCTAAAAATTTTCATCAGTTTCACATCTTATATTGTGAGTGATAATGAAACCGACCTACGATTCCAGTTTTCAAGGACATAGAAGTTCTCAATGTCAACTTTTTCAACGCCCGAGGTACGTTCCTCAACTACAGGTATTCGCTAAGTCAATTACTCGAATCAAACGTGAATATGTGACTGACATACCGTCAATATACTGCTTCGACCTTGGAACGAGGATGTAACATTAGCGTGAAGTTTCATTAATCTATTTGCTCTTGAGGCTGCCCTAAAAGCTGTTGGATACAAACACAGTAACACGGTAATAAGTTCTGTTCAGAATTATTTTTGGACTGTTTTCGAGGACGACGGATGTTCCACAGCCTACTATTAAGAGAAGAAAGGAAGAAATATAGATAAGAAGAGAGTATATATGGCCACCTTGTAAATAATATACGGCCATATACCGATGAATTACGTAAAAACTTTTACTTTTTTCGTGCTTACGCATCATGCATATCATATGTAACTCTTCCCATCGCAAACAAAAAAAATATTATTTTCGCGGGGGGGGGCATTTTTTCTCATTTTTTGTACGTTAAATTCGACAAGCTCAAGTGAAAGTTTAGAAATCAAATAGGCTTCGCCTGCGCAGGTTCGAATCCTGCCGTCTGCGAACAACAGTCGCAGACGTGCCCGAGTGGTTAAGGGGTTTGACTCGAACATTTTTTTTTCGCGGATAAACACCTCGTACATATGCTATATGCCATATGGCCATATATGCCATATGGCCATATGGCCTATGCATCATATCATATTCTCTCCATCATCTTATATTACCCTTGTATGTCTTTTGAATCTTATTTAAACCCTAAATTATGAATAAGAGTTTTCACAAACCCCCGGATAGCTCACTCAAACGAAGTATGGAACAACGCACAGAGGTTCCGTCTTTGCACATCTCAAGTACTGATAAATCGCATGTCACGATCAAGATAGGATATACTGTAACGCACGGGTGGGAACACACTACAACGCTCACGAAGCAGCAACTAAGTATTCTTGCTTTTTTGACAACTTCCTGTGGACGAGACAATAATTTGAAGAAATGTAATAAGAACAGGACGAATCTCGGGCACGATACGCTCAACGCTCCTCTCGACCCACAACTATCCAGCTCTGAACGACATGCACTATTGGATAATCCAGTTACTGTTGTGCATGATGCTCAGAATTTTCACGCATGGTACAGTACAATCGACGCAACACTTGCCCACGAGGCTGACGAAAGATATCGTTCCTATGCTCACAAATTGACCAAATTATGTTCAAGCTGTGACTGCCTTTTGACAAAAATTTACGATGGGTGTAGAAGCGTCTCTATCGTAGTAGCTATCCATGATGGTATTGAGAAAAGAGGAGAGACGTTAAGAAATGATTGCCAGAGACTCATGCGTGAAATAGAATATCTGTGTCAGTTCGCCAAAGCAATTATGTCAAAGCTTGTATTTTTTGATGAGATTGATAATGTTACTGGCTCACTTTCAGAATCGAATCTTCTTGTAGACACGTCTACGCTGGATAAAAGCTCTTTAGTCGATTTTATCCATCTGCTTGAACATCTAGACTCCTGCATAGAATTTATTGGGGAACATCAACAATATGCTGGTGGAAATAACTATAGTCTGAAGTTACAGCAGCTTCGTAGCAGGGCTCTTGCTTCAATACGGTTTCGCTTTATTGCACTTTTAAATGAAATAAATATTTCTATATCAAAAAGCTGCATGAAAGTGCAACAGGGGCAAGGTGTGCAGAATTCCGAAGTTCTCCATAAAAAAGTTATCAAAGAAATTGAAACTTGGTTCGAAACTTCAGAAGAACATGTAGTAACCTCTATATTTTATGTGAAATATGCCACTTTTTCACAAGATTTGAAGTTTTTGATCGGTGAGATTGAAAAACGAACCCAGAAAGCAGAATATAAATTACTGATGAAAGACTGTCATAATTTATACTGCGAAGAGCGTTCAAGGCTGTTATCTGGCGCGGTTCGACTAAAAATGCATGAAATTGTTGTGAAAGCTGCTCAAGATGTGCAAAGCCTTACTCGTACAGGAATTACATATCTAATGGATCTTGCTATGGCGGAAATCAGACTTTTCAAACAGTTATTTGCGATGAATCAACGTAGTGATGCTTTGGTTCCTCTCATGAACTCTTTTGGCGGCCTTATTTACGATGTATTGAGGCCGATATACATCCATATAGGTAATTTACTTCTTCAGAAATAATTTTTTTGACTTATTTTACGAAAATACTCCAGGAAATGTACATGAGCTTGCAAAACTAGCTGAAATCATCAAGGGCGAAATTCTAGAAGGAATACTTGCTGACGATGAAGAAACGCTTTTAGCACTTTCTCCTATATTGTACCATATGCTGGCTGATATACAGGAACGAATGATATACCGAGCACAAACATTTTTGCGTGACGAAGTTGGTAACTACATCCCATCTTCGATGGATATTGATTATCCGAAAAAGCTCATGTTTTGCAATAACTTGACCAAGAAGAACTCCCTCAATTTGTCTAGTCAAAGTGCTCTTTGGTACCCTCCGCTTGAGAAAACTTTGAAATGTTTAAGTAGTCTATACCGATGTATTGAATCAACGACCTTTTCAGGGCTGGCACAAGAAGCTATCAGTTTATGCACAGATAATATTATACTTGCAAGTAAGATAATATCTCGGACTTCTGGAGCATCGGATGGGCAGCTATTTCTGATTAAACATCTTCTTATTCTAAGGGAACAAATTGCTCCATTCGATGCAGAATACACAATAGAAGTAAAGGAACTTGATTTTAGCCATATGCGAGGTCATATGCAGCGTATATTTGCAGGAGAATTATCGTTGTTTGCACTGTCTCAAGACAATGCTTTTTTTGTTCTTGCCTCTGAAGGACGACCCCACGTCCTGGAGTCTACCGTGAATTCAAAGAAAGAACTCGAAAAAAAATTAAAAATTGGATGTGAAGCCTTCATCATGACTGTTACAAAATCAACTGTTGAGCCAATGCTTCGTTTTATCACGAAAGTAACAGCTTTTGAATTCTCCGAAGGGGATGGTAAAAAATTGTCCACTTCAGCTTTTGGATCTGAGAAAAGAGTTGCAGAAGTTATTTGCAGTGTGAACAGCTCGCTTGAAACTTCCTTCATTGATATGATGAATTCTCTGAAGATTTATATCCGGGGAACAGAGACTCAAGCTTTACTACTCAAACCAATCTTTTCAAATATAGTGGAAGCACATGTTCAATTCTTCAATATACTTCTTCAAGTGTACCCACGAGAAGTGTTAAAAGGCTATGGTATGCTTGAGGTTGATGAATTGAATAAACTTTTTCAGGGCATGTTATTATAGACCACTTAGAAAACATATGGCTATAGTATACTGTGCTGTGGTTAAGAGAAAAAAAAAGCTCGTAAAGAGATCATATGGTTGAATGTTTTTACGGGTAAATTTTGCAAACAATTTCTTTCTGACGAAGGCAGTTTATTTTTGACAGTTTGATGTTTTTGTGGTAGTGGAGGTAAAAAATAATCGCTTTTTTCTAAAAAAAGCTTTAATTATAAACGCCATTATCGTTGTCAACTATATGCATTAAAAATCAAAGCATGAGCAATATCATCATTTTATCATCATGAGGTTTAGCATTCGTTACTTTTGAAATACACGTAACTTTACACAAATACTGTAGAGAAATAGAAAGTCATATAACCCAAAAATACACAATTCACAAAAAAATAGGACAAGGGGTATTGACTTTCTTGACCGAACAAAACCTTTTTTATTCCTTCGAAAGGCATATGGAACGGTTTGGCAATCAATAGATAAGAGCAATGGCAAAAAAATTGCAATTAAAAGGATTACTGAGGCTTTTCGCAATCAAAGAGATGCAAAGGTGGCCAGTTATATGAGAAGGATAGCGTGCTCTTCTAACAGTTTTAAATACCAGCGTACAACTCGAGAAATGTTCTGCTTAAAAATTCTGGATAAACATAAGAATATTACCAAGTACGACATTCATTCCACTGTTTTTAAGTCTAACTTGCAATAAATTCTCTAGACTACTTAATATTTTTAGATGTGGAATCGACTCTGATATATACATGGTTTTTGAGCACATGGAGGCTGATTTACACGCAGGTTGGACTTTCAAAGTTACAAATGGAAACCTATTTTACATTACACGAAAATTGAAGTGTGTAGGTCAAACCAGCTGAAAACAGTACATAATTACTATGTGCTATATCAGATCCTGATCACCTTACAATACATTCATAGTAAAGATATAATCCATAGAGACATAAAGGTAGAAAGATTCACTTCGGACTGCTTTTTAAAAAACCTCTTCAAAAAAAAGCCTAGCAATATATTAATAAACCAAGACTGTCAAATTAAACTTGCCGATTTCGGCCTAGCGCGTGGAATATTCTGTAAACAAACACAAAGATATGCATGCGATTTAACATCGTACGTAGCAACGAGATGGTATGCGACCCAGTGAAAAAATCTTCTCATAAAAAATCACCAAAAAGAATAGGTATCGAGCTCCTGAGATTTTAATGAAATGCAAAGCATACTCAAAAGCTGTAGATATCTGGTCCGTGGGTTGCATTACTGGAGAGCTATTTCAAAGGTACATTGCAATCAAATCCCTCAAATCAATCGAAAGAGTTCATACTTTTTATCTAGGCGTGTTTTATTTCCTGGAACCTCAACCGCACACCAGATCAGAATCATATTGAAAGTAAAATGCAATTTAATATCCTTGAAGTACTATCCCTCAATTTTTTTCCAGAAAACAACTTTGTACTCTATGTCATGGGATTTGAAGAATATGAGTGGTGCAATTCTCACGGATATGATATCTGGTGCTAAATTTGATCATTTTTCGAAGGTAAAAAAAAGTCCTGTACTTGCAAGAAGCTTTCATATTTATGAATAGAAACTCATGCACAAGAAACCATTGGTAAGACTACTAAATGGACTACTGGCATGTGATCCGCAAAAGAGAATAACTGCTAGCAGTGGTCTCAGAGATATTATTTTTCGTCGTTTCATGGATACAGCCGAAGAGAATAAGATCGTAGAAACAGATTTGACACAAAATTTCAACCGCAAATCTAAGTCCTTCTGTCAAAATAAATTATCTTTAGTTGACCTCAAGGGGAAAACATTGCAGGAATACAGAGAGTGCTTATATACCGAGATCCTGAAAGAAAAATATCTCTTAAATACTGGTATATACCAAAGGTTACATGGAGGCAATTCAAGTTTTTAAGCCTCTCTAGACCTTTTCAAAATAGATAAAGGAAAGTCCCTCAAGATAATATCAAATCACAACACTTTAAGAAAATAACACCTCTAAAAATAATCTCTTTTTTTCATTGAGATGTTCTGCTGGTCTTGTAACTGCTAAGTGGAAGCAATTCAACACAAAGTGACATTCTTGTTGCAATAGCAGGGCATATTCAGAAATATGTTCCGGTTCTCTTCGCGACATCACACAATAGTCGTGCAAACAATCAAGGTGCCTAAATGAGAACAGCCTTTCTACACAATTTGCACTCACTAAACTCTGTAGATAGATATAAACTGAACCTAGAAGTGATTCATTTTTATTTCTACCCTTTAGTAGTCTCATGTGGTAGTAGATTATTGAATTATCATGAATATTCCCGTACTTACGAATGCCTTCATACTGACTTTGATGCGTCTTCATAATAGTCAGAGAAGAACTCAGCAAATTGATCAGAGAAAATAAGTATGCTGAAGGATATTTGCTCTTAAAGCTCTTCAATGAAATACAAACTTGTTCCAAGAGACTTTCAGTCTTTGATTTAAAGTATAATTCACGAATGAGAAATTTGCTAGCATCCTTTTCAGCTGAAGTTCCATGAACAGAAATATTATAGACAATTGACGTTATTTCTACTAGCATGCAACAAACTATGTTAGCTCCATAGTAATCTTTTTTGTTTTCTAGAGCTATCCATTCCATTCTCAGCCAGTGAACAAAAGAAGAATCAAAAATATCAGCGACGCATTTAATGCTTATCTTGTCTTTCAAGGCATTCTTATGAAAGAACTTGGAGAGGATACGTAAACCAAAAGTTGAGAATCGCAAGAGATTATAACTTCTAGTTTGCCATTCTGTAGCTCTTTGTTCAACATCTCCACTAGTTCTCACGATATCTCTCCACGCATGAAATATAAACGCTCCAAAATAAGTGGAATCTAATAATGCAACCCAAAATTGAGGTATACTTTTGTCAATAAAATAGGACTTTTCTGGGCAAAGAACAGGGTGAATGTGTGATTTTTTTATTTTTCCGCTCATTTCGACCACACGACGCACACTTTTTGGTTCAAATTTTCCATTGAACCTGGGTATATGCTTTTTCGTTTGATAAGGAAATTTCAAGCTATCATGAGTAAAAATGTCTTGATCCTTATTTTGTGCATTGCTGAGCTCTTCTGCTAATTTGTCTGGCGGAATGCCACGAAATAACAATTGTAAAATCTCAACCGCTAAAGCTGTGTCTTCATGACCAAGAATTTTCTTATGATTCTGCACCAACACTAGCAAAACATCCAAAAAGTTGTATTTGAAGAGACAAGAGGAAAGTATCTTCTTAACTCGCGTATTATTCTCTTCCTCTGCGATTATGAACAAGTTCCGATAAAATGTTAAAATCAGCTGAAGAGATTTTGACTCGTTAGTTTTGAAATTTGCTCCTCCACTTGACTCTAGTTGCTTCAGTGGTTCTAGTATTAAACCTAAGACTATCGCAAATATGTTCTCATTTTCGATGAGAGCATTCAAGTCGTTGAGATGGGCCCTATTTTGCTCCTGCACATTAGTTGCACTCTTTTCAGTGGGCAATGTCAAGAATGCTATCAGTTTCACTTCAAAGAAAGGTGAGAACATATTGACAAATGAACGATTTTGTGAACTCA
>Ga0181597_10000667_pt1 | contig 38163 bp, 31 predicted proteins | sample 041ome_5_FD_148647 | JGI IMG/M metagenome (GOLD analysis project Ga0181597, IMG submission 148647) | Coastal salt marsh microbial communities from the Groves Creek Marsh, Skidaway Island, Georgia - 041403US metaG (spades assembly) | ecosystem: Environmental > Aquatic > Marine > Intertidal zone...
AAATTAAATACTTTTTTATGACGAGTGAAGTTGAATATTATAAAAATATCCTAGTAATCTTTTACTTTCATCTGATAATATATTTATAGGACAATCATTACCAGTAAACGATTCTTCTAAAATACGATATCCACTATTGCTAGGATAATTTGATAAATGCTTTTCGTTGAGTTCATCTAAAGATGTTGGTTTTTCCTTAATAAAGTGTTCTTCTAACCATACATTGTTAAAATATTCTGTTAGTTCTGTAATAAATATAGCTATGTGTTTTCTAGCATCAACGCCATTGTTCTCCAATTCATTTATATCATCGTCAGTTATGAAAGCCATATTGAAATGATAAAAAGGTTTTAAATAAAGTTAATGATATTATATAGTTTTTCGTATAAAATTATAAATCAATTTTTAGTTTTAGTTTTTAGTTTTTAAGTTTTTAAGTTTTAGTTTTAATTTTAATTTTAATTTTAATCTTTACTTTGTTTCTTATCATCTCTTCTTAATTTCTTAGGTTTAGCTACAATAGAATTTCGTCTAAACTTGGTAATATATTTATCCATATTTTCATCAACGTGTTGCCAATTCATTAATACAAACTGGCATCCTAAATCATATGCACGTTGTGGATTAAAATTCTGTGTCCAAAAATCACCTTCTTTATGTGGTTCTACTAATGTAATACCTCTCTTATTATATGCTTGTATTTGTCTGCTATCAGCATTTTCTAGTTCGCTGTAATGCATCCTTCGCATACCTTTCATACCCCAGCTATAATTAACAACTTCATCTAGTTTAGAACCTTCGAAACCTTCACTAGAGAGTATAATAACCCGTCCTTTTAGTTCTTCCATTGTAATATCAGCAATTTCATTTTGTTGGTATGAATATTTATTACTTAGTAATCTATCTCTGAAATAATCCACTATAATATCACTTAGCATATCTAGACAATATAAATTATGATTAGTCTTTAAGTTTAGTGATATGAATAATGGGTCATCTGGGTTAGGAACACCATTTTCACCATCACCAATTTGGAAGGCATGTTCTTCAATTACTTTAGCACAGTCTTCAAAAAATACAGTATCTACTGTCATTTTCCATTCACCATCTTTATATCCGTTTGATACAATAGGAACAGAGGCTTCACCGTATTCACTATTGAAAATCTGGAATTCCACGAACCTAGCACCAGATTGTATAGTTTTTTCTAATACTTCTAGACTAACATAATCTAACATTTGATAACCAACTAAACAACTATTATAAGAAGATGCTACTGATACATCTGCTAGTCTTAATTTTGCGATTTGTTCTTTTTCGTATGGAATTGATGAGATAGTAGTATATTTTTGGTAAATATTGTGAGTATCTAAGGCTAGACTAACACGATATGTTTTAGAGAGGAAATATAATACTAAGAATAGTATAAATGCGATAAATATACCAACAACAATTGTGAAATTATTAGATTTTGTGGGTGATTGATTTGTAATACTATTATTTGCTATGTTATTGGCTTTAGATATATTATTAGATATAGTTGTTTTAATATTAGAAGATGGTGTCATAAAAGAATTTGCTTTATCTTTGAATTCTTGAATTTTACTTTTGATGGTGTCCATTGTAAATTTTAAACAATTTAATATTATAATTATGCTATAAAAAATATAGGGAAAATATATGAATAATTGATTATAATAAATAAATGTATCAAAACAATGTATAAAAATGTATCAAAAAATGTATCAAAACAATGTATTAAAATGTATCAAACAATATTAACACGCTTATTTCTCACTATTTTTTTTAGCAGCTAATTTTGCTCTTAAACGGTCTCTAGTAGTAGCACTGCGGTTAGCTTCTTTAATACGATTAGCAGCCTTATCACCACCTACTTGTCTAGCAACTTCTTCTGCTTGTTGTGGGTTTTGTTCCATAACTTGCTTCATCATATTTGCTAGATTACCACCTGCTCCACCTTTCATCATATTACCCATCATTTTTGTTGAAGCCTTCATTAATTCTGGCAATTTATCGCTTTGGAAAATCTTAGCCATAGCTTCCATAGGATTAGCATTTTCAGAAATACCTAATTGACTAACTTGTTCAGCGAATTCTGCCATAGGATTTTCTGAACCACTAGCATCATCACTAGCATCACCACTAGCCTCATCACCCTCTGTAGCAAGACCACTCATTGCTTCTTGCATAGAACTCATATCTAGCCCCATATTAGATAGGAAACTCTGTGGGTCATTGAAAATACTACCTAGACCACTAAACATTTCTCCCATACCACCCTCGGTATTATTACCCATAAAAGATGATGCTAGTCCTGCGATATTAGCAATATTTCCTAAACCGCTAGTATCTGCTGCCTCATCATCACCTTCTCCTTGTTTCATTTCCACTGGATCAGGAGTATTAATAACACCACCTACTGTGTTTAGCATAGTCATAATTTCTTGTTTATTAGGGACTACCTTGCGACCTAGGAGGGTTAGTAATTGTAAGTATTTCCAGATTGATTGTTTGTTTGAATTGTGTGCTTCTTTCCAGATTGGGTTAAAGTCGACACCTTCTAGTAGAAGTAAAGCATTATCACTAGAGAATAAACTTTCATCTTTCTGGGAGATTTTCTTGAGATGATGATTAACCTTGGCTACAAAATACTTAGCATAAATATCGTTTTTCTTATCATTTCCTTCTAATAGTTGTCTATAATTTTGAACAAGACTAGCTTTAACAAATGGGAAATGAGAAATTAAGTCGGTTTGAAATTGAACTAGGTAGTAGTTAAAATAGTCTAGATGTGTTTTGTCCATTGTTGTTTGTTATTGGTAAATAATTTAATATAAATATGTTAGGTATTATTTATAAAAATGACTGATAAAATAATATAAAATAACAACGCACTATTTCCTGACATAAATTGTAAAACCCCCATCACGTAATATGGCAATCCAACTAATTTGTGTATTTTTAAAATCACTAGACCATCTTTTTAAATTGTTGGCAACATCTTTTTTACACTTTATATCTTTACAAAGTTTTATAAAATTATTTCTATAACTACCAACTGTATATTTATCATCTAGTACTACATTATATCCAATAACAGACCCACTATCATCTCTTTTTTGATAAGTAAAATTATGCCAATTATCTGGAATTAAATTATCAATATAATATTTCGCATCATCGTTTAGCATATCCTGTAATAACTGTTTATGGTTCTTTTTAAACCCGTCCATAGCCTTGTAAAAGCGTATATTAGTATTTTTTCCTCTTTTTTCCATAGAATGGATATCCCTTGTTTTCTCACTACATATATATATTTTCTCAGATACAGCATCTGCATCTATAGCATATATCAATTCACAACATCTCCATTTCATTTTATCTAGTTTATCTTGAGCGAATGCCATTAGTTTAGCATCAACATTACATTCAATTGATAAGAAATAGAAGTTTTCTTTGAGTAATTGTTGTGTTTCTGGAGTATCAACGTCAAATATTACTAGATATCGATTAGGTTGGAATTTTTCTTTGGTAATTTTAACAGACATTTCCTCTTTGAAAGTTGTTTTAATCCTTTTAGCAAATTTGTTCGCACCATCGCTAATAACCTCAATAGCACGATTTAAGATTTTCACTGGATTTTTAAAATGCGTTATATTGGATAATGACGTTGGTGTATTTTTGAAATCTTCATTATGGTCTAATTTTTCTTTGATGTCTGTTTTTTTCATTTCATCAATTTTACGAATACGTTGGTCTTGAAATTTTTCAATTGTTTTGTTAGTAGATTTATTAAATGTTGTGTTGTTATCCATAGCAAATGATATTACTAGCATAGTTAGTAATATAATGATGCCGTAAATAATAAATTTGATTATTTCCATTTTCTATTATTTTTATTATTTTTATTATTTTCTATTATTTTCTATTATTTTCTATTATTTTTATTACTTAATAAATTTTACTTAAAACTTATTATTATATCAGAAATAAGAATTCAAATACTTAGAAATGTAAAGCAATATTACAAATAATTACAAATAATTACAAATGAAATATGTAAAACGTCATCTAGTGATAGCATTTAATTATTATTGTTTTCAATTATTAGATGCGTTAAGGAATGTATTAAAAGAATACAAGGAAGAGATTTCTACAATAATAAAAACATTACAATCACTAGTAAAACAAAGACCATTATATGCTATATATTTACTTAAAACTGAACTAATAAAGAATGATATGCTATCAGAATGGTTATCAAAAAAACAGACTAGTAGTATATTAGAATTATATGGGTCTATTGGTGATAATCCAACAATAAGAAAGTTGGTTATAGTATGGTCTCTACTTAGTGATAAAAACAAAGGTATAATTTGGGAATATATTGATATTATGATTAAAATAATAAAACATTTTGATGAAAATTGAAAAAATAAATGTGATATAATATATTCTAATCTAGGCAATTACGAAATATTAAAATTCAACATCACATTGTCTTATACTAACTACCATATTATATATTATATACTATAATGTCTCCACGTGTAGTTTTTATTAATAATAATGGCAAAATACCATTATCTGATGAGAATTTCTTAGAAAATATTATAGAAAAATTTACATTATACAATAAGCATGAGTTGGTTGGATATAGTGAAGTTAGGTCAGTAGCAAAACATATAGAAAGGCTACGTGGTAAAGTGGCAACCGAAAAATATTTAATGGATACTTTGAAATGGAATTGTTATGTTGTTCAAACTATCATTTCTAATATGAAATGTCATATATCAACAGAAACATATGACTTACCAAAAAACTGTATATTCAAGGATATTGGTGTTGAAGATGTAATAACATTTAGAGTTGAAAATCACGAGAATTCTGAATGGATTGGTGATATTGTAATTTGTTAATTAACAATATTATTTAATATAATAATATTTTTTTTAATAATAATTTTTTTGATAATATTTTTAATTTGAATTACAATCCACCCATACGCTGATTACCTTTAGGCATATCATGCTTACGATTAGACATAAAACTTTCATATGCTTTATCTAAACCTTTATCGTTTTTCCTACCAGTATTATTAGCAGTATTACCAGAACCACCCAATGGCATATCTGATGGACCACTATGTCTAGTAATAGGTACAGTTCTTCTCCACATTGTAGATTTATGATGTTCTAAGTCATCATTTCCGTGTGTAATACCAGAAAAAGTGCCTTCCATAGCACCATCAGATTTATCTAAATGGTCGTCTCTTTCACTAATTAATGAGTACATATCTGAAAATTTACTACCCATTTCCATACCTAGATAAGGAGAAATAGTAGAATCGCCAGTAATTTCATTATTTTCTACATATTGACTTCTTTGTGGTTGTTGTTGATGTTGTTGTTGATGTTGTTGATGATTTTGTTGTGAGATTAAAACATAACTATATAACCATTCATACATATCGTCATCGTTAAGTGGGCGACCGACCATAGGAGTATATAAAGTTGGAACAGCCTGTAGCCAATTAGGTCGTTTAATCTGGGGATTATCAATACAACAAGCTGCAATCATATTAATTTTTCCTTGTTGTTGTTGTTGTCTGACAAACATCATAGTATTCTTATCAAATGAAAATCCACTTTGTGCTAATTCACTTAATAATTTACGACTATTACCACATCGTTTGCTAAAATATAGTAATACCTTTGGAGGTTGTTGATTTGACATTATAAAATATATAATTTATTGCTGATTTATAATAAAAATTATTTTTATAATAATATTTTAATATTTATTATTTTAAGTATATTATAAATAACGTATCATAACCGAAATTGTAAAATTGAATTTAAGAAACATTATTCAAAATAAGTTATCATATTTAAATAAAAGAACAAATTTTATTATAAAATTATAAGTATAATAATGGCTACCAAACTAAAATATATTAGTAATATTTCTTATCCGTTAGAAACAACTTCGGATAAGACAAGAAATTATGTAGAATTTCATATTGATAATGTTTCACATACATTAATTAATTGTATTAGAAGAACTAGTATAAGCGATGTGAAAAGTGCTGGATTTCGCAGTGAGCCTTATGAAAAATGTGATATAAATTTCTTACAAAATGATACACCTTTACATAATCAGTTAATGGCACATAGAATTGCTCAAATACCGATTAATTTGCCGTATCCAGAAAAGTTTGATATAGATGACCACGAATTTATTATTGATATGGATAATGATACAAATTTTCCGCTGGATATTACTACTGAACACTTTAAAGTGAGAGTGGTATCCACTAATAAATTTATGTCTAGAGAAGATGTTAAAAAGATGTTTCCCCCAGACCCAATTTCAAATGATTATATTTTAATTACACGATTAAGACCAAAACATTATGCTTTTTCACACATTAACAACACAAGTTTATCTAATGTTTTCAGAAGTGAGTTAGGAGACCAGAAATCTGATGAGAATATTCGTTTATTTTTGAAGGCAAAGGCTTCAGTCAGTAGCAGTAGTGAAAATGGACATTATAATCCGTCCAGTTGTTCTGCGTATGAATTTCGTGTAGACGAAGTTAAATTAGAAGCAGCACAACGTGATTATTTAGAAAGTCAGAAACAACATTATATTGATAATAATTTAACGATGCCATCTGACGAAGAATTAGAAATACGATTTTTAACATCAAAGAAAAAAAGGTGTTTCTATACAGACGATGCTGGTAATCCCAATAAATATTTAATAAAGGTTGAAAGTGTTGGTGTGATACCACCATTAATTATTTACAGTCGCGCTATAGAATTATTAAGAGAAAAACTAGATAAATTTCGCAATAATATTGTTCAAGGAAACATTAATGAGATTGAAATATCTCCATCATCTGAATTGGAAAATGGATTTGATATGAAAATATTTAATGAAGATGATACATTAGGAACACTATTACAAAAATATATTTCTATGATTTATGCAGATTACAGTGATAGTAATAAGACTGTCAATTTTATTGGGTATAGAATACCACACCCTTTGAAAAAGGAAGTTATTGTAGTAATACAACCACTAGAAACTATGGAATGGGCTACAATTGTAGATACAATAATTATGCCAACTTGTAGTCATATATCTAAGTTATTAGATGCTTTATTGAAAGATTTGGAAAAAACATCACAATATGCTAATGAAATGAAGAAGATTAAGTTATAAATTATTAAATTAAACTTAAATATTTTGTAATATTATTAAGATAAGTAATTATCATAGATACTAGACAACTGTATTTATCTTTTACATTATACATTTTTTTATAATTTTTTTTATAATTTTTTTTATAATTTTTTTTATAATTATTCTCAATAAATTTATAAAGTAATATAGTAAATAAGTTATATAGTAAATAAAACATTGTTAAAAAAATGGATTACAATTGGATCTTTTATATAGCACTAGTTGCGTTTAATTTACTAGTATTATCAATGGTATATCAAATGGAAAAATGTAAATGTTTAAAGAAAAGTGGTTATCTTAATGAAAAATTCTGGTATCTTTTCAACAAAGTTAGATATATTAAACTAATGTCAATGGTATTTATTGTTGTTGGTATTATAAATCTTTGTTTACCTGTCACTAGTAGTTTAAGCAAAATTATATTTGTTGGTAATTTACTTGCTATTGTAATTGTTGTAGCACTTATATTACAAATACACATATTAATAGACTTTTTAAAGAAAGTTAATGAATGTGAAAAAAAGAAAAAATGTACAATGAACTCTTTTCACGGCATACTTAAAAATATACTTATTAGTTGCTCTGCTGGAACCCAATTTATAATTATTATTGCCATATTAATGGGGTGTTTATACTTATAATATAATATAAAATATACAATATATAATACAAAAAATATAATACAAAAAATATAATAAAAAAAATATAATATTTTATAATATTTTAAATTAAATTTTAATATTTTATTTTAATATTTTATATATAAATTAAAAGTTTATGCACTTTCTACCATTACAGATTGTACTTCACCAACAATCTCTGTAGTTGTAGCACCAACATTCTCTGTAGTTGTAGCATCAACATCTTCGTCTGATTTAGGTGCTTCCAACATTGGAGTAAATATACGACCATATATACGGTTATCCATATCATTCACAATGCCACGAACAACAGTTGGTGTAATAATTGTTTTGCTATTTTTATACTGAAAATGTAATTTCTTACATAAATCCTTAAGATAGAATGGTGTATCATCTCTATCTTTTTTTCTCAATACGTGTGTATCTTGATATTCATTAAATAGAGATGATGTAAAATTATACACCTTTGTTTTGTAATGCTTAAATATGTTATAATATGTTTTCTTATCATCATCATAATATTTAAAGAATTCATCTAGTTGCTTTTCCTTATATAATCGCCAATACAAATTGAATAAATGCCTTTCGTTGTTTTTAGATGGTAATATACATTCATTACCAGCCAAATTACGCACAAATTCATATTTTGGATTTTTATATTTACATCGAACACCATTATCACACCAAATATTTACACCCTGGTATGTATGAGGTTTGCTCTCAATGAATGTTTGTAATTCTTTGTACGTATCAAAATTATATCTCTTTGGAATTTGAATAATTCCACAACCATTCTCAGCAAAAAGTGTCTGCTCTTGCTTTAAATCTAACGCAATAACCATATTGGAAAAATGGGCTTTCAATAATTCTAGATTATTATCAGATGTAGTGAATTTTTGCCAACTATAACTACATTCTTCAAAAGATTTAAACTTATATACCATTACTAGAATATTATAAGACTTTTCGGTAATATGCTCCCCCTTGTAAGAACAAGAATATACAAACGCCTTATCCCTAGTTAATTCTTGTGCCATTTTAGTTGGATAGAAATTGGCATTATTATTATTAGAAATCCAATAATGATTAAATGAAGGTCCTTTATTGAATGAACCATTCGCACCTACAAGTTTTCTTGTTGAATTTTCAAGACTAGTAGGCTTAGTATCAGTTTCTTCTTCAGTTTCTTCTTTCAATCTTTCATCTAATGAAAGAGAAATATTATTAACAATCTGAGTTCCTGCTGGAAATTCCTGAATAATATAATCTTTTAATGAAGAATCTGGATATGCTGCTATATTTTCAGAAAGTGATACAGACTTTGTAATTCCTAATGAAATAATACGAATATTGTCTTTCCAATCAATCACAATATGTCGAAAAAGTTGGGTAATGCTATCCGTTGGATTATATTTATTATGAGATTTATCATACCAATAATGGTGTAATGTACCTGTTTTATCTAAAATACGGCGAATTATACCTTTTTCAGAATAAATACGATAATTAAAGTATTTACAAAATTCAGCATGACTTTTATCTTCTATTTTGTCATCTAATCCGAATTCTTTATATAATTTATTAATATATATTGCTAATTTTTCCAGCAATCCTTGTAAAAATTTATTTGAAATGTGCTCCATCTTGATAAGGAAATAGTCAAATCTAACGCAAAAGGGCTATTCGGACTGTAATTAAAAAGGGGTTTTAATTATTATATGAAATAATGTTTAGGGTTTTATATATAATCAATTTTGTGTTTATTATTCTTAAGTTGCTAAATTTTGGGAAAATAATAAAATAATTATGATAAAAATGGTGGTGTAATGTCGTTGTTATTTTGATATTGTATGTTATTCAACTGTTGATTTTCTAGATGTCTATCATCTAATCTATTCATTATATCTATATCATTCGAACTAAAAAAAATATGAGGACTATTATTTGTAGTGTTTAAAAATGTATTATTATTGGATTGTCCAATATTTGATATGTCAAAGTTTCTATATGACTGCATTCTATCAAACATTTCTTGTTGTCTCAGTATAATTTCATCTTCGTCAGTTATTCTAGTTTCCATATTATTCCTTTCCATTAAAATCTTTTCTTCGTGTGATACCTCGTGAATATTAGCGGTAGAATTTAAAAAATTACTTTCCGATATATAATTATTTGCTTTTTCGTTCATATGAGCCATTACACTAGTTTCATTAGCAAATGTTGTAAAAAAATTTGTTTGCGAATTATTTGAATATCCACACGGGTGTTTGGCATTCATATTTTTAATTTCATTACTTGTTAAACTAGACAATTTATCTGATATAGAACTATCTAACATAAATAATTTCATACAATTCTTTATAATTAGATTTCTACCAATATCAACTTTTGGTAATTTATATAATTCTTTACAGTTGTCAATATTTATACATTTTAAATGTGTAAATTCTGATATATCCACTAAATTATCTATAGATTTCATATATAACGATAATAAGTTTTCAAATCCACTAGAACTTAATTTTGTTAATGGGAAATTTATAGATTTTAATATTAAAGTTTTTATTGGTAATGGTTTCATATTAATATCGTTTAATAGATTTTCGGATACATTATCAGTCATGGATAATGTTTCTAAATTTGATAATTTATATAATTCATTCGCAAAATCACTGCTATAATATACTCCATTTTCAACTTTATTTAATCTTAGTCCAGTAATTGTTTTATAAGTATCCCTAAATAAAATGAGTTTATTTAATGGAATATTCATTAAAATTTTCAGATTATTACATTTGTTTGAAATAATATTATTATGATACCACAGTAAATACGTGTCATAATCCTCTAATTCTTCATCAGAATTTATTAATTTTTTACTAGGGCTATAAAGTTTGTATTCAATCGACTTTGTAGGAGCTTTTCTAATATTATAATTATTTATTTCATAATATCCACTTTGTGTATCACTATATTCATTTTGTAGTGTATCTCTATATTCATTTTGTATATCACTATATCCACTATTATACCTATTCGTATTATTACTAATATTATCAACTGGCATACTAGATTTCTTTTTTTTATGAAAACTCCCCTCCTGTCTTTGTAAATCTTCTGATAATAATAATCCTAAACCTAAATTATTATGACTTTCATCATCATCATCATTTATATTATATAATGGGGATTTTTCATCTCCCGTATATATCGCATAATTTATATTAGACCACCATTTATTCACCACATTAATTGTTATATCATTATAATTATTGATTTGGAAACTATTCATACGAAACGGTGATTTATGTACATAAATAGGTTCCCTTTTATCCCATAACACATTATGACATATATCATTCCAACTATTAGATATAATTGATAGTTTTGTAATTAATTTCTTATTTGATAGTTTGTCGGCTACCATATACTTAAATTGAGGAGTAATCATATTAATTTTTACTAATTAATTAAATATATTCCTTAAGTCGCAAAATATTCGCTAATTATAATAGATACGTATATTAATATTGTAATTATACGATAGTATAGAATATAAGATGTCAAATACATATAATCAATTTGGTGCTGGTAGTATCCTGAGAAATACCAAAACAGATATGGATTATGGAGCATTAGTAAATTACTTGCCAAATAATCGTATATTGGTATTTCGCATTCAAGACCGCACATATCCAGTATTTAGTAAATTAAGTATCTCTCCACTTATCAGCAAAGTAGGACATATCAATGATGTAGAAGAAGAGGGTCATTTCAAATATAATGTATTACGGGAACATTTATTAAAATATTATAACACACGAAATATATCAAGTAATGAAAAATCTATACTTAATGATTTTATTAATTCTACATTTCCATTAGGTGTTCCTTTATATCGTACTGAAATACCCAATGAAGACGAACATCATCATTCTGGAGAATTACAACAAGGTTGTGAAATTCATCTTAATACAACAGCAGATTCGAGTGTATCGGAACTAGATGACATGGTTGTTTATTTAATGGCAAAGGACGAAAATGGAATTTGGATTGCTAAGGCTAGTCCCAATGCTGTTGAAGATGTAAAATTTAAATATCTATTCTATTCCGATAAAGATGTTCCTAGATTTTCAGGGATTTCACGGTATAACGTTGTTCATCGAAAGAAGGGAGAAGATGAATTAGACACTGATGGTAATACTTGGCAATTATTTAGTAAGATATTTGCTAATGTTGAAAAGGATAAAACTGATATTAACATTGATGGTAAATATGTTGTTGTAAATTTATCACAGCAATGTTTAGATATTATTTTACCAATTGAACTGCAAAAATATAAATTTGACCCTAAAAATGATTGTCTAGTATTATCAGATGAGTATTCGACTTCCAATGATTATTACAATAATAATGATGTTGATGATTTATCAAAAAATAGATTTAAAACTACATCTAATTCATCTGACACATCATCTAATTGTTCTTCTAGTGATGATGAATATATATCCACAGGAGGTAGTCGTAGAATATCATCTTTTTTAAATATGGATTTAGACGAAATGATACAAATTGGTGATGGCAATACTGATATTATTAGTGAAGATGAAGATATTATTAAGATACAAAGAAACAAATTAATGTTATCTAGAAAAAAAAGAAAAAGAAAACATAAAAAAGATAGCCAAACAAAGTCTACAGACATCGATAATATTGTTGAAGAAAGTGATTTGGATTTAGACGATTATTTTGACTATGATTTTGGTAATGACGATGACTATATTGTATCAAATACTTCATTTAATACCAATGTCTATAATTCTAACGAAATATCATTCAATGATGATAACAACAACAACAATGACAACAACGACAATAATAACGACAATGGCAACAATGATGATGATAATATTAGTATTAAATCAACATCAGATTATGACGTTGCTGAAGAAATTGAGTTAGAAGATGATGAAGAAATTAATATTGTTGAAGTCGCACAAAAAGTTGAAAGAACTGGTAAAGCCGATGAAGATAAAGTGTATAAACTAGCAACACAAAAGAATGAATTATTAAAATCTAAAATGGAAAAGATTTCACCCATTCTACGTGAAAATAATATTATCAAAAATAAAATACTATTCGAAATTAATCAACTAATTGACTTACAAAATAAAGCACTTCAGTATGATATTAATACCATAAAACAACCTCTAGCAGACCAATATCTTAATGGAGATTTTCGCAATAAACACTTAATTCCAATTGTAGTTGCTAGTAAGCGTATTTATACAGATAATCGAAAAGGAGCAGCAACAGAAGATTCATATAATACTGATTATCACCATATTATTAATGACATTTATAAGGAAATAGATAATATTTCATATATTATTAATCCACAGAAAAGAGTAGGTTCAGACCAGGATAAACTCCTAATTAATCTAATTACTGAACTACAACCATATACAACTCCTACAAATAGCAATATTGGTCATTTAATTAGAATTGGTGATAATGTATCTCAAAGTGATAATGGATATAATTCATTAGAAACTATCGCAATTAGACATTGTGATAAGCCAATGTCTTGTCAATCATTTGAAGCAATTACAGACGATATTGATTACAATGTATTTTTAGGTCCAGTATGTAGAGTATTACCAGTTGAAAAACAAAATTTAATTAGTCAAGATGATGTAGATGAAACAATAGGACATTTACCAGTTAATAAACCATATAATCCAATTAGACACGGTGAACAATTAAATATTATTGGGTTTGTTAGAATGCCCCTGAACTTACAAATGAAATCTAAATGTTCTAATAGCATAATGTTTGACGAAATACATAACTTTGACAATGCAAATCTAGTGAAAGTAGTAAATCTAGATAGCAGTGTATGGTTGGATGGTAATATACAAAATAGAGTTCACACATTAGAAAATCCAGAACATATAATATTCTATTATTTCCCACAAGATGATTCTATCATTGACAAGGATAAATTTGACAATGCTCTACGTAGTCTATTACCAACACTAGATGATATTATTGATACATACCAAACTAAAATTGCTCAAACCTCTAATATTACTGATATTTCTCCATTACTACAATATTTTGGTTATGACCCTTACAATCTTGATATTACACATTTCAATAGGATAAATGATATTCAAGAAACGCATAAAACATCTTTATTAGAAAAATCAGAAGAAATAACAAAACAATTTGAGAAAAAGCAAAATACTAGCGAAAGTGATAAAAAAGAAACCCTAACCAATTTATCTATTAGCAACCAATTAATCAATGAATTAGAAAGTTTATATAATAAAAAATATACAGATTTTGGTAAAACTATCGATACAGATGAAAGACGTATGGAATGGGCGTCAAATCAGACAGACAATGGATTATATTTACATTATTACTTATTGTCAGAATATTACAACAAACTTGATTTGGATAATATAATAAATGAACTAGATGTATTATTGGTTAGTAAAGAATCCCAAACTGAAATATTAGAAACAAAACATAATGAATTAATGGCAAATACTCCACTCAGCGAAAGGACAAGTTGTGAAGTGAAAACACTAGGAAAACCTAGAGTAGTTAGGTATGCTACGATAGCGGCTCTAGAGGCAGATAATAATAAATCAATAATTGATGGAACTGGTGAAAATATTATTCCAGGTGATATAGCAATTACTAAAATTCTTAACAAACATACTAATAGATTAGAACCTGCTGTATTTGAAAGGCAAGAACTTGGAAATGATGAAATGTGGGTTCGTGTATCAAGGTCTAAAATCCAAGATATTATTGATGCTGAAAAATCAAGATGTACTGAAATTAATAAATTAGACCCTAGCACTAGTGAATGCACATATGATATAACAGAATTCAAATGTTCTCCCAATTCCATTACGCTAAATGAACTTGAACTTGCCGAACATATGGAAAGTATTAATGTTATTAAAGATGATATACTTCATATGAAACATATTAAAAAAACACAAAGCATATTAGAAAGAGAGGTTCGTCAATATAGAAATAATATATCTAGAACTAATGCTATAGATACTCGTTATAGGAAATATATACTAGAGAAGGAAAAACAATTAGACAAAACCATAGAGGAGAGTATTTATGTTCGTAAAGAATGTGTTCATTTTCAAGCAACATCATTATTTCACAGTAGTCCTAATTTAGACTTACTAGAGAAGTATAATATGGCTGGAACAATACGAAAAAGGTTTATTAATTTAGAAAAAACTTATATTGTAGATAAAATTAATCCTGCTACAGATGATAATTGGTCTGAATGTTATATTTGTAATCAGCACTTATTATGTAATCATTTTATGTTAGGTGTAGAACAAATTATTACAGATGGTTTTGTAAATCTAGAACTTATTAGTAGTATATTTGGTATTGAAAAGAACAAGAGTTTTATTTGTCGTATATGTGGATTACATATTATGAATAAAGATATGGAGGATATATCAGCATTTGTGCGTGTTGTGGGAGCAGAGGGAAAACGCATAGTTGGTCGTGAGGTAATGGATGTAGAAATTGATAAGCAAGACCCACTTGGTGATTATATGAAAGAAATCGAATTAGATGATGTAAATCAATTCAAAATTACACTATACACTAATCTAAAATATTTATGTGGTTTGAAAAATAAAATGACAGTCGACGATGATAGAACAATGATAACATTCTTAAAAAGTTATGACTTCGTAGAAAAGGAACAATTTATACAGGGATTACTAGCAAGAAAAATTGACACTAAGGTAATATTGCCATTGGCTGATATGGAGTCCAAGAGATATTTAGCCTGTGATATTGCGTCGAAATTTCTTATTATACTACAAACATCATCTACATCATATATTGTTAAGAATAATTACTGTGATACTAATTATTTCGGATATCCAATTGTTCCAGATGAAACACAAGAAAATGGTATTAAATTGATGCTTTGTATATTAAAACAAGTCGGAACAAATTTAGCATTCAAGCAATATTTGGAAAATACTGATAAAATTAAAGATATATTTCTAAAAAGATTATCTTTAATGACTAAAAATGGTAATATTCAAACATTACTAGAAAACGCACTAGATGAAAAAAGTAATTTAATTGATAATATAGTACAGTTTAACGACCATTATACAAATTCATGGAAATCATTTAGACCACCCCTTATTAATGCTCCTATTAATTGGCAACCAGAAAAAATTTTAGTAGATGATGAAATCGCAAGTGCAACTAGCAGAACAATTCGTAAAATGATGCTAGTTGGACATCAAAATAATGAATATAATAGCAAACTCTTTATTCACGGTATTAATAATGTAATTTTGAAACAAGGTATTGAAAATATTGCTATGCGTGATAGTATTAGCAATTCGTGTTGTATTGAACCAATTAACGATAGCTATGATTATTTGAATTTTTTAAAGAAAGATGATGATGAAATAAGCAGTTATGTAAAACAACTAGAGAGAACATCAAAACATTTGAAAAGACTAGAGAGTATGATTGATATTAGTTGGGTTCATTTAGAAACTATAATGTATGCCAAACCTTCTTCCAAAATACATATGCTTCATTTCAATATGACACCAGAAGAAATTAAAGATTTACACATTACATATATAGATAGTGGTATTAACCAAGGCAAAAAGCATTTATATGATATTTATGGACGTTGTATATTATCTAATCAATTGAAGAATACTATAGAAAACAAATCATATAATATTGTAGATTTTAATAAACTAACTCACAAAATTTCTAATGCTAATATAATTGGTATTCCTCCAATTGAAGAAATTAATATTGATGATAGTAATTATATTGTCAATAAATTTAATGAATTAAAGAAAATCAGTCATACTTCTAGTGATATTATACAAATAATAGAAGATGTTTTAGATTTAGTCCATAGAATTGAAAATAAAGAGAAAGACATCGGCAATACAAGTCTATTGATGTGGAACAATATTAATAGTAAAATTGGAATGGAAATAGATAATTTATCTAATAAACTATCGAATAATCCAAAAGATAAAAAAATGTTGTCTGATGGTTTATATAAATTAGGAGATTATATAAACATTTATAATGATATTCTAGATACTACTAAAGATGAAGATGATAGTTCTAATTATCGCTACAAGAATAAGGAAATAGAAATTAAAAGGTCATTTCTACATTTATCATATAGCGTAAGTCTAATTAAAAATGGTAAAATTGCTAGTTTGCGAAATAAAGATGAAATGCGGTCAAAGTATCAATATCTATTCCCATTCCGTGAAGATATTAAACTATTCCAAAATGTATTTGATTTAATAGAACCTTATTTAACGGTATATAAATATATTACTGGTATAAAGGGTCATAAATATATAAGACCAGAAAATAGTTCTATAATTTTACATTACTTATTCGTATCTTCATTATCCCATATATTAGACAAGTATAGCGATAATATTAAAGATATTAAAGTTTCATCTATAATAGATGAAGAAGATACGGTTGAAAAGCCTGTAATATTTTCTGATGATGAAGATGATATTATTTCACCATCTTCTTTTGTTAATAAGAAAAATGATGATATTCTTTCATCTGATGATAGTGAAAATGAATTAGAAGATGAAAATCAAATTGGTGGTTCTGAAAAAATTAAAAGTATAGACAAGGATAGAAGTAGTAATTTAAATAAGATTACTCAATTTCTACAATTATTTATTGTTAGTATAATAACCAAGGATAAATTATATAATATTTTAACATATGATTATGTAAAAAAGACTGTTGCACAAGAAAAAGAAAGCCAAATCCGTAAGAATTTAAATATTTTTAAATTCTTAGAACAAGATGAAAATTTAACAGAAGAATATAGACTTTTAATACTTCAAATGCGTCAAGGTATTAAGGGATATAAGGATTTACCTGATATTGTTGCTCACTTAGGATTAGAAAATGTTGTAGACCAAACAGAAGATGATAATGATGATGGTGAGAATTTTGTCGAAAATGAGGGTGAAGATAACGAAGAAAGACAAAATATGTATGACAGTGAAGCTGAATATGACCAATTAATGGCTAATGTATATGATGATGGAGACAGTGATGCCCCAGACGATGGATTTTTTGTTTAATTTAATTACAAAAAAATTTGTTTTATTATTTATTGTTTTTTTTTACAAATTTATAATTTCATATTTATAATTTCATATTTATTAATCATAATAATTAATATTATTAATACACATATACTTTTTATGTGTTTTATCAAAATCATCAATTTCAGATATATAATTAGAATAAGTATTACCATTAAGATATAGATTATTGATATTACAATCTTGTAGTATAATCAACATTTTCGCAAAGTCCTCATATGTAAAATGAAAATTTACATCTAGACTTAAATTTTCAATATTTTCAAATATTCCATTCTTGGAAAGAATATAATCTAAAGAACACATTCCGTGTAATGTACAATTCTTTATAGTTAAATGGGTAATATTCCTGAATTTATCAGGTTTATCACCTATATAATTTGGGTCTTTGTTAATATGATTTTTTTCTAGATATACTCTGTATAATCCATTATAACTAGAGAAGCCCATAATAGTTGCTGAAATAATATAAATTGTTTGTAAATTACCTTTTTTAAGTTTATTCCCAGGACTTTTTGGATTAAGTCTGTTGAGAGTTCTATTCAATCTAAATGTTTTTTGTGGGGAAATTACAAACAATGTATGGAGTTTAGGCATATTTTGTAAAGATATAACTAAAGTATATGGAACAATACTAGCAAATTCAGCATTTGGGTATTTGCTCTCTTTATTAATTATAACACCTTCTGTATTATCAAATATGTGTAAATATGAGTTTGGAACATGTTGTTGAGTTATCACTTTTATATTTTTACATTTCAAAGATGATAATAACTTTAATACAATAGACGAAAGGAAATGTTCATAATTAATATAAATATAAAAGTCAATGTACTTCCATTTAACTAATCCATTTATAAAATCATCAATCATATGCATGTTCATATTATATAATTCTAAATTATCGTCCATCTCCATATGATAAAACTTTTCAATACATATTCTTTGATTGAACTGATATACTGGGGCTAAATAATCAGCATCAGAAAACTTAATAGATACTCGAAATCTTTGTCCTCTTTCACCACACATTATAGTTTCTTGTGCTATATTATCATATTTATCATTTATAGTTGATAAAGGAAATACATTTGATTTATTTGCTACAGAATAAAGGAAATGTTTTGGCAAACACGGTGGCATTATTGCGAGTAAATGAGTAGAAACAGTCTAACAATCTGACTATTTTTATATTATTTAAAAATGTATAAAATAAAAATTCAATTTTTATAATGTATAAGCATCAATATCTTGGACATCATCAAATGCTCGTGGTTCTCCTCTTTTTGGTACAGGTGATAATTGTGAATTTGGGGCACTATTAAATTTATCATTTATATAGTCAATTAATTTATCTATTATAAGTTCAGTTTGTGTTTCAAAATCATCTATTAACATTTCTAATTCAGCGTATTGGTCGACACCCACTTTAAAGTGTAATGACTGCATTTGAATACTTATTTCTTTTTGACAATCTTGAACTTTTCTGTATAATAAATGTGGGTAATTGTTTGTATCAGTATGTTCTAATAATAAATTAATTTGATATATATACTCTTTAGTTAGCATTACCAATTCATCTATTAATTTAGCATATGATGGGTCTCCTTTATTTATTAAATTTTTCATACGATAAGTATAATCTATTAATTTTTTTGTGTGATTAGCAAGTGGTTTTGTCTCTAATAGATTACTATTCTGAATTATATTGTCAACTTCTATATTTTGATATTGTTGTCTATCGGGATGATATTTTTTATTGTTCTTATTATTTATAAATTGATTACTTATATATTCTACATTTTTCACATCTTTATCATCTTTGATTAACATAGAAGTTTTTAATATATCTCTGTTGAAAAAAAGAAATATACCTGATAATAATAATATAAATGTTATCAGTCTAGTAAATGACCAATCTTCAGCGAAATAAAAGAATATTAATGCTATTAATACAGATTTTACTAATAAATTACTATTTTTTAATCTTTCTAATAATAATGATAACATATTTTTGATTTTAGTTTATTATAAGTTTTAGTTTATTATAAGTTTTAGTTTATTATAATTTTACAATAATAATTAGTTAATAAAATTAACTAGAATAAAAAAATGTTAAAATATTAACTTTAATTAAATCTTATTAACTTCGATATTACAAAATAATAAATGAATATATAAATATTATTTACCTAATAATTTGGTAATGAAATATGTTTTTCTTTCTTCTAAGAGAACACCATATTCATTTAAATTAATATGATGTTTAGAAGCAATAATTAAAATTTTTATTATTGTTTTCATACCAACATTTCTCATCTCTTTTCTGAAAATTTCTTCAATATTATCCGACTCAATCTCTATTGGAAACTCCATCTTTTATAGATTTTTAAATTTTTTATATATTATTTTTATACTTTTGTGTTATTAGTATTCACCTTATTCAATTTTTCATTTGTAGTATTATCTAATTATACTGGAGATTGTGATGGAGTTAATATTTTACCATCATTACCATTCAATTTATTATTTAATTTCATTTCTTTATCAAAATGTTTTTGAATTTCAGGCAATTTATATAATTTATCATTTAAACTTTTCTTGCCAAGCCATATTGGATTTTCAACATCTAAAGTATATACATTATTATATTTATCTATTAATCGTTTTTCACCATCAACACAATCTTCCCATAATGTTAAATAATCCATATTTTCCTGTAGAGGGTTAATTTCAATCTTGCGTTTCCTACCACGTTTAGCAGGTATTTTCTTCTTAATAGGTTCATCAAATCTTCCATTAGGCAACTTTTTATTATGTGCTTTACAGAACTCAGTTGATATAACTTTTTGCCTAGTGCATTGTAAATTATTAGTTTTTCTTGCTACACATATTTCATTTTTATCAATTAATTGAGGCTTCTCCTTTTTCTTCTTTGTTATAACATATTTATTTTTAACATCTGATGTAATATGTTTTGTATATTTTTTAAAGTCATCATTATCCAATTTTATATCATTACTACTAATAAACTGTGTTAAAACATCAGCCACCATCATCTTTAAAACTCTAATTTCCCCCATTATTATTGGCTATACGTCAATTATAATATTAAATCTAGTTGTAAATCATAAATAATAAATCATATATAAACATCTTATCGCAATTCAATTTTATATTGAAAAAATTTATATTAATTTTAAATTTATATTTTATATAAAAATGTAATAAAATCACTTAAGTAAAAACAAATTCACTGTGTCGCACACTGTATTCCTCCTAAATCCTCCTCTTCATATTCATCATCTTGGGTATTTGCGTTTTCATATTCTTTAACTCCCATTTCTTTCATTTCAACTAATGAAGTATATGGTTTATCAGATTGTTGATGGTGTTGTGGTTTTTTATGTGGTAATAATTTTGACAAATATTTTTTCCTTTCATCGCTCAATTCATTAGGAAATATTATATTAAAATATATAACCAAATCCCCCTTCTTTTCAGTCTTGTGAATTGGCATACCCTCATTTTTAATAACCATTGGCATATTAGGTTTAATAATTTGAGTATGTCTAATTTTCAAATATCTCTGTGCTAAATGTGGTATTAATATCTCTGTTCCACACAATGCTTCTTCCAATGATATATCCATATTCAACACTAGATTATCACCCTGTCTCTTCAATTGACATTCATTTTGTGGTGGTATCTCTTTAATAATCAAAACTAAATTACCAGCTTCCTTATAAGGATGTTGCCAATCAGCACTATTCGGAACTACTACTGTATCCTTATTACGCATACCACGCTGAATATCAATATCAATTCTATCAGTATTTTGAGTTCGTCTAGTCCCATTACAAATCTGGCATCTAGCATCATCTCTAATAATCTTCCCTTCTTGATTACAATTTCTACAAGGTTGTTGAGATTGTGTCATCATTGGACCCATTCTCTGCCTATAAATTACAAATCCTTTCCCATCACACGATTTACAATTCATTAGACCATCAGATGTTGGTGTCCCAACTCCATTACAATTACCACATTTGTTTTGTTTTGTTAAATTTATTCTAAGCACTTTCCCTTGATATAAGTCATCTAGTAATATTGGTATTTCCTTGTGATGGTCTGGTCCTTTAACTTGCTGTGGAGGTCTTTGTTGTTGTTGTTGCTGAAATGGTGAAAACATATTATTTAAACCAAATGAAAACCCAGCTTGTCTGAATATATCAAATGGGTCAATATCAGCACCTGGGCTACTATTAAGTCCTTCTTCGCCATATTTATCATATTTCTCTCTTAGTGTTTCATCGGATAAAACTTGGTATGCTTTTGATATTTCTTTGAAACGCTCTTCCGCATCTTCCTTATTATCTGGATTTTTGTCAGGGTGCCATTTCATAGCCAATTTACGATATGATTTTTTAATTTGGTCTTGTGTGGCATTCTCATTGATACCCAACGTAATATAGTGCGGACGTGGCATTTTGTTGAATATGTAAATATGTTTGTTCTAATATTTCTAATTCTTAAATTTATAATATGAAATACAAAGAATATATTAAACTATAAAAAATTAAATACTATAAAAAATTAAATACTATTAAAATATCATTACAAATTACCACCTACTTTTAATCCTTTCACATTCAACATTTCCTTATACTTCTTCCTTTCCATAGTATCACCCACAAACATATAATCAGATGTATCCATCTTCTTATTCGATGTCTGTTCTTTACAACACTCATTACTAGATAATGCTAAATCAGTTGTATTACAATTATGACACATTGCCTTACTCATCTTATATTCCTTCGTATAACCGACATTTTCCACACCAATCGGCATTTCGCAATATCCGCTATCCAAGCATCTACCAAATTCATTAGGATAATTTTTATTTGCCTGATAATAAGGACAATCATCATTGGATTGGCAAGGTGCATCCCATACACCTACACCATCAACCTCTTGGTGATAAGATTCGCAATCTAGTCTATTATCATATTCAACTAGACGCCCATATTCATCTGACTTTGCTCTTGGGTGAAAACATTTAGCATCTCCTTCAATCGCACTATAAACTCCTTTTCTTTTCCTTTTTAGTAATATATCATCAATTGTTTCTGGTTCTACTGTAATTTTCTGATTAATATCATAGAATTTCATATCTCTAGTATCAATCATTGGATTTGCTATTTTAGTGGATAATTTACCTCTAGTATCACTTACTTCATCTATTACACGTTCCATTGGTAATCCAACAACTACTAGATGGTTAATTGCCAAATCTTTTTTATTAATATGAATACTATTACTATTTAATACAACACAATCTAGTTGTAATACGAAATGATTTTGTCTATTATCACGACCTACCCTAATATTAATAATATACCTTGTTGCTGTGTTATTAGTTCCACCAACTGTATAGTTGAATGTATTATGACTAATTAAGTGATAATTGCGAATTGTTAAGGGTTCGAATTTATGATAAGGTGTTAGCATATCTAGTTTAGTTTTTTTACTATCTAGTTCTCCTTTAGAACGTTTTTTATCTCTAGCGTGTTGATTTGCTAGTAGTTCTGTATTAAGGAGGGCTATTGTTGTAGCCAAAAGGAATTTTATATTTTTGCGGTTAATATCATTTTTTAATGGAAGGCTTTTTAGTGGTTCATTTTCAATTATTTCTTGGGTTTTTTTGTCCATTACCATTGGTTTCAGTTCTGACAGTATTTTTTTAGTGCTATCTTTCATACGATTATTATTTTTTTTAGTAATACGATTGACTAGATGGTTCATTTGGTAATAATCTAGTCCTTGACGTTTTGATAAGACATGGTCTTTATTAATATAAACATTTCTCAAGATACTATCGTCCATTTTATTGGTAATACCGTCTTCATCATCTGTGTAATTGGGTATTTGTCTGTATATAGTTTCTAAATTTTGGAAACCTTCTTTATTGTTTTCTAGTTCAATATAGGTTCTCTTATTGTCTCGTGGAACATAGTTATAGTATTCAATTGTAATCCATAGTAGAATAATTAATGGAACTGCAACCTTTATAATTGTTAGAAAAATATCATCTGTTGTTTCATACATAATTACATTACTATTTCACTAGAAAAATTGAAAAATTAAACATTCAATTATTAATATCATAAAATAATTAGCAAAAACATTCTAAAATGGATAACTCATTGGAAGAATTAGCCTTGAAAGTATCCGCATTGGAAGCGGGATTTCCATATTTTAGTATAAATGCTTTGTCAGATGTGTTTAGTAAATATGATTATACTACAAAAAAATGTAAATCAAAAAAAGAAAACTTATAAATAAATTAAATATATTATATAAAAATTGAATTTAAAGATTAATATATTAGGTGTATTATATTAAAAATATAACTAAGTAAAATATAACTTTAAAATATAACTAAGTAAAATAATAAAAACCGTTAAAATGATTATTCCAGTCCGTTGTTTTAGTTGTGGAAAGATATTGGCAGATAAATATAATGCCTATAAAGATATAGTTAATGGGAAAAAACTAGCATTGAAGCAAGACCCAAATGAACCTACAATCATCGATATGAATTCTGACGATGTTAAGAAAACTCCTGAGGGAGAAGCTTTAGATGACTTAGGTATTCATCGTATGTGTTGTAGGAAAATCGTACTATATCATATTGAATTGATTGATGAGATTTAGATGATATTATAAATATTTACATTATTGATAATTTTACAAATACAAATTTATTGATATTTTATTGATATTTTTTTTTAATATTTTTTAATAATTTTTAATATTTTCCAAATTATGAAGAATATAATAATCCAGTCATACCATTCTTAATACGAATAACATTGTAATTAATAGCATAAATTCGCAAATCACCAGTCGGTATTCCAGAAACAAACTCTAGTTGTAGTGTATTACTTTCCAGTTTGCTGAAATTACAAGTTCCAGAGGGTTGATGATTTTCTGGGAATAATGCGAAACTATATACATATATAAAATCATCTGGATTAATTGCTAGATGCCTTTGCCAAGGAATAACATAACGGAAATAATTAGCATTTCTACGCTCAAATCTCTCTAAGTTATTATTCAGTAAAGTACAATATGTTAATGGTGCTGTTTGAGTTTGAATTAATGTATCATCGTCTAGTGTCATACTGAAATTGCCCCAGTCGTTTGTATCTCTAACAGAATTTGCCTGATAAATCCATATTAATTCTTTAACAGGGTGATTTAATTTGAAGTGGAGATTTGTATGGGAAACGTTAGCATTAATTGTATTTCCCTCTATTTTTTGTAATTGTTCTATCAAAAAATCCTGTGTATCCATATTTGCCATCTTGGTACGTTCATGAGCATCTAGGAAAATATAGTCGCAATACAATTTAGCATTAGTAATATTCTTAGCACTAGGTGTTATTGACATCGCAGTTCCAGAATACCAAGCCTCATTAAAGGGTCTAAATGTCAGATTAACCCTCACTTGACTATACTGCATTGATACCAAAGGTAAGGAACAACAAATTGTTTTACAGAACCAAAATGGTAATGGTACAAACAGATGTAATGCCCCAGTCTGGCTATTTCTAGAAAAACTAGAGAACTTCCCTACCATTTTATAATAAGCACTACGCTTACTCTCAGTAGTTGTCATTTCACTATAAACATCTAAGAATTCACCTGATATTTTACATATGCTAACACCGCCAATTTCCAATTCCACATCTTTGATAATGTGATTACCAATACCATTTATCCAACTAACATTTGCTTGGAGGGCTGGTAATTCTAATTCAAGGAATATTTGACTAAGTAAATCTCCTTTTCTATCAATAGGACATACTACTTTTTTCCCAAAATCGGGTGTTTCAAGGAAATATTGTGCGATAGGCTCTATTGAAAAATTGGTATGTGTTTTATATACTTTTTTAAAATATGAAAATTTGGGATTACCAATTAAATGTGTGTCCTGTTCCCCAATTGCTAATAATTCTAATAATGAACCTCCCATTTTATATTATATATTCTCAATAGTATCAATATACTTAATATTAATAATTTGATAGATATTTATCGAAACTTCCAAACTATACTCTAGTAATACGTTTCCAAGTGTTTAAAACAAACATTTTATTATCGCCAATAAATCCAAAATGCCAACCGCAAAGAGACTAAAACACTTAGAACGTCAGAATAAGAAGCAATATAATCAACGAACTAGAGATGAACGCTTTGAAGATACAAAAACAGTTCGTGAAAAAATATCAAAAAGCCAAATACCGTCATCTTTACCAGAAATTCAAAAATTCTTCCATATACTAGATGAATATGTAGAAAATGGGGTATCTAGTTCTGGTATTATACCTATCGATGGTATAGATTATGAAATTGTATATCAATTCCCTCTTAATAAGAATTTGGAAGTTGGTGCTATGATGAAATCTACTTCGCAATAGAGGCTGTTACAATAGCATATACTAGTATAGCCATAATAGTAAAGAAGATAAACATAGTTCGCATATTGGTATCACATATTTGTCCTCTCTCATCAATAGAGCAATTACCGAATATAAATTGGGGTCTAGTCCATAGTGCGAGTAAGCAAATAGTTAGGTATATGGCTACTGCCATTGGTAGGGGATTTTTATCATCGAAGCCAAGCATTTTTTGTTATTATATTTTTGCTAGGTTTTTTTGCGTTTAGTAATCATATTTACCTAAAATAATAATAAAAAGAAAACAATGGATACATCTACTACAAACTTTTCAACATATATAATCATTGCTATAATAATTCTAGTAGCAACATTCTTCATATATTCCCAATACAAAAAACATATCATTAGAATGGATAACCAAAAATCTACTGAAGGTTTTAGTAGTAATACAAAACTAAACACAAAACAAATAGAACATTTTACATCTAGTAATTTCAATGAACATAGCTTATTATTTCCAACTCAGCAAAAACCTCTTTCCCTCAAAATAACAGAGGATAAACCCACTCTATTACTAGGGACAGCGGCTGATGGTACATATCCTCCAGTATTCGGTTTATACTTAGCAAAACACATTTATCCATCTCTTGTATATTATTCAAAGGGGTCTCTAGCATCTATATTAGGTCTTTTAACAGAACAGGTTGATATGGCATTAGTTGATGAGGATATATTAATGTCAGCATTGGAGGCTAGTGATAATAATAATAAATATATTCTAGAAGGAATGAATAAATTGGATTTACCAGTATCATTGCTAGATGATATTGAAAATAAGATTTCTTATATTGCTCCTCTATATTATCAATCAATGCTCCTAATTACAAAAGAAGGAACAAATATATCAAAGATGGAACATTTACGTTCATCATATGATATGAAAAAATCTGTTAAAGCATCGATTGGAACACTTGGACCCAATAGTAATAATTATTATCATTTACGTAAGTTGCTAACAATTGCTTCATTATCAACACAAGATGATGTTGTCATTAAAATATATGATACATTGGAGGAACTGACTGCAGATTTAGTAAATGACAAACTAGATTGTATTTATATGACAACTAATCAGAAGAATAAATCATTACTAGACCTATCTAATTCTATTAAATTGCGATTTATAGAACCTTTTGTTTCTGAGCATAATTTCATTGAAACACTAGATGATACTTATCGTGGTGAAATGCCAATTATAACATTCAGCGATAAATCTATAAAAAAATGGAAAGATTTGGAAAACACTAGAATAGGATTATTAAGTAAAGATTTCAAAAAATTCAAAAAATTATTAAAAGGAACCAATCTAGTTAAATATACTTTCCAAACTTATAAAAAGATTGATGAACTATTTAATAGTCTTATCAACGGAGAGGTATCTAGCATATATTTACCAGAAAAACAAGACCGAAGAGAACTACTAGATGGTACTACAAAACTTACTAGAGAGAATTTATACTATGTATCACCCACTGTATCAACCAACCAACTAAAAGATATTTATACTAATAGAGATAGAAACATCAATGTAATGAAAGACTTAATAAAAAGAAACTTCCCACAATCTTACCCATATACCTTAGATTTAAACTCATTCTACCAAAATATAAACACTTATAATTTCGTTAATACTAGAGCAACTAGAATGGTATTAGTATGTAGGTCTAATCTTGATGATAACCATATCGCATATCTTACTAGCAATCTAGTTTCTGAATTACCAAACTTACAAAAAGATATTAATAAATACCTTTATAATAAAAATATTGACAATGTTGATGATAAGGCATTTAATATTAAGGAACTTGCTAGTTGTCCAGAGGAATTCAAAATACACGATGGTGCTAAGGAAGTATTCCAAGCGATGGGTCTAGTGAAAATTGTAGAGGCAGATGGTTGTGATTTCTAGTCTAGATAAGTATTTGTCATGCATCCATTACAAACACCCCCAATCATTTTATTACTGATTATATCTAAATCATTTTGATTTAAATATGTTAAACTATCTACATCTAGTTCCTTCTCCAAATCCTTTATATCAGGAATACGATTAATTATTAATTCCTCTATATCAGCGAAATCTACTCCATAATGACAGGGTCTTGCTATTGGAGGGCAACCTGACACTAGATGAATTTGTTTTGGGCTAAATGACCTTATATATTTAATAAGATACTTCATTGTATTACCACGAACAATACTGTCATCAACAATAACTATAACTTTATTAGTAATACAATCTTCTATATTATATTTTTCTTTACAGGCTTTTATTCTTTTATCATTATTTTCCAATATAAATGTTCTCATATTTGTCTTCTTTTCAATAAATTGGTTGTATTCCAAACCTAGTTCATATGCTAATCTCTTACCATATATTACACCAGAACTAGGTACTCCACATACTAGAGCATTATTTTCTAGAAACCAATGTGATAGTGATACTCCAGATGATGAATATGTTTTATTCTTTAACTGTTCTGATAAACATTTGCCTAGTGCTACCCTAAATTCATCAACTTTAACTTTATTAATTATTGTATCTCCACGTAGAAAATATATCCACTCAAACACACATTGTTTTGCCACGCTAGTAATACCTTGATGATGGAAAATATTAATGTCTGGGGTAATATTTATTATTTCACCTGGTAATACATCTTCTAATTTACTAAAATCAATATCATCGAATGCTACACTTTCTGAAGAAAAATAACAACAATCATCACATTTAACTAGTGTCATCGGTCTTATACCAAATCTATCTTTAAATAACCACGTATCTCCTTTATTAGTTTGAATTGCGATACTATATGCGTATGGTATTTCATTTAATACGTTTTTAATAATAGAAAGCCAATCGATATTACTGGAATTTGATATTAAATAGTCAATAAAGTGTATTAGTTTTTTGGTATCAGTTGAACTAGAATTATAATATTTGTCATTATATTTGTCTGCTAATACATTCCATACTGATTGGGGTATATTACCATTGTGTGCGATAGCATATCCATTTCTTGATAAGAATGGTTGGCAATTTAGCAATATAGTATCAATATCTTTAGCACCCGATGTTGCATATCTCAGATGTCCTAGCCATGATAATGAATTAATAACAGATGACGTATTAGTATTAGTATTAACAGAACCTGAAAATGTTAATACTTCTATTTTTTCATTATTTATAAGTGAAATCCCATAACAGTCTCTACCACGATGTTGTAATTTACTTAAACCATCTAGTATAGTATTAATTTGGATATATTTAGTAGATACTGTACCAAATATACCGCAATCTGTTTGTATTGGCATTTTTATAAAATTTTAAATAAAGATTTATATATTTTTTTTTGAATTACTAGAATTATTTACTAACAACTTAACTAGATTAAAAAATTATAAATATTACTGTATTAATATTTTATCGTCTATTTAAGATAGTTAATTTTTAGATATAAATTAAGGAATTCGCATTCAAATAGTAATTAATCAATATTAATAAAAATAATGGCATATTCAACATATTTAACATATTTTTACTATCATCTTAAAGATGATAACTATAATACTCCAATGAATTTATCACGTAAGGAATATGTAGTCTATATTCAGTGGTCTAGTGATGATTTATTAAATAGTAATAAAAATCCAAATAAAAATCCAAATATAAAGCCAAATATAAAGCCATATATAAAGCCATATAATACTTACAAAGATGTAGTGGACAAGTTAATATCTGTATTCGAAGCAAATTCTGAATTTGAGATTACACGTTCTCGTTCAGCTTTGGGACAAACTATATCAAATGATATAAGAACAATTGGACTTAATCATCTCGATTTAGTAATTACGGTATTAGGTGATGAAAACCGTATAATGAAGAGTTATAATAAAACTGCAAATGTTGTAGAATGGGGACCGAAATATAATATGGAAACTCCTTGGAGTAGTAATCTCAAGTCAGTATATTCCAATATGGGTATTAATGTAATTCGTGCTGAGCAATATACTAGACAATATATTAATTGTGCCAAAAGTATTAATTTTGACCCAATTACACAACAAAACGTTCTTTTTTTGGAAAGTCTCTATAATGATATTGTGAATGGTAAAAAAAAAGAACCTGATGGATTACAAATCATTCCACTAGAGGATATATCTAATATGAATTCAAAATTTCATTTAGCATTAGATAATACTGATATTGAATGGATTACAAACTTAGTAAAAAAAATTGGAAGAGACTTAACAAAAGCAGAATTATATGATATAGCACAATCAAATAGCGAACATTCACGTCATTGGGTCTTTAATAGTAAATTAATCCTTGAAGATAGCAACGAACCCATAACTGATACACTCTTCTCTCTAGTAAAAGCCCCTTATAAGAAAATTGTTAATAATCCTAATAATGTATCACTAGTAGCATTTTCAGATGATGCTAGTGCTATTAAAGGTATATATGACATAAACCCCACATTAACAGCCGAAACCCATAATTTCCCCACTGGTATAGCACCATTTGAAGGTGCATCTACTGGGGTAGGTGGTCGTATTCGGGATACAATCGCAATTGGTAAAGGTGGTGATATAGTTGCTAGTCTAGCAGGATATTGTGTAGAAGATTTGTATGATAATAAAACATTAGATGAATTAAACCAAGAGTATAATTTACCATTACATAGTGGTAGACAAATATTAACAGAGGCTAGTAATGGTGCTAGTGATTATGGTAATAAAGTTGGAGAACCTATAATTGGTGGCTTTGTAAGAACATTTACTGGATATGTATATACCGATGAGTATAAAAGGCTTTATAGTTTCCATAAGCCAATTATGTTTACTGCTGGAATAGGACACGTTAATACTAAAAACCTAGTAGCGGAAGTAATTAATATGGGGGAAACTAATGAACAAATTGGGATATTCCAGGTTGGTGGTCCAGCATATCCTATTGGTATGGGAGGTGGTAGTAGTAGTAGTGTAGGGCAGACTAATATTGATTATTCTAATGCCGTTCAAAGGGGAGACCCAGAAATGGCTAGTAGAGTTATTGTTTTTCTACGTGAATTACAGAAACATTCTATTATTTTATCAATTCACGACCAGGGTGCTGGTGGATGTGGAAATGTTGTTAAAGAGATTGTTGATGATGCTAATGCGGGTGGTATTGTTGATTTGAGTAATATACCGTTGGGTGATAAGACTATGTCTCCCCTACAAATTTGGTGTAGTGAATATCAAGAGCAATTAACATTTCTAGCATATACTAAAGACATTTATAGAATTTTAAATATTGGTAAGAAGGAGGCTATTAATGTATATCAACTGGGCTTATTAACAAATGATAAAAAAATAAAAGTACTAGATAGCTCAATTTCGGGTTCGCCTTTGGTCAATTTGCCATTAAAGGCATTATTTGAAGGAATACCACAGAAGGAATTATTATTACGCAAAAGAAAATTTGAAAATGATGAAACCTTTGATGCTAGTAAATATGATTTATCTAGTTTGAAGTTTGCTAATGTATTACAAAGTATATTAGAAACGCCAACAGTGGGGTGTAAATCGTATTTAACTAATAAGGTGGATAGGAGTGTATCTGGTTTAGTAGTTCAGCAACAATGTGTAGGTCCATATCAATTACCGTTATCGAATTATTCTATTGTTGCTGATATATTATCGCCAACATCATATAGTGGAACTATTACGGCGATTGGAGAGGGGTCTATAACTGCGTTCATCAATTCTGATAATGGTTATAGTAATTTAGCGGAACGTGTAATAGTAGAGATGCTAACTAATATGTCTGGGTGTCAGTTGGAATTGAGTGGGATAAGGGGTTCTGCGAATTGGATGTGGTCTCCAAAGAATGACAAATATGAGGCTTATGCTATGTATCAGGCTATGGAAACATTATCATCGATGTGTATTGATTTCGGTTTTGCTATAGATGGTGGTAAAGATAGTGTATCGATGTATGCTAGTATGGATAAGAAGTCTAGTAGTGATATTAATATTACTGAGAAAGAATTAGCATTTTCACCACCAACATTAGTATTAACTGGATATTATCATACACTAGACCATCGTAAAAGAGTTCAACCCTATTTAAAATCTACTATTAATTCTACTAAATCTGTTTTGTATTATATACCATTTATTGGTGAAACGTCATTGGCTGGAACAATGTTTGCTCATATAATGGGTGAAGATGGGTCTATTCCTAGTAGGACGAAGCATATTATTGATGCTAGTAGAACAAAGAAATCATTTGAGGGGGTACAGATGCTACATAGTGAAAATTGTATTTTAGCATTACATGATGTTAGTGATGGTGGGTTAATAACAACTTTGTTGGAGATGGCATTTACTGGGACTAATGTTAGTGTTGATATTAATTGTGTGGAATTGCGGGAAACAGTGGTTGAGTTTCTCTTTTCGGAGAGGTGTGGTGTTGTGGTTCAAGTTGAAAATGATTTGGATAAGTCATTGTATGATATGTTTGGGTATGAACCAATTAAGGTTGGTGAAGTTAATAGTGGAATTTCAGATAATGGTATTATTACGATTAATAGTATTAATAATAATATTAGTAGTGTATATTTTAGAGGTGAATTGGCAATTTTGAAGAGACAATGGAAATATTCTAGTGATTATATGGAAATGTTCCAAATGAAATTTGAAAATTTAAAAGAGGAAATGGAAAATAATTATATTCATAAAGAGAGTGATTATATATATTCTAGTATTCAAAATCATAATCAAAGTCATAATCATAATCAAAGTCATAATCATAATCAAGATATTAGTGTGAATACTTTAACAAATGACAGTATAAAAGTTTTAATATTGAGGGAGACTGGTAGCAATGGTCAGAGGGAGATGCATTCTGCGTTTTTACAGGCAGGTTTTGATACTGACGATATGACATTAACTGAAATTATAAACAAGGTAGATTTTTCACTAGATGGGTATAATGGTATTGTATTTGTGGGTGGATTTTCTAATGGAGACGTTCCAAGTGCAGGAGTTGGTTGGGCAATGAGTATGTTATCAAATCCTGTATTATCAAAGGAATTCGCTAAATTCAAGGATAGAAAGGATACATTTAGTTTAGGAGTATGTAATGGTTGTCAGGTAATGTCATATTTAGGTTGGATTGATACTGAGTTTTCACTACAAAGGAATGTATCTAATAAGTTTGAGAGTAGGTGGTCTGTTATGTCAGTTCTAGATACACCAATTAATAGGAAATCAGTATTTTATAGGGATTTAGTTGGTGCTAGTTGGGCGATATGGGTAGCACACGGAGAAGGAAGATTTGTATTTCCAGAACATTCATCGGTACATATATCTAGTCAATATGGAAATGATATTAATAAATCGATGGAGTATCCAAATAATCCGAATGGTAGTATGTTGGGAACTGCTAGTGTATCATCTAGTGATGGAAGACATATGGCGATTATGCCACACCCAGAGAGGAGTTTTGTGAAGTGGCAGATGCCATATTGTCCAGTGGAATGTAGTGATTATACACCGTGGTTTGAAATATTTAGAAGTGCTTTTAAGTGGGTATTGGAAAATAAGTAAAGTTTTATAATAAAATGTGAAAAAATATAATTACGGCGGGGCTCGGACCCGCGACCTCGGCTTTATAAGAACCGCGCTCTAACCAACTGAGCTACGTAATCAATATATAGTTATATATAATTCTTTAAATCGTTTTATTAAATTTTATTAAAATTTTGTTAATATTTTGTTAATATTTTTTTTTTATAATAAATAGGAAAATAATAAAAACAATTAATATAATAGACTAACGGTAATTTCAAAAGTTTAAGCTGTATAATATATTTAGATGTATATATTTTTGTTGATATTTTTATTGATAGTTGCTTTATTAATATTATTAGTTCAATGTAAAAATTATGAACCATTTAATAATTCAAAGTCTGAATATCCGTGTAGAGTATTTCTATCTGATAATGATTTTCTTAAACATATGATAACTCATCATCAAATTGCGATTGATGTAAGTATTAAACATATTAAAAATACAAAAAATGATATTCTAGTGAAAGTGTTAAGAGAACTTATATGGACTCAAAAATATGAAATAAGTATGATGATGGAAGAATTAAATAATAAAACTGGAAATATATCAGAAATAACTAGCAATAAAGTATTTATCCCTACAACTTCTTCATCTACCTATCCAAATGTAATCGGGCTTACAGATACATATTGCGACCCTGGTTTTTTTAATTCAACTATACATAATAAACATAATCATCACAATATGGTTGAAACTGATAAGCAATATATTAATCATATGATACCCCATCATAAAGTTGCTGTTGATATGTGTAAAATGCTTTTAAAACATACAAAAAGCGATTTTCTTATTTACTTATCATATCGAATAATAAGGTCGCAAGAATCAGAAATTATTTTACTTAATGATTTATTACAAAGTCCCTTTATAAATTAGGTAGGTCAATTCTAAAATTAGATATAATTTTAATAAAATGTGAAAAAAACAAAATTAATAATATATATAAAATAATATATAAAAAGAAGCCCCTGCTGGGAATCGAACCCAGAGTCCAAGCTTAGAAGGCATGTGTGTTTCCATTACACCACAGGGGCAATATATATAGAGATAATATTCTTTAAGTTAGTTTTTATATTATAAAAAATAATTATATTATAAATTTTTGTTTAATATTATTTAGTAATGGCTAGACAACATTATACTATTGATATATTAGTATCTATGATAGTGTATAATTATTTTTGTGTATAATTATTTTTGTGTATAATTATTTTTGTGTATAATTGTGTTGTGTATTGTCGTTTTTATTATTTGATTTTGTAATAATATTGCTATTTTCTTTACCTGTTTCATTATTTATAACTTCTTTGTATTTAATAGCTCCATTAGTTGCGTATTCGACTGTTTTAGCATCATGATATCTGATATCTGCTTCAGTCCAATTATCATTATAAGTACTATATGGTAGTTTATTAATAGATTGAAGCTGAAGACTATGCGACATATTGGGAATACGTCTGATAATACAAAAAGATGCCATCTTGATTAGTGTAAGTATTGTCGGAGTATGTTTGGATTAAATAATATATGTATTTGAAGTAAAATATACAAGTTTAAAAATATAAAATCAATTTTTTATTTTTAATTTTCAATTAAATTTAACTACTAGAGTGCCATTACCTTTGAGTATTTCGTTAGTTTTTTTTCTGTCTTTGCTAATAAGTTTATACATTGTATATTTACGTGTTATAATATATTTTTCCCTTGTAATAAATGTGTAATCTATTGTTCTAAGTAATTGCCTACATATGGAAATACATCGTTTTTCGGTTATATTATTTAAATATATATCTGCTTTACAAGGGATATAATATTCTCTTAATTCTGGTATCATATTTATAACAAGTTGCTTTGAACCACTTTCAATTAAATCTAAAATAGATAGTTCTGATTTATCTTCTAAGTTATTAAAACCAATTGCTTTTAATATTTTAAATATTAAAGACTTTGGTGGTTTTTCTGTAAACAATTGTCGAATACTCATTTACTCATTATTATAATTAGATGAAATTTTTAATTATAAACAAACATAGTTAATTAAAAGTTTTACAATAAAAAATATAAAATAAATAAAAAAAATCATTTTTTGTTAATTTAAAAAAAATTTTACCAATTATAACATTGAATCCAAAGTAGCACGATTTCTTAGAGGGTGAAGTCGCTTTAATCGTAATTCACCAGTCTTAGCAGCAGCTTCTGATGACTGTAGTCGTTTAAGATTAATTTCCTCCATAACAGGAATTACAGAAATCATTGGTGGAAATTTAATAGAATATACACTTCTTTTTTGAACTAGACTTTCTCTATATTCTTCAATTGATAGTTGTCCTCCGAATTTTTTAAGACATATTTTATCTGGAGCAGATGTAATTTTAATAAATTCACCGTGTATTTTATAATAAAGTAAATTCAATAATGAATATAATTCCCAAACATTAACATCATACATTCCGTTAAAAATATATGATGCTGAACAATTTGCTGAGCAAAATACACCATATACACTAAATTTGTCATTAACATATTTCATTGGAACACCCCAGGGTGTATTATTAAATGAATGACAACACCAAAAACAACTAATTTCAGTAGATGTTATTAGTTCTCTATCTGTATAATTAGCGAATTGTGTTAATAATTCTAGTTTTGTTTCATTTTTATATTTATTTTGAAGTAATATATCGATTTGTCTAAGTGTTTTAACAGGTTCTTTCTGTTCATTCGTTTCTTTTCGAGTATCAATATTAATTTTCTTTTGAAAGTTAATTAATGTATCTGGATCTGGTTTAATAATTTTATCAAAATCATCATCTAATTTAATAGTTGCAGAAATACCATATTTCTTAACTTTTATATGCTTCTTTTGACTAATATTACCATCTTCTACATTATCTTGTTTCACATCATCTAATTGTTCAATTGATTTAATTTCATTATGATATGTAAAATTTTGATTTGATGTGAATCCATCTACTGATACATCATTTGATGCTACATTTAATACCGATAAAGGTAATTTCACAATTACAGCTTCATCCATATATTCTGGAATTTCAGTAAAATTTACTGTGCTAGTATCAAAATTATATTTGTCTTTAGGTTTGCGTCCTCGTTTTTTACTCTTTTTCTCTAGTGGAGGAGTAGCACCAACAACCTCGGTTTTCTTTGGTCTAGCCATTATTATAATGTAAAAAATCTATATATTTAAAACAAGTTTATATATATATTAAATGATACTAACTTCTTAAATATAAAAACAGCATTGAAATTATATATTGGAATTAAAAAAAATATATAAAAAAAAATTATAATTAGTAATATAAAAAGTTATAATAAAAAAATTATAAAAAAATTATAAAAAAATTATAATAAATAAGTTATAAAAAGTAATATAATTAGTAAATTTATACAATTACGTGGTGGTTCTCTACAAGATGGTTGATATTTATCTGAACCACCAATAACAACCTTGCCTTTAATTTCTACTAATCTAGATGTGAATGGTGCGTTTCGTTCGCATTTATAACATTTTGCATTTATTTTACTAACAGCATCTGCTTCTGGGATTAATTTCAAAATTTGACTAAAAGGTTCTCTCTTGTAATCACCATCTAGTCCAGAAATATATACATCTTTATTATATTTATTCACTAAAATCAAAACAATATCATATAAATCTTCAAAGAATTGTCCTTCATCAATAAATATTGCTTTTATATTTTCATTTTTCAAATTATCTAAATTGTTATTGTTGAAATCAAATAACCTATTGTATGATTGACAAGGTATATATGTTCCATCATGAGTAGATATGTAATTTGTGTTATTATCCTTAACATATCTATTATCCGATGAATGTTTTACTAGTAAACGTTCATTATTAGTATATTTTC
>Ga0181597_10000671_pt1 | contig 38110 bp, 31 predicted proteins | sample 041ome_5_FD_148647 | JGI IMG/M metagenome (GOLD analysis project Ga0181597, IMG submission 148647) | Coastal salt marsh microbial communities from the Groves Creek Marsh, Skidaway Island, Georgia - 041403US metaG (spades assembly) | ecosystem: Environmental > Aquatic > Marine > Intertidal zone...
AACAGAAACCCTTCTTGTGGTGCGTTCTACAAGCTGTGCCCCAAGCCGTGTCTCTAACCCTGCAAGATGTTTAGATATAGCAGATGGGGGCATATCTAGCATATCAGCAGCAGCTCTAAATGAATTTTCACTGGCGATAACTGTAAATACACGCATAGAGGTAATTAAATCCACGACAACTCCGACAAAAAAATTAAACACTAAAGCAAATTAATTTCTAAATCAGAAACTATTAGTAATCAAGGCCTGTGGTTAATTGCTCTCAATTATTGTGGATGCATAAGCAAGGGCGCAGCCGATAAAATTTTTAACGTTATATTAATGAATGAATTGACAGGTAAAAGCGAAGCGATTAAATGAAGACTACAAACGCCGTGCCGTAATATGGACTTCATCTATTTTTTGCGGAGGGGTGGCCGAGTGGCTGAAGGCGGCGGTTTGCTAAATCGTTGAAGGAGGAAACTCCTTCCGGGGGTTCGAATCCCTTCCCCTCCGCCACACTACCCTTATTAGTGCCATCTTTTACCATCTTTAAATCGAAAATATCTCAATAAAATCAGGATATTATGGGATAATAAGTGCTGGACTCGTCCGATGCCGTCTTGTAGAATCTTAGACAAAATGTGGGGTAAAATGTGGGGTAAGATATGGCCGCTCACAACTCAAATCGATTGAGTGCTTTATTTATTAAAAAGATAACAGAACCAGGTAAATATGGCGATGGTTATGGGCTGTATTTGGTTGTTGCCAAAAGTGGTGCTAAACGCTGGGAGCAAAGAATCACAATTAATGGAAAACGACATGATTTAGGTCTTGGAAGCGCTTCACTTATATCGTTAGAGGAGGTAAGGGAAATTGCCATTCGAAATAAGCGAATGACTAAAAATGGAGAAAATCCTCTTAAAGAGAAAAGAGCGCAGCAGGCAAAAGACAAAAGTTTAAAGGAAATTGCACTAATAGTTCATAAAATGAATGCTAAAACATATAAAAATGAGAAATACGCAGCTCAATGGCTTTCTTCTCTTGAAAATCATGTATTCCCAAAGATTGGCCAAAAAAGTGTGTCCTCTATTAACTCAGCTGATATCTTATCTGTTTTATCTCCTATTTGGGTAGATAAACCAGATACCGCGAAGAAAATTAAGCAACGATTATCACAAATCATGACCTGGGCTAAAGCAGAGGGGTATCATTCTTCAGATAACCCCGTAGACCTAGCAACACTTGCTTTACCAAAAGTTTCAGCTCAAGGAAGACACCATGAAGCACTACCTTATCAGGAAGCTCCAGAACTTATAAAACAATTATATGAAAGCCAAATTAAACCCTCTACGCGCCTTGCGCTTGCATTTCTTTTACTCACAGCCACGAGGCAGTCTGAAACATTGGGAGCTCGCTGGGATGAAATTGATTTAGAAAAACAATGCTGGGTTATTCCTAAAGAGAGAATGAAAGCTTCACTTGAACATAAGGTGCCGCTCTCCAAACAGGCTTTAGCAGTCCTTTTAGAGGCAGGAGAGCGTTACGGCTCTCAAGGATTAGTCTTTCCAAATCCTGATACAGGTAAGCGTTTGTCAGACAATACATTGAGGCTATCTTTACAAAAAAGATTAAAGCTAAAAACGACTACCCATGGTCTTCGGTCTACCTTTAAGGATTGGGTAAGTGAGACAACTCGCTATGACAATGAGACATCCGAAATGGCACTTGCACATATCGTTAGTAATAAAGTAGAGGCAGCTTATAGACGAGGTAATTTATATAAAAAAAGAGTGTCTCTTATGAACGATTGGGCAAACTTTTTATATAGGAGAGAAGAAAAAGTAATTAGACTTGTTGAAGGACATAATAGATGAAGCAGGAGTCCAGGGTTACACCGACCTTTCTTCGATTAAAACATATTATCGGAGATAATAAGAAAAATATCCAACCCATTATCCCAGTCTCTAAGTCTGCTTGGTGGGATGGGGTTAAAAGAGGTATCTATCCAAAGCCAATAAAGCTATCGGAAAATATGACTGTTTGGCGATCCGATGATATTCAAAAACTGGTTGATGATATTGTTGAGGCAAATCTCCAATAGTAAAATCTCCTCAAATTTTAATTTTAAAAATTATTTTTTCACCTACGAAGGGGCAATAGCTACTAAAAAGTGTGACATTTGGGACGAGCATGGGACGAGCACTATTATAAAAAACAACAACTTAGAGGCAACGTCCCAATGTCCCACTCGTCACAAGACTTTTTTAAAAAAATTTTTTTATTTTTCATCAGAAACTACTATAGGACACTCTCGGAGGCATTGAGAAAATGTCCATACTCACAATAAGGATCATGGTCCGGGCACCGAGTGCCATCCAAGCATGCCTTAACTTCAAAGAGCGTTGGCTCAATCCAAGATGTATCAACTGTGTATGGGAGAAGGGACATTTTGAATTTCATTACTGCATTTTGGGTTCCTAAAAAATCATAGTCACTGAAACGGTCTCCGTCACAATATAAGAAATATCCCTCGTCACTGACGTCAAAGCCTTTTTGACGCATTACCCAAACATACAGGTCCATTTGTCGTTTGTATGCGGCCTTCCATGGGTCTTCCAGGGTAATCTCGTTGCCGGTAGTTGTTCACAGGTCCACGGTACATGGACCCTGGCCCGTATTAAAAAACTAAAGCTGATTAACAAACTGGTTTAGTAACCCCCAAACGAAAATACACCAGACTTAAAGATTACATTTTTCACAGCATTTTGATACAAGCCTATCTCAAAATTTTATTCGATTAATGAAAATTGTTTGATCTTATCCTGTGAAATTAACGCTCCTTTATTCTGCACAACCAATGCTGAGATAGATTGTGCTGCTTGCGCAGACTCAAGTGGAAGTTTTCCCAACAATCTACATGCCAAATAGGTGCCATTGAAACTATCGCCAGCACCTGTAGTATCCAAAGCTCTCTTAGGCTTCTTTATTTCAAGATAATCAATTTTATTAGATGTAATTACAGCTGTTGGTTCAACACCATTTTTTAAGATAATTTCAGAAGGGCCCCATGACCTGATCCTGTTTATGGCTGAGAGATATGTTTCATCACCAAAGCCTTCCATTTCGTCATTGAAGGTTGGCAGCATTATATCTACAAGCGCACATATCTTTTCTGTAAATATTCGCATTTGATTTTTATCTTTCCAAAGAGACGGACGATAATTCGGATCATATGCTACTATTGTTCCCATTTTTTTGGCTTCTTCTAAAGCCATGAGAATATTTTCACGACCTGTATTACCTATTACAGCAGCTGTAATCCCTGACAAATAAACCAATCGTCCGTTATTTAGTTGTGATTTTAATTTGGCTAAATTCCTCCCAATTTTCCTTGCTGCCGAGTTATCTCTCCAATAAGTAAAGGTTCTTTCACCGTTTTCGTCTGCAGAAATACAATATAAGCCAACGGTTCTTTCTAAATCACGAAAAATATGGCTTGTACTTAATCCAGATTGCTTCATAAACTCGATCATCTCATCAGAGATATAGTCACTACCAACTCTTGTGATATATTCAATTGAAATACTTTTTGGCAAGATTGCTCTCATAGCCCAGGCTACATTCAATGTATCTCCAGCAAAACCTCTTTTCCAAGTTTCTGCATTATTTTTGAAGAACTCCACCATGCATTCGCCGATGCAGATTATTTTTCCTGAGCCTTGAAGATTTTTGAAAGCCATACTTAATTTCCATGTTGTTCACAAAACTATTTTTTGCCAAAGCTTTTTTTGGCAGTTGATATTTCTTAAATTTCAAAAAATACTTCACTACTAATAACGTCTGACATACTTGAATTCATCATATCTTCCAAAATATCGTAAACTTGTAGCCAAAACAGCCTATTTTTAGCTAGTTCCTCTCCAACTAGATTTAATTTTAAGAGCTGACTAGATAACATTTCGGGGCTTTCACTCAATTCTAATTTTAAAAGTTCATCCGCTCTTGGGTCACGTAATTCGTAAGTTTCGCAATCATGTGTAGATTTTGAAGTATGTCTTAACCAAGCTGCCGTTGAGAAGGCAAATGGCCGCAAAAAACTCTTGGTATAATTTGTATTTGGTATTACTGAAAAAATGCGCAAGGGGAGTTTTTCTGAACCATCCATTGCTATTTGGAAGGTTTCGTGTGCAATCGCAGTATTGCGAAAACGTTCTATTAAATCTGCGGCGTAAACTTTAAAGTCAATTCCTTCAACTGGCTCAAGCGTAGTGAGGGCGACCTGCATATGACGCTCGATCAATTTTACAAGGCGAGAATCAGTCATCACATCTCGGACATATTTATATCCGCAATGAAACCCGACGTAAGCTAACATCGAATGTGCCCCATTTAGCATCCGAAGCTTCATTTTTTCAAATTTATTCACATCCTTTGTGAAAATTGCGCCTGCTAGGTCCCAATCGGGTCGCCCACATGAAAAGTTATCTTCAATTATCCAATGAAAAAAAGCCTCTGTTTCAACTGCTGCATTGTCGATAAGGCCAGTTGCGGTAGTTGCTTCTTCTCGCGTACTAGCATTCGGAACAGGAGTAATTCGGTCTACCATGGTTGAGGGAAATGCAACGTTAGATGAGATCCAGCTGCAAAGAGCAGGTGTTGTGCGATTAGCGAAGTCCATAACAACATTGCGAACCATTTTTCCATTATCTGGTAAATTATCGCAACATAGTATAGTGAAGGCAGGATAATTATTTTCCCAGCGGATTTTTAAAGCTTTAACAAGTAGTCCAATGACACCAATTGGCTTATCGGGATTAGCTAAGTCATGCGCTATTGAAGAATGAGAGGTATCACATCCTCCTTTGTCACGGTCAAATCCATACGCTTTTTCTGTTACTGTAATAGAGACGATTTTCGTTCCTGGCGAAACCATCGTTGTCAGAATTTCGTCAAAATCGTCAAACAAACAAAGAGCTTTTGCTATTGAACCAATTATTTGATGATTAGTGCCAGAGACGCTCTTTGAGAGAAGAGTGTATAAACAATCTTGTGGCATTAAATCTTTACTCGCATTCGATGATCTAAGCGAAACGCCAACGATCCTCCAGTCACCAGGTTTCTTTTTTAAAACTTCATGTGTGATTGCTGCTTGATGAGCTTTATGAAATGAACCTAAACCAAGATGCACAATACCGACACCAAAATTTTCAGTGTAATATTTTGATGAATATTGTCGAGGAACATTTGCGCTCTTTAACAATCTCAAACTCATGAAGCTATACTCTCGTCTCTAATGCTGCTATTGCTCCACGCAATTCGGCAAGCCCTTTAAGCCGACCAATAGACGGATATCCTGGTTGGGAATTACGCTTTATATCATCAAGAATATCTTGTCCGTGATCTGGTCTCATAGGGATTGACCAGTCTTCTCGGCCAATATCCCGTCTGCGTTTTTCTTCTTTCAAGGCAGCTTCAAGCACACAAAGCATATCAACATCTCCTATGAGATGGCCTGACTCGAAAAATGACCCCACTACATTTTGACTTTCACGTTTGACATTCCGTAGATGAAGAAAATGTATACGATCACCTAGGCGTTCTATCATCCCAGGAAGGTCGTTATCCGGTCTTGCACCCAAAGACCCTGTGCATAGGGTTATTCCATTTGAGGGAATATTTACTGCTTTGATAATCGTTTGGTAGTCGGCTTCTGTAGACATTACCCTTGGCAGCCCAAGCAATGGAAATGGAGGGTCATCTGGGTGACAACACAGACGTACCCCTAAATCTTGAGCAACAGGTGCGACCTTAGACAGAAATGTAATCAAGTTTTCCCGCAATTTGTACTCTGAAATTTCACGATAATCTGCAATATGCTGGCGTATTTTGTTAATTGAAAACTTTTCGGTAGCGCCAGGCAGGCCAGAACTTATGTTCTCAGCTAAAATGTCTATCTCTCTTTTTGACATCCGTGCAAATCTCTTGCTCGCTTCAGCCTGCACGCTTCCATTGAAGTCAGTAACCGCACCACTTCTTTTTAGGACGTGCAGGTCAAAAACTGCAAAATCTATAATATCAAACCGCAAACAGGTTGCGCCTGTGCCAATACGCCATTTAAGTTCCGTACGAGTCCAGTCAAGAACAGGCATGAAATTATAGCAAATTACCTTAATCCCAGCATTTGAGATGTTTTCGAGGCTTGTACAGTAGTTTGCGATATGTTCCTCCCAGTTGCCCGACTTCTTCTTAATATCTTCGCTTACTGGTAAACTTTCGACAACACTCCAGACGAGCCCAGAAGGACTGCCATCAGTCATGGTGGATATTATCGATTGACGTTCTTTGATTTCATCTAGCTCCCATATTAAGCCGGCCGATTTATGATGTAGTGCCGATACAACGCCTGTCGCCCCTGCCTGTGCAACGTCACTGATGGTAACCAAATCTTGTGGTCCAAACCAACGCCATGTTTCTTGCATTTTATTCTCCTAAATTTCGCCCATAACATGCAAAAACAAAGCTAATAAAGCAAAGTTATTCACAACCGGTAAGCACGCTTGGCAAGATTAAAAGTTAAATCTTGCGCTAATTCGAAGGCTTCATCTTCACGCAATCGACCGGATGTGATAAGCGAAGCGAGAAATGAACAGTCCACTCTGCGTGCAATGTCATGACGAGCTGGTATTGAGCAAAAAGCCCGAGTGTCGTCGTTAAATCCCACCGTATTGTAAAACCCAGCTGTTTCAGTTGTCATTTTGCGGAACCTGTACATACCTTCTACACTGTCAAAGAACCACCAGGGTGGTCCAAGTTTTAAAGCAGGATAAACACCAGCTAGCGGAGCTAGCTCCCTACTGTAGGTTGTTTCATCTAGTGTGAACACTATTATAGTGAGCTTTGGTTCATGTCCCACAACTTCTAGCAACGGTCGCAGATAATTTACGTAATCAGCTTTGGTTGGAATATCAAAACCTTTATCAGATCCGAAGCGCTGGTAAACTCTGGATGAGTGATTTCGGACTGACCCAGCATGGATCTGCATGACCATACCATCATCAATGCTCATTTTTGCCATTTCGGTCAGCATCTGAGCCCGAAATAGCTCACTTTGTTCAGCTGTACTATTTCCACTCACTACATCGTCAAACAAGGTTTCTGCCTCCTTTAAAGATAAATTTGCGGTGCGAGCAGTTGGATGACCGTGATCGGTAGCAGTTGCACCGTGCTCGCGGAAGAATTTTCGTCGAGATCGATGCGCGTCTAGATAACCCTGCCATGTTGTGGGGTCACAATTTGTAAGCTTACCGAACCTCTGTAAACTCTTGAAAAAATTAGGGTGGTCTGGGTCTGTTAAAATGTCGGGCCGATAAGTCGTGATCACTCGTCCATTCCAACTCGAATTTGCAATCTCACGATGGGCTTGAAGAGTCTCTAAAGCACCCTCAGTCGTCGCCATGACATCAATGTTGAAACGATCGAAAAGAGCACGTGGACTAAAATTAGGTAGTCTTAGAGAATTATTTATTTTATCGTAGATCTCATCAGCGGTTTTTTGTGATAGAACCTCTTCAATTCCAAAAACTTTTTCTAGCGAATAGTCGATCCATAAACGAGAGGGAGTTCCTCTGAATAAGTAGTAATGAGAGGCGAAGCACCGCCACACTTGTCTTGGGTCTATTTCGACTTTCTCGTTATCCGTTGGACTAATACCAAGCTCCTCCAAAGTTACACCTTGCGAATATAGCATGCGAAAAACGTAATGATCTGGTGTCACAAACAACGCTGTGGGGTTTTCGAATGGCTCATCCTTTGAGAACCACGTAGGATCCGTGTGCCCATGTGGACTTATGATTGGAAGGTCACAAATGCTAGTAAATAGTGCCCGGGCGAGACTCAACCCCCTTGAGTCAGAGGGGAATAGACGATCATTATCCAACAAGCTCATACTTCTTTCCTTCAAGTAGGCAATTTTTAATTCCCATCTTTTGAAAACACAGCCGCTTTTGCCCAGGTCAAAGTGCAAGGTCCATATCCACGCCTTGCTGCCTCGATTTGCATCACCTGAGAGTAATCTATTAATACATTTACTTTTGGTCCGTAGGCATTAACGTAATAGGACATTACGTCTTGATTGTCTGCCTCGAACATGAGATCACGAACTTCAAAATCCGCCGTAAAATCATCCACAAAATCCCAGCGTTCCTCGCCTGATTTCACATTTTCAAAAACGCCTTCTGCCTCAACTAGTATTTTCCATGCTCCATTCTCTAACGCACGCTTTGCCTGTACTTTTTTGCGCTTAGCAAAGGTTCGCCCATCAACAACAGGTTCGTGCGCAAAAGATAACCCACATTCGACAAGAGGTTTCATTCCTTTGTTCTTAATATATTCAAGCAGTTCTGCAAGATCTTCGTCATCAATGGCTCGGGCAATCACGGAAATTTCCATTACATCTACCCCTAGACCTGCGGCGTAGTTAATTACTTCCATAGCTGCCTTTGAGCCTGCACTCAGTGCTTGGTCCATTATTGGATTGCCCAATGCAATAAGCACTTCTTGATCATGGCTGCGCTGAATTGCCTTTTTGATTTCCTTCTCTGGGATAAAAGTCAACTGATTAGTGCCAAGTTTAACGATATCAGTGAGAGCACTATAGCAGTTTAAGAAGTCCGCAAAATTTTGTCCTAAAATTTTCGGAGCACGCACGTAGTTTATACCACTAGTGCGAGGTTTGGCTTCTCTTTCTATCATGCCACTCCTCTTTTCTACAAAATTCTTTTCATTTTTCATTCTATTTCCTTTTTGCAAATAGGAGGCTTTATTCTACTGTATGCCGCCTAGCCACCAAGGCAAGGGGATTATTTCAGAGATTAACCCAGCTGGATATTGAAGAGTTAGTACACCTGACATTGTCCAAAGTATCAAAAGAATAGCTATTGAAAGAGTGCTTGAAACAAATAAACTGCGGCGGTTGTGAAGTAATATAAAACCATTAATCAATGCAACGGCAGCTAGCGGAAACCCAAGTAAGAAAACTAATCCGAGGAAAATAGGGATAAATGAGAAAGCTCTCACTTGGTCTAAAAACCTACCTTCACTTTCAAAGATGTTACGAGATATGGCTCGAAGCGCGGTATTGTCGGAGACCACTCTTTCTGTGGCAGGAATTTGCCGCAACGTCTGCAGTGTGGCTATAGTAAATAGTAAAACCAGAAGAAGTATGCTCAGTGCAATAGGGTAGAAACTTGCTCGTAAATCTAGCTCCATCACTTGGAAAATCATACTAATGGGGAATATCGCTACTAACCAAGAAAACAGTGTTTGCGTTCGCTTTTCTAAAACGTCAGAACCTTTTTGTTGAAACATTTTTTGCCTTAAGAGCAAAAAGATTGTCGCTAATGCCAAAACTATTAGGATTACAGATCCTGTGCGATAAAGGAAAGACATTCCATACGCTGCGCTTACTTGATAACTTAGTAGTTCAATTTTAGGTGAGAGAAAGAAACCGATCAAAAGTGCGGGGCGAGACCATCCGAAAGTTTTGAAGATCACACCCACAGCGCCAAATATCATCAGTGCAGCAAAATCAACCCAATCACGTCCGTTGTTAAATGTTGCGAAGAAGATTAAAACCACAAGGATAGGCGCTAAAATATAGAATGGAACTCGTGTAAGTTGAGCCATCGGACGGGCTAAAAATAAGCATAGTCCCGCCCCAAAGATATTTGCCACGGCAAGAGACCAAATGATTAGATAAGTAATGTCGAGCTGAGTGGTAACCATTTCGATTCCAGGCTCTATTCCAACTAAAATAAGGCCGCCAAGCAGAAGCACCTTATTACCGGATCCGGGTATTCCAAACAGGATTGTAGGTATTAATGCCCCACCTTCTTTTGCATTATTCGCGGCTTCTGGAGCTATAACTCCCCGAATATCTCCTGTACCTAGTGTTTCGGGATTTTTAAGAGTTTGTTTTGCATGGCTATAAGCAATCCAATCTACAACGGTACCTCCTAGTCCAGGTAAAGCACCCACAAGCACTCCCACAGTAGAGCACCGAATTATAAGGAACCAGTTTTTGATGGCATCTTTCATACCAAGCAGCCAACCAGTCTTCAGTTTTCCTCCACCTGCAACTGTGGTTTTAGACTGAAGTAAGCTAACAATCTCGGGAACCGCAAAAAGCCCTAAACCCATAACTACTAATGGAAAGCCGTCTGTCAAATATAATGTGCCGAACGTATATCGTGGATCTCCAGTAATTTGAGCCAATCCAATTGTACCAATAATTAATCCGAAAATACAACTCGCTATGCCTTTTAGAAAGTTTGCTCCTGTCAATGCTCCAATCATCAAAAGCGCAAGCATAATCAGCAAAAACTGCTCACCAAAGCCAAATGACATAATAAGGGGCTTTGCAAAGAAAATTGCAACACTCAGAATCATAGCGCCAAACAACCCACCGACGAGTGACGATAAGAACGCTGCTGATAATGCTCGCGATGCCTGACCCTTTTTAGCGAGTGGGTGACCATCCATAACCGTGGCTTGCGACCCGGCTGTTCCAGGAATGCCAAGTAAAACCGCTGGGAATGTGTCGGATGTTGTGGTTGGAGCAAGGACCCCTATCATCATTGCGAGCGCAACACTAGGCTCAAATGTATAGACAAATGGCAGTAATATCGCCAAACCCGAAGTGCCGCCAAGGCCAGGTAATATGCCCAACGTTAAACCAAGGAGTACGCCTGCCATAAGGTAAGGAAAATGAGATATCTGGAATAATTGCGTAAGTGCTGAGATAAACATTTCAATTTCCACGTTGATCTCCTTTTTTTGTTTAAGTAACTTTCTGATGCAACGTTTCTGTTACACATCTTCATTGATTTTTATAATTAACAAAGGTTTCCAGATGTAACCATCACAAGGCTTTGGACAAGTTTTTATTTCGAAATTGGCCCAGGGGGTTAAACCCTAGGCCAACGACTATCACACAAAATTGTCCTTTTTATTGGATGCGGTAGGTAAGCTTATAATGAGCAATAGCATCATTGAATTGCTGTTTGCTCGCATCTGACAAGTCAACTGCTTTACCTATGATGCCACGAACGTCTTCACCAATGACAACTGGGAACGGTCCGATGTTCTTAGGAGCAGCCTCGATAAAATCGGGATCCTCAGTCATTTTCTTAATTGCGCCGCGCCAAACATCAACTATTTCTGCTGGTGTGTCAGTTGGTAAAACCAAACCTTTTGAAGCAGGCCCCCAATTTGCTGCGATGACTTCATAGGCTGCGCGTTCATCACCCTCTAATGCCTTACCATGAACTTTCTCATACATCTCAGGAAAAGTCATTGCATCTGGTGAGTAAGATGGGCGTTGCACAGAACCGTCAGGTTGCAATACACCTAAGGTCATAAACTGATGAACTTTTCCATCAGCAATATCTTGGCTGACTGTTTTTAAGAAGTTTGACGTCCCGTGTGAAGCCATCTGTAATTCGCCACGCTGAAAAGATTGATAACCAGCCGAACTCGACAACCCTGGTATCGGACGAGCCCCTTTTACTCCTAATGCTTTATAAATCCACAGGTGAAATAGATCTGCGGAAGCTGCAGTTTTAAAAGGGAACAGAGCAACTGGGAGCTCGAGTAGTCCAGAAATATCATTTGGTCCATCCGCTAAATGCGAGTGTGTAACCCAATGAGTAGTCGTTGCAACAGATAAAACAGGTTCATATGATAGCAAGTCAAACTTCGCAAGTGGGTTGCCAGTCGCTTGTTGCATGTTCACTGAAGACGAGGTAGCAAGCAGAAAGGTGCCATCAGGATTTTGATTTTCATGGAAGAAATTTCCACCTTTGATTGTTCCACCGCCTGGCATGTGCTGCAGTTGGATTACTGGATTGCCTGGTAAGTGTTTCGAGAGATAAGGCTGAAAAAAACGAAACATCCTTGAGGTACCACCCCCCTCTTTGAATGGGATAACGATTGTCACCGTTTCGCCCTCGAAATTAGTTTCTGCGTGTGCATTGGTAAACGAAAGCCCCATCACCATTGCTGCAACAACGCTTGATAATATTTTTAGCGTTTCCTTTATCATTCTATTCTCCTCCGTTTTGAGCTGCTGCATTTTGGCAGCTTTGTTTGTATTTACGCTGTACCTATGGGTACAGCACATAATAAGGAAAGCGCTTTTGCGTATAGTCTAAAGCCTTTCCGTTTTAATGCTCGGACAATTTATCCGTAAGCATCTTTTGGTAAGCCAGCAAACGATACTGCATCTATCGTTGTAGCAGCCTTTCTTACTATTTGATTACCTCCTCAATTCCGGGTAGCGATCATACAATAAAGCTGCAGGCCTCTCACCAGATCTAAGTTGATCCACTAACATCACTTGACTGGGCATGATATTGGTTACGTTGCAATCGGTTCCGAACATCTCAAAGTAATCAAGTAAATTTGAATACCATGTCATTGCAGCTTCTTTGGTTGAGGTTACCTCAAATGCAACAAGTTCTTTCCCAATAGTTTGTTGCACTTCACTTAGTACTTCTTTTGCACTCTGCTGCTGGATTTGAATTTCTTCGTGGTCAATAAGGAGCATAGAGGCTCCGTGTGCCAGGAAAGGTTCAGCACCTTGGATAATTTCCGCTGCAGTAGCTGGAATATCTGCTGCGTCCTTTTGCCAGCCCTTCTTGGGGTGATGTTCGTAAATCAAACTCATTCCACAATCTATGGCTCGTTGCCGCCAAGCTCTAAGTTGGTGTTCAGGAACATCACCAAATGTATTCATAAACTCCATAACAGAAAAGCCAAGCTCGGCCCCTGCTTCGATAGCTTCGTCAACCACACCATTTCTATAGGCTCTTAAGAAATAGCCGTGGTCAAGATAGGGTTGAATCGAGTGCTTTTTATAAAGTTCAATTTTACGATTAACCCAATTTGAGGGATGATTTAGGACTTGGGTAGTAGCAATTTTCGCATAGTCAATTCGTTCAGCAGCAACAATCAAAAAATCTTCCAGCTCGGTTAAGCCCATGCGTTCATGATACCAGGGTGCTTCGTCATACCCGACATCTTTAACCCATATTTGCTTCTTTGTTCTGGGTTTTGGCTCAATCTTTTGAAGACCAAATATTTTAGACATAGTCATCAAGTTTTCGTCAATCATTTCTTTTGCCTTACTAAATATCTAAAATTACTTATAAATCCGCGACAGCATTTATCGTAAGCATTGCCAATACCGTGATTATTTATGACCAGTATTTGGATAAGCAAAAAATAAATTTTTTCACACAGCTCTTAATCACATTATTAAATGATAACGTTATCATTTAATAATGATAACGTTATCATTATACTGATTACAAGGTCAATAAAAAAAAATAGGTCTTCTTTCTCTTATTTAGGCGAATCCCCTAATTTCCAATACTTCACCTAAAGGCCTTAAATTTCTTACCTTTTTAATAAAATGGAGGTAGCAAAATTAATCAAAAACCAACATTCAATCTTAACTACGTTGGTAATTTTCAATATAATGGTTAAGCCCCTTGGCCTCCATATGACGCATTAAAAAACTTCGTGCAACATCTTCATCGACATATATCTCTGAGTGAAAATTTACATTCAGCTGATAGGTATTGGATTTAGAGCGACAAAGTCAGATTTTATTAGTTTTTGATGGTGGACCCATAGAGCCACGCTCTAATAAACTACAACTCAATAATTGCATCTTAGTTGCTTTATCTTTATTTGATTTCATTTTTTCAATAAGTGTGAGTGCGGCACAGCGGCCTGTTTTTCTGCGATTTTTTTGGACAGTTGTTAAAGGTGGATAACTTACTTCTCCCGAGAAAATACCGTCCATTCCAACAATAGAGAGGCTTTCAGGTACCTTTATTCCTTTCTCATTTGCTACCTGCAAGGTAGCGAGTGCTAAGATATCATTAGAGGAGAAAATAGCTGTAGGAAGCTTTGGTTTAGTGAGAAAATCGTTCATGAACCTTCGAGCTGTGTCGAATGAAGAAGTAGTGTTAACTCCATATTCACTCTCTAATATGCTTTCTTGCAGTATTGTTAGACCCTTTTCCTGATGGAACTCGCGAAAGAGTTCAGCTCTCCAGTTTGGCCCCGAGCGCATTGAACCGCCAATAAAAAGCACAATCCGACGATGCCCAAGTTGATATAAACGTTCAAGAGCTAGACGCATTCCGTTACGGCTGTCGTTTCCTACTGTATCATACATTGAAAATTTTTCAGAGTTTGACAGCAGAACAAATGGAATATGATCAAGTGCGTCAAAACTGACTTCTAGACCTGTCGGGGAAATGATAGCACCATCTACGCATGTGCGTACCATATAATTAAAATGCTCTTTTTCAACATTTGCGTCCCAATCATTATAAAGTTGGACCATACTGTAACCTTCTTCTATCAGCACCTCCTGAATGCCGTTAATTAATTCAGGAAAAAAAGGATTGGTTATGTCAGGAATAGACACTGCAATGGATTTAGTCTGCTGTAACCTGAAGTTAGCTGCTATAGCATTCCGCTGATACCCAACTTTTTGTGCGGCCTCAAACACACGCGTTCTTGTGCTTTCTTTAGTTCTAATACCTGTTTGACCGTTAAGAACTCTTGCAACGGTTGCCTGCGCTACTCCACATTCTTTTGCTACGTCAATTATTGTGGCTCTTTTTTTCATAAAACTAAAAATGCACTATTTCCATTTAAAGGCGCCCAAAATGGGAGATCAACTCGGAACTTCAACATCGTTTTGGACACCCGGCTCTTAAAACAATAAACCATATTCCCCCAAGTTTGCCAATCCATCAAAACCCAGCGGGGCCCGTGGTCACAGGTCCACGGTACATGGACCCACGCCCCCCATCCAAAACCTTAAGCTGATTAACAAACTGGTTTAGTAACCCCCAAACGAAAATATACCAGACTAAAAGACTACATTTTTCAATAAAATTTGTGGGGTAAAATGTGGGGTAGAATCCTTTATGAGTAAAAAAATATCAATAAAACAATAGGTTGAGTAGGCGTTCGGAGTTCTTCCCCTCCGCCATAATAAATTTTAAAAAATTGTATTTTTTTAAATTATTATTTTTGAACTTAACCCTCTCTATAAATTTATCCACAATAATGTGCAAGTGTTAGGTTACGCATGAAGGCTTCAATATTCTCAATTAGAGGAGCCCACCCGGAAGACGCGCATATCTGCAATGCGGCTTTTGGGATTAGCTTGGTTACGTCGTTATTCTGCCTCTTTAGTCTTGGCCTTGAGTTCTTCCATGTAGCCTTCATAGAGGTGCCCGGACAGGTCTAGGGATCAAAGAAAGTTTGAAAAATATTAGTAGAATTTAAAACTACATATGGATTTGTTACAAAGATTGAAAGAGAATAAGCTAAAACACAAACATTTTTTAGTGGAACTAAGAAAGAGGATAAAATGCCTATTACAAAAACTTCGAACTATGATATTTTTTACATAGATGAGGGTGATGGAATCCCGCTGTTTCTGATACATGGGCTGGCGGGTGACCACAGAGCTTGGTTAAACCAAATTACCTATTTTAAAAGTAAATATCGAGTAATAGCGATAGATAACCCAGGCTCAGGAGATAGCTCTCCAGTCACAAAGCCGTGTTCGACGCAGGAATTAGCTAACACAATGCTAGAGGTGATTGAAAATCTTGCTATAAACGAGGCTCATATTGTGGGTCGTTCACTTGGGGGATTTATTGGTCAGGAAATGGCAAAATCTAGGCCAGATGTGGTGAAGTCTCTCGTTATCTCCGCATCAGCTGCAAAAGTTGACAACATTGGAGCAAGAATACTAAAAAATATGAAGGAAATACTGTATTGGCGTGATAACTGGACAGAATGGGCAAGACATTCGGCGCACCTATTTTTTTCGCCTAAATTTTTCAATGATAATCCAAATGTTGTAAAGGCAGTGGAAGAAATTGTTGGTGAGGAAAACAGAAGCAAAGAATCATATTTTCACTTAAATGATACTGCTCTTGCGCATGATTTTAGAGCTCAATTGTCTTCAATTAAATGCCCAACCCTTATCATGGCAGGACTTTTTGACCCTATCTGTTCAATTGAGTGTGCCTATGAGATGAAAGATAATATTCCAAATTCAGAACTAGCTATTTTTGAAAATTCAAGTCATTTTCTTTTAGTAGAAGAATATGAAAAAGCTATAAAAATGTTAGATAATTGGTTTGCAAATAATTAATAGACTAAAGCCTATATTAAGCAACGTACTAACAGATATTGAAGATTGAATAGGCTTAAAAGTGAAGTCTCAGATATGAAATTATGTTTAAAGTTTAAGAGCACTGCAGCGAGCCTTGATTATGTTCATCAAGGGTTGAGGAAAAAATAGGTATGCTTTTTAACAAAAATTAAATAACATTCTTGATAGGGTTGTTATAATAATTTAATTTATACTAATTATTTAACCTTTAATTGGTCGATGTGGTGGAAATAGATTTACTAAAAAAATGCAGTGATGCTGGCATTCGTATAACTGCCCAACGCTCACTGATTATTGAAACGCTTATAGGCTCTGATGACCACCCTGATGCGGATCAGGTATACCGACGTGCGGTTGAGAGAGACCAGTCAATTTCGCTCCCGACTGTTTATCGAACGCTTAATCTATTAGATGATGCTGGTATTATTAAGAAAATTAATATGAATGATGGCAAAGCCCGTTTTGAATCGGTAAGAGAGGATCATGACCACCTGATTGATGTGGATAATGGTCATATCCATGAATTCTATAATCAGGAAGTAAAAAAAATGCTTGATTCCATAGCAGAAAAAATGGGCTATGAAGTCATAGAACACCGAATTGAAATAGTCGGTCGCAAACGTGGCGAGGCAAATTGTGATTGTATCAAAATTAAGGTATACTAGTCTCTGACTTTAATACCAATACTCAATTAACCAACTAATTCAGTCGCTGACCCGTTTTAGCATTAAAATAGGAGACTTTATCCATATTGAAGGTAAAGGCCATCTCCATTCCAGTCTGAGCTGCTGTTTCAGCTTGTAGCCGAGCGGTCACTTCTTTACCACCAAGATTTATTAATACATAGGTGTCAGCACCCGCAGGCTCAACAACATCAACCGAGCAAGTTGATATCTGAAGCTTGTCGCCTTTTCTAAGATTTGCATCACCAATATCTTCGGGTCTCAGTCCTAGAACAACATTTTCAGGCAACTTTGTAATATTATCATCAAACAAGATAAGAGGTTCACCATGGCTTCTTGCTATCGTGAATTTAGTTCCTTTTCCATTATTAGTTACTTTTGCTGGAATAAGATTCATAGCAGGAGAGCCCATAAAATCGGCTACGAATAAGTTGGAAGGACGATTGTATATCTCAGACGGTGTTCCAATTTGCTGCACTATACCGCCTTTCATAACAACTATTTTAGTGGCAAGTGTCATTGCCTCTATTTGGTCATGAGTTACATAAACCATAGACGCATTTAAGTTCTGATGAAGCTTTTTGATCTCCGTCCGCATTTCTACTCTAAGTTTAGCATCCAGATTTGATAACGGTTCATCGAACAGAAATAATTTTGGATCTCGTACAAGAGCACGCCCCATTGCAACGCGCTGCCTCTGACCTCCTGATAGTTGGCCTGGTCGTCTATTTATTAATGACTCTATTTGGAGTTGTTTTGCAACTTTGAGTAATTTTTCTTCTCTCTCATTCTTTTCAATACCACGGACTTTCATCCCAAAAGTGATATTTTGCCCTACAGTCATGGTTGGATAGAGTGCATATGACTGAAATACCATTGCTATATCTCTGTCCTTTGGACTAACGGTCGTCATATCACGCCCATCAATTGCAATGGCGCCGCTGGTGATGGGCTCGAGGCCTGCAATGCAATTAAGCAACGTTGATTTTCCGCATCCTGAAGGCCCAACAAGAACTAAAAAATCACCTTCCTCTATAGAGACATTTATGCTGTTTAGAATATTGAGACTTCCAAAATCCTTATGCAAATTCTTGATTTCCAAAATAGTAGACATGTCAATCACCCTTTTACAGAACCGGCTGTTAGGCCGCGAATGAAGTATTTTCCAGCAACCACGTAAACTAACAGAGTTGGCAGAGCAGCAATAATGGCTGCTGCCATATCAACATTATATTCTTTTACACCTGTTGTAGAATTAACAATGTTATTAAGGGCTACCGTAACTGGTTGTGTTCCAGCTTCAGAGAAGGACACCCCAAACAAAAAGTCGTTCCAGATCTGCGTAAACTGCCAGATAACAGTAACCACAATAATTGGGAGCGATAATGGTAAGAATATGGATATAAATATTCTAAAAAAGTTTGCTCCGTCAATTTTAGCAGCTTTCACTAGTTCTACAGGAATAGAAACGTAATAATTCCTGAAAAATAGTGTTGTAAAACCAATGCCATAAATAACATGAACGAATACAAGACCACTTATAGAACCTGCTAGATTAATAATGCCAAGTACTCGTGCCATTGGTAGAAGAACCACCTGGAATGGAATAAAGCAACCAAAAAGCATTAGTGAAAATATCAAATTAGCGCCTTTAAACCGCCATTGAGCTATTACATACCCGTTTAATGCGCCAATTAGTGTTGAGATAATGACAGCAGGCACGGCAAGCAAGACAGAATTCCAGAAAAAGGGACGTAATCCCTCGCATTGAATTCCTGTACAGGCTCCTGACCAAGCTGTTTTCCAGGCGGCGAAAGTTACTTCTCTAGGAAGGTCGATAAGAGAGCCGGTTCTGATTTCTTCTAGGCTCTTAAGTGAGGTTGTAACCATTATAAAAAGCGGCATGAGGTAATAGACTGCAAAAATCCCTAAGAGTAAAAACAATAAACTTCTTAGAATGAGTTTTTGAATATATCCGCTATCAGCGTATTTTGAATTAAGCTCAGTCATTTCTTGCTCTTAATTCTGAATACAGATATGGAACAACTATTGCAAAAACAACTGCCATCATAATCATGGCTGAGCTTGCTGCTTGACCTATGTCCCCTCTTGAGAATGCCATAGTATACATATAGGTGGCAGGAAGGTCTGTAGCATATCCAGGCCCACCGCCCGTAAGTGCAACTACTAGATCAAAACTCTTGATAGAAAGATGTGCAAGCACAATGAATGCAGATAGAAAAATAGCAGCCATCGAAGGTAGAATGATAGACAAATAAATACGCCATGTAGGGATGCCATCAACTTGAGCGGCCTTTATGATTTCATCATCAACTGAGCGCAGTCCTGCAAGAAACAAAGCCATTACGAATCCAGATGCCTGCCAAACACCCGCAATTACAACAGTATAAATAGCCATATTTGGGTCTACCAGCCAGTTAAATGAAAAACTCTCCCATCCCCAACTGCGGAGCATAGCTTCAAGGCCAAGTCCTGGATTTAATATCCATTTCCATGCAGTGCCTGTAACAATCAAAGAGAGTGCCATAGGATAGAGATAGATGGTTCTGATAATACCTTCAGTTCTTATCTTTTGGTCGAGTAATATTGCTAATAAAAGGCCAAGCAACATAGATATGACAATAAACAGAAATCCAAATATAAATAAGTTTGAGAAAGCGACATCCCATCGTGGTGAAACAAATAGACGGTCGTATTGGATTAAACCAACAATATCATAACGCGGCAATAGTTTTGACTTTGTAAAAGAAACCCAGGCTGTCCAGCCAATAAACCCATAAACAAAGATAAGAATTGCAACAAATGAAGGAGCAAGAACTAACTTTGGCAGTTGCTTTTCTAACCATTCAGACACAGCAGGAACCTTTAATAAGAATTTCCCTGCCCATTTGTATGGACAGGGAAATTTAGATTACATGCTGTTCGCAACCGCGCTTACAAGCATATCAACGGCTTCATCAGAAGACATATCAGAGTTAAAGTGGGCTGTTACTACATCTGTAATCGCACCAGACTGAGCGCCTCTTAGTGCCATGCCGTGTGCATAAGATGGAAGAAGAGAGCCACCGGCGTTGCTAGCGGCCATATCTTGTGCTGAAGTATGGGCACATGGATCAAAATCATCAAGTGCTACGTCAACGCGCGCAGGAATAGACCCTTTGTTCATGTTGAATACCTTTTGGAAGTTCTTTCCGACGATTAATTCTGCAAGAAGCATTTGACCTTCTTCTTTGTCAGCTCCATCTACGTCAAACATTGCGAAGCTGTCTACGTTATATAGGAAGCCATCTCCAGGGGTTGAAGCACATAAAAAGTCAATTCCAGGACGTTTTCCAGCAGCCAGAAATTCACCTTTTGCCCAGTCACCCATGATTTGGAAAGCAGCTTCACCATTCATGACCATTGCAGTTGCAAGGTTCCAGTCACGGCCAGAAAAGTTGCTATCAACGAAACCACGCATAGTGCGCATTTGGTCAAAAACAGCTTTCATTGTATCTGACTTAAGTGTGTCTTCATTTAATTCTACAAAGGCTTTATGGAAAAATTCTGGACCTCCAACACCAAGTGCTACTGCTTCAAATACAGTGGCATCTTGCCATGCCTGTCCACCATGAGCTAAAGGCGTGATACCAGCTGCTTTTAGCTTAGTTGCTGCAGCATTAAATTCGTCCCAAGATGAAGGCATTGAGATACCGTTTTCGGCTAATACAGTTGCATTTGCCCAAATCCAATCGATACGATGGACATTTACAGGTGCCGCACACCAGCTACCCTCACATTTCATGTGACCAGCAATAGAAGCTGGTAAAACATCCGCCCACCCTTGTGCGTTAGCGACAGATGAAATATCTGCTAAAACCCCTTCTTCATACCATTCTTGGATGGCAGGACCTTTAAGCTGAACAGCTGTAGGTGCATTGCCTGCTAGTACTCTGGCACGAAGCGCAGTCATAGCAGCATCACCACCGCCACCCGCAACTGGCATATCTGTCCAAGTGCCGCCACGAGAAGAAAATTCTTCTTGTAAAACAGCAACAGACTTAGCTTCACCGCCAGACGTCCACCAATGCAAGACCTCCGCCTGTGGTTCAGCTTTTGCGATAGATGTAATTGAAATTGTAAGAGCAGAAGTTGCTGCAATCAAAAGTTTAGTGTTCATTTTGTACTCCCTAATCAAAATGTTGGATTGGGCATTTTCAATATGAAGTAATTATCTTTCAATCAGAAAATGTTATAATTAATAGATGAATCATAGAAATCTGATAGTTTTATTACACAAAGTTACAAATACCTCAATTTTGTTGCATACAATTACACTCAAGAGATGAGCTAACATTAGGAAAGCATAGATATTCAGATGGCAGTACCAAAAATATTGGTCGTTGACGATGACGCTGAGTTAAGAAAAATGATGGCTTATTTTCTCAGTAATAATGGATTTATGGTTTATACTGCTTCTACTGGTGAGGAAATCAAAAGTCATATAAGCAAGGGACGAATAGACTTGATTCTTCTTGATGTGATGCTAGGCGAAGAAGATGGGGTTGAGCTATGCCGCCAAATTCGAATTGAGCAAGAAGTTCCGATTATATTTGTATCTGCTTTAGCAGCCGATCATCAACGGATGGCTGGCTATTCAGTTGGAGCAGATGATTATATAGCCAAGCCCTTTAATCTTGATTTGCTGTTGGCGAGAGTGAAAGCAGTTTTAAGGCGTACTCAGCGTTCTGCATCTCTAGCTTATCGTCGAAATATTTATACCTATCAGTTTAAAGGTTGGATATTTAATAGTAAAACATCGGAAGCATTTAATCCAGATAATGTTCAAGTTGCACTCTCCCAGCTAGAGACAAGACTTTTAAAGGTTTTCCTCGCTAATCCGTTTATAGTACTTACCCGTGATGAAATTATTTCCGCGATGGATATCGTCAATGAAGGTCATACCATCTCTGATAATTCTGGAAGAGCCTTGGATGTATTAGTTGGTCGTTTGCGCGGCAAGATTGAAGCCAATCCCAAAAGTCCAGCAATCTTAAAAACAGAGAGAGGCATTGGGTATGTTTTTGCAACTGAAGTTAATCGAGAAGAGGTATGAAAGATCGACTTAATAGCTTAAAAAGCAGAAGCATTTTATGGGTTATTATGTCCATGCTTGTAGGAATTATTTCTGCTTATATCTGGTCTTATTCTGGAACCCAGTGGGAAAGGCATCTTAATAGGTCTTATATAGCAGGCATTGTTTTATTTGAGAACATTAAAATGGGAGAACAACCACCTCAGCAGATTGAGATTGAAAGTCTATCAGGTCAGATTTCAAAATTAGCAGACGCTGGCTTATTCAGAAAATTACCAGATGTTGCCGTATCTGATTTTATAACGCAGCTTTCTCTTAGTCCAGGGGAGGGGAATATTAGGAATAAGAATAGTATTTCTATCACTTTAATTTCTCCTGATATTCAATACCCGATTGCTAATCTAAAAATAAATTCGAATACTTCTCTGAGCGAAAAATTTGGCGATGTGACGCGCATGCTGTCGAGTTATTGTTCTGAGCCAATTTTATATATGCAATATGGGGATAAGCCGTGGATAAGGGTGGATGGAAATGAGATATGGGGATGCGATGCTGCTCCTACTGATTATCGTATTATTTCGATGTTACTTGTATTCTTATCCTTGATAATATTGATATCTTTTATTTCGAACACCAGTCTTGCTTTTCAATCCTTTGCCGAGTTGTTATCAAAAAGAGGTCTGAATAAGCGCACGGGAAATTTCCAAATAAAGGGTCCAGCTGAGCTTCGCTCGATGATTGAAACTATTAATAATTATCTAGATATTGAACAGGAATCGCTAGCAAGACGGGCAACATTTCTGTCCGGTGTTAGCCATGATCTAGGAACACCAGCGACACGGCTCAAATTTCGCGCTCAGACTATTGAAGATAGGGAACTGAAAGAAAGATTAAATAGTGATATTGACCAGATGACCAGTATGATAGAGTCGGTGTTACAATACACACAGTCAGAAATGAAATTAGAAGAGTTACGACAAATTTCATTACAGTCATTGATTGAAGCTATTGTTTCTGATTTTCAGGACGCTAATCACCCTGTAAAATTTATAGAGCAGGAAAGCTTGTCAGTTTCTGCAAAAACAATTTTATTTAATAGTAAACCCAAATTGCTTAAAAGCAAATTTTTGTCTGCTAAGAATGTAATTATCTTTGCCCGCCCTCTATCAATGCAAAGAGCAATTATTAATCTTATAGATAATGCTCTTAAATATGGAAGAAAGGCGAATGTCTCACTACAGGCAGACTCTCAAAAAGCTAGCATTATTATTTATGATTACGGAAACAGCGAATCAGTTGAGAATTTGACGCATTTGACTGTTCCATTTAAAAGAGGAGAAAATGCAAAAAATATAAAAGGTATGGGAATTGGTCTCGCCATCGTGTCAACAATTGCAGAACAGCATGGTGGCAATTTATCATTTGATAAGTGGGAACAAGGATTGTGCGCGATATTATCTATCCCCAGATAGTTAAAAAAATGATATTAATTCCAATCCATTTCAGATATAGTTTCTCCTGCTTTTAGGTTTTTTTTAAAAACTGACGCCGCACATTCATCCAGCCTTAATGAACATCCAGGCAAGCCAAATACTGATTTAAGGGAATATAAAACACGAAAAAATAAACGCCATTTTTTCTTATTTGGCTATTATTTTATGCTCCTCCTGCCCATAACATACCGCGCCTCATAATCTCTGTAACACTAGGATGTTTGAGATCGTTTAATAAATGTCCAATTGAGCAATAAAAAATGCGCCCCTTATCCCAGCGCCGTTTCCAAGCAACAGGCATCACAGTTCCTTCTATCCACCAGTGGTGTTCTCCTGAAAAGGTTGTGGTTGCTAGCACATCGTTTGATGGGTCAACTAGCATATAATATTGCTCGCTATGTAACTTAAAACTTTTAATACCGTATGTTATAGGATCGTCTGGCTTGCAAATAGTGACATCATAATGCACAAAATCAGCTGTTGGGTCTTGGTTGTCCGGCCAACCTGGAGGGTGGGCAACAAATTGGCCGCCGATTAAAAAGTGATAGGTGGGTCTGTCTCTAAATGCATCACCCATATGCCCGTGCCACCCCGCTAGTCCACAGCCATTGGCAATAAGCTTAATAAGGCCATCCTCTTGCAATTTAGTCATATTACCGAATTCAGCTTGATGCGAGGAGCGAGCGCTTGACCAGATAGGTATAATTAAATCTACATCTTCCAATTTTTCAGGTTTTTCAAGAGGTTTCAATGTCTCAAATACCTTAACCTCAACGTTGTTTTCTTCGAGAAGTTCTTTGCACCAATTACTAAATGCTATTGGGGAATGGCCTTCCCAGCCACCAGCGAATAATACAGCCTTCATTTTTTCCAACTCTCTTGAATTATAACTACAAGTTCCGCATTAACGCATGCATCCACCGCCATCTATACACATGCCGCCATCTATCATTATAAGTTGACCGTTCATATAATCAGAGTCCGTGCTTGCAAGGAAGGAAGCGGTGCCAACAATATCTTCAGGATATGAATACCTCCCCATCAGTATCATCTTCCTTGTGACCTCATCCATGGATTTACCTTCTTCTTCGAACTTGCCAATTGCAACTAGGTCTTTATCTAACTGATGCCATAATTCTGTTGCTACAACACCAGGACCATATCCATTGACAGTAATATTATGTTCTACCAAGGCTTTTGAGCCTCCTCGTATCATCGCAAGAACAGCATGTTTTGAAGAAGCGTATGGCACAATGTCATCAAAAGACAGGTGTGAGGCGATAGATCCCACATTTATGATTTTATAGGGTCCGTTTTCTTTGCCTTGAGCTATCATTTGCTTGGCAGTTTCCTGCATGCCAAGAAGAACACCAAGACCATTAACTTTCATAATCATGTCCCAGTTTTCTTCTGTTATGTCTAAGAACATCAGAGGTTTATTAATGCCAGCATTTAATACTGAGACGTTTATGGAGCCAAATGCATTAACGGTGCATGCAACCGCTGCTGCATTGTCCGCTCTTGAGGTAACGTCCATTTTCAGGGCAACTGCTTTGCCATTTCCAGCTGAATTGATTCGATCTGCAACGTCTTGCGCGCCTTTCTCATTTATATCTCCTAGGCAGACATTTGCCCCTTGGGCTGCATAATTCTCGCCAATTGCAGCGCCCATTCCCTGAGCACCTCCCGTAATTAGTATATTTTTTCCAGCTAAACGTGACTTGTCCATAATTTACTCCCTCTACAGTTCTATTTTAAATGAAACGCAACCAGAAGACTGATTAAATTATAAATATATCCATAATGAAAATAAAATATCCAAATTGGTTATAATATTAGTTCTTTGTTAATCTTCTTTGCAACACACTTTCCATAAATTCTCCTATGTTTTTTGAAGGGGATGAGATGACAAAATACGGGAGGTATCAATGTCAATTAGCAAACTATTTATAAAATTTGTGGCCATAGCTGGGGTCGCTTTATTTTCGTTTTCGCCAGCTTACTCAGCTTCTCACAGTAAAGGGTCTATCATTTCTTTTAATGGTCCTGCAGGTGAAGCATATGTTGGCCGATTTATTAAGGGTATTAAAGCGACAGCAGAGTTAAAAGGGTTTGATATAAAAGTATATGAAAATCAGTATAATCAGGCAGAACAAGATCAGCAGGTACAGCAGGTTCTAGCAGCTGGTCAATTGCCAGATGTGTTTATATGGTGGCCGTCAGATGCAGTTGCTGGGTTAGGCTCACTTAGAGCGCTTGCCAAAACAGGAGTCCCAGTTTTAAAAATCAATCAATTACCAAATGAACAAGATAAGCAGTATATTTTTGGTTATGCTGGCCCTGATGATAGATTAAGAGCTCGGAATGCAGGTTATATGATGCGTGAAGCAGCAGCTGCAAAAAAAGCGGCTGGCGGAGAAGGATTTAATGTCTTAGCGCTTTCATATCCACATTCATATGGTGGTTATGGTCTATCAATTAATGCGTTTAAAGAAGCTATTGCTGGTTCCGATTTGAAAATCATTGGTGATGTAGATGAAGGTTTTGGTCAAGCTAATGGCTATAAAGGCGCTGCTAAAATGATTGCAAAGCTAAAAGATGAAGGCATTCATTTTGTTTATGGTATGGATGATGCTATTCTTACAGGTGGCATTAAAGCCCTTGAAGAAGCTGGCTATAAAATGGGTGAGGATGTGATTGCTGTTGGCACTGTTTGTAACGGAGATAAGCAACTTATCGAAGAAGGTAAACAGTTCGGGACAACGCTGCAGTCTCCACTGCATGAGGGTCAGTTGGCTATAAAGATGGTTGAAGAGTATTTAAATACTGGAAAGCTTGAAAACTATATTAATTTTACACCCAATCCTTCTGTGACAAAAGATACAATTGAAACTACGGCACTTCGTGGTTTTGATGGTAAATTATACACAATAGAAGAGTTATGTTCAGGTGCATGGGCTGACTAAAATTGTATCATTATCGGGAGAGAGGGCACTTACGCCCTCTTTCTTATTTACTATTTATTTTAGATAGATGGATTTATTGGACATAATTGATGGTAGAGCAGCTTTTATCACTTTCTGAAATTACCCGCTCATTTGGTGCTATTAACGCCCTAAAAGATGTATCTTTTGACGTCAAGCCTGGTGAGGTTATGGGGTTGGTCGGGGAAAATGGTGCTGGAAAATCCAGTCTTGTTAAAATAATTGGAGGATTTGATTCTGGCTTCTCAGGTCAGTTTACATTTGCTGGTAAACAGGCGCGTTTTTCTGGACCTGTGATGGCCGAGAGAGCAGGGATTGCAATTGCTCAGCAAGAATTATCACTTATCCCAACAATGTCTGTTGCAGAAAACGTATTATTAGTTGGCGATAATGTTCCCAAAATAGCTACAAAAAGACAACTCAGAAAACTAGTTAAGCCTTTTCTTTTGGAGGTAGGGTTAGATTATATCGACCCCGCAACTTCTGTTGAAAGACTATCTGTTGGAGAGAGGCATCTTGTAGAGGTTGCGAGGCTGATCGCGCATGACCCTCAGTTATTAATATTGGATGAGCCAACAGCTGCATTAGGAGAGACGGACTCAATTCGAATATTAGAAATGGTCGAAAGGCTGGTAAAAAGGGGAAAATCTGTAATTTATGTAAGCCACCGTTTAGATGAAATATTTAAAATTTGTGATCGCATTACTATTCTAAGAGATGGCAGAAGTGTGGCAGTTAAAAAGACACAAGAATTATCTGTTTCTGAACTGGTTAATTTAATGCTTGGCAGAGAGCTGGAGAATATGTTCCCAAAAAGGATTTCATCTAGTTCAAAAATACCATTGCTGAGGGTTCGCAATTTATGGCCAGACGGTTTGCTAGAGCCAGTTGATATAGATATTTTCCCAGGCGAAATTTTAGGATTAGCAGGCCAACTTGGTTCTGGCACAGGGGAGATTTTATCTGCAATCGCTGGCGCGCATTCTATAAGGGGCGGAAATCTTGAAATGGACGGTAGGGTCTTTATGCCAAAAACACCAAATGATGCTATTAATGCAAAAATCGCTTATTGCTCTGAAGACAGAAAACATGATGGATTATTTTTGGGAAGACCTATCCTTGAAAATATAACTTCCACTGCACTGAAGCGCATTACAAATTTTGGTATTTTACAGCCACCTTCTGAACATATGCTTGCCAATGATATTGCTAAAGGGTTCACCATTGACAATAGTCGCCTTCTATCAGATGCTGGAGTCTTATCTGGCGGAAATCAGCAGAAAGTAGCACTCGGGAAATGGCTTGCTATCAATCCAAAAGTGATTTTGGTGAATGAGCCTACACGGGGTGTGGATGTTGGCGCAAGAGCTGAGATTTATCAGACATTACATAAATTAGCAGAACAGGGAACCGCTATCGTTGTCGCCTCAACAGATTTACAGGAAATTACAAATCTGCCAACAAGAATTATTGCTTTTTATCGAGGCCTTAAAGTATCGGAACTTGGGTATGATGAGGTGTCGGCAGAAAATATTCTAACCCAGATAACAGACCCATTCGGTGCAGCAAAGTTAAAAAGGTAGGAGAGATTAAGGATGTCATCGGCAAGTCAGCCTATTAACCAATTACCAAAACCAAGCATTCTGGAGAGGCTCGTTCAAAGGCATTCTAAGCTGGCAATAGCACTTGTCGTTGTTTTTATAATTATTTTTGTTTATGGAATGGTTACCGCTCCAAATTTTCTAACCTTGTTTAATCTTAAAACTATTATACGTGATGCAGCCCTTGTCGGTATTATGGCAATTGGCCTTACGTTTGTAACATTATCTGGAAATTTCTTTTTATTATCAATGAAGGAAACAGCGGCATTATGTATTATCGCCTTTGCTACTGGAATGGCCAGTGGGTGGGGGTTTGAATTATCATTTCTATTCACAATGGTATTCGCGCTTCTTGCCGGCATTTCACAAGGTGCTCTTATTGGAATAGGAGGTAATCCTATTGTTGTAACTCTGGGTGCTGCTGGTGTTTTATATGGCCTGGGTGCCTATTGGAGTGATAATTTAGTCGTTTCTTACCGGCGCCCTCATGGTGCAGAATGGCTTGGAACAGGTTCTTTCCTTGGACTTCCCAATATTACTGTTGCATTTATCCTGATAGCTATTAGTGCCGAGTTATTATTGCGAAAAACAAGTTTTGGAAGACAGGTCTATCTGATAGGGGCTAACAGGGCGGCAGGAAGAGCCACTGGACATGAGAATTTCTGGATGGCAATAAAGGTGTGTACTATTGCCTCTGTCTGTTCTGCTTTCGTTGCAATCGCATTCTCAGCTCAGGTCTCATCTGCTCAAGTTAACTACTTTTCTTCTGAGTTCGGCTCTTCAGGTGATATGACCATAATGGTTATTGCAACTGTTATGGTTGGCGGAAACTCAATTATGGGCGGCTTTGGCTCGACACTGCGCTCAAGTTTTGGTGCCATTTTTATATCTACTGTTGATAATATGATGGTGCTGCATGGATTTAACAGCGGCCCAAGGGTGTTTGCAGTCGGTTTAATGATTGTATTTAGTATTATTGTATTCGCCATATTGCGTCGCGGCAGTCGAAGTGAAGAATGAGGCGTGTTTTATTATTAATATGAAACTATCAGTCTGAATAGATGATTACAGAGAACATAAACAGGGAAGATAAAAGATGACAGTTGAGAAAATAATATCATTTATCAAACAGAAACCAGACTTGATGTTTGCGTTTATGCTCGCTTTTTTTGTCTATTGTATATTTGCATTCACAAATGATTATTTTATGACCCACAGAACATCATTTGCAATTATGGAGAGGTTCGCTGTTCTTGGTCTGGTTGGACTTGCCTTAACGTTATGTATTATTGCGGGAGAAATAGACCTCTCCATTGGCTCAAATGCAGCACTTGCCGCCGTCATCGTTGTGCGATTTACAGACTCGCTAGGCGCGCCAACAGCGCTTTTGATTGCGGTTACGGTCTCGACAATTATTGGTCTCATTCAAGGGTATTTCATTGCATATTTGAGAATTAGAGCAATCGTTCTGACTGTTGGCACGCTAATGTTGCTAAGGGGAATTTCACTTTTTGTTGCGGAAGAAAAAACAGTTATGCTAACTGATTTTCGTATTCCAGATTTCATAACTACAAAAGTTCTATGGTATTTTTCTCCTGCAAGCCTAACAGTGATTGCTATGTTTGTGCTTGTTGCTTTATTTATGAATTTCACCAAATATGGCCGCGAAATTTATGCTATTGGCGGCGCTAGAAAAGAGGCACTTGCCGCTGGGATAAGTCTTAAACGACCCATGATTATAGTATTTGCTATTTCTGGCTTCTGTGCTGGTCTTGGCGGTGTTATTATAGGATTAAGGTCTGGAACGGCGCAAGCATTAGGTCTGCAATACCTATTGCTTGCAGGAACTGTTGCTGCCTTTATCGGCGGGGTTAGTATCTTAGGGGGAAGAGGGGGCGTGATTGGCGCTGTGATTGGCGCTCTTACAGTCAATTTTCTGAATACTGGGCTTGTTTTTAATGTCACCCCAGCCTTTATGGTTCAATTATATCTTGGAATTTTATTATTAGTCGTCATTATGTTTCAGACTGGGTCTGTCATATTTGAGAAAAGACAAAGGCGATATCAGATATTAAAAGATATAGATGATAGAAGAGAGCGGCTGAAAAAAGAAATGACTGGTGGAGCCCAGCCATAACAGGTTTGGTATGAGGGCATCGTTAAAAATAAAATGTTTTAATGCGCTATCTGTTTTTTATACCAGAGAAAGCTTAAAATTTGGGTCCACAATGCATTCGATTAATTAGCTCACAGCGTTATCGTGTGGAAGATAATTGAATTGGAATGGGAATGCGCACTATAAGCCAAAACCACTCAACTATAAAAACAGCTTTATCAGATAAGCAGGAATCCTATGAAGCGATTGAAATGCCCTCAATTGGCGCTGCTAATCAGACCCTAATTGATAGGCTTGATTTTCTAGAGGAACTTCAAAACGAGATTGAGACATGCTTTAGTGTGCGCACTGGTTTTAGCGAGCTTCGAATTTTAATCGCATTGATGAAAAATCATCTTAAAGGTAAAATTTCCACCAAAACGTCTCTTGTCGGCTTTTCTGGAATGGCTTTTGGAACAGCCATGAGAACCATTGAGCGCATTGAAGAGCAAGGGCTGATAATTAGAAGACCAAAAACGGAAACTGGAAAAAGTTTTTCATTGCATCCATCTGAGAAACTCATATCCCAATGGCATGAGTTATCTAGACGAATGGAATATGTCTTTGAGACCAATTCTGCTCTATCTGAAGAAACAAATAGTCAGGCAAATTATTATTTCGGAAGCTCTTATCAGGACGGATATATCCTTTCGCCATCTAGTATTATGGTAGACAAGCTTCCTCTGAAAAAAGGTCTTAGCCTTTTGGTGCATGCCGATCCGACCTTCATGGCAATGGCTAAACTGAAAAAAAACTTTGAGATTATGTTTGGCGTGAATATTCAAAATAGAGCTTTATCCATTGACCGATTAAGAGAAGAAATTCTTATCAATGCCACAAGGGAACAATCTAAATATGACATAATTGCGTGTGATTTACCGTGGTTTGGGGAAATGGCAGATGCAGGGCATTTCATCGCGTTAGACGCGTTTATGAATGAGACAGGGTTTGATGCTGCTGATTTCAATAAAGAGGCAATGTCAAGCTCAAGATACAAAGGTCAGCAATATGGAATACCAATCCAGACAACGCCTGAATTGCTGGTTTGCAGACAAGATGTCTTTCAGGAAATGGGTCTAAAATACCCAGAAACAACGCAAGAATTACTAAAGGCTGCTTATGCTATTCAACGCTCTTCGATTAGAATGAAGGCGATCGCTTGGAATGCAGCAAGAGGCACGCCTCTTGGACATAGTTTTTTATTTTCAATGGGCTCTTTTGGTCAGCCTATCATTAACCTTCGCAAGGTTGAAAACGGGTTTGATGCGGAGTGGCCGAAAGGAGAAGAATTAAGGCCCATGTTCGTAACAGATGCAGCACGAGATGTATGTGATTTTTTCGCAGAGTTAATTAGCTTATCTCCGCAAAATATTCTGAATATGTCTTGGTTTGAACGCGCTCGTGCCTATGCAAATGGTGAAGTCGGTATGGCTTTTACCGCAACCTTGCTTTCTCCAATGTTTGAGTTTGACAGAATGTCACCAGCCTTTGGAAAGTCAAAATATTTGCCGCTTCCTGCAGGCAACGCTGGGCGGCAGATTGCGCCAGTTGGCGGATATGCACTAGCTATACCGAAGAATGTGCCCTTTCAGCGTGTAGCTCATATTTGGAGTGCTATTCAAGAATTTTCCTCGGCAAAGGCAACTAAGATATTTATTGAAAATGGAAGCTTGGTAAGTCCTCGTAATAGCGTGTCAAAAGATAAAGAAGTACAAAAAGTATCTTTTGTCATCGGGGTAATAGATGATTTGGCAGGCGCTGATATCCTGAAAATGTGGCCTCGTCCCCCAATCCCAGAGATATCTCATTTAATTTCAATAGCTGGAACGGAGATTCATGATTTTCTGACTGGCACAATTAACAGAGAAACAGCCCTTATGAATGCCCAGAACAGAGCAGATAGTATCATGCGCTCCAAAGGGTATTATTGACTATTACTAACCATTACTAACAGGCTGCTTATTTAATAAAGCCAGTATATAACACCCATGCTTAGGGATGATTGATGTTTCTGGTAGCATCTTTGGAAGGTAATAACACAAACCCTAATGCAATAAGAAGCAGGACAACCGCCATTCCATATCGCTCATTTCCGCTCATCATAACCAGCCAGCCATATAAAAAGGGGCCAATAAAGCTTGTTAGCTTGCCAGAGACCATATATAGGCCAAATAATCCGCCCTTATGTTTATCTGACGCTGTAAGGCTAAGATAGGTTCTAGAGGCAGATTGAACAGGGCCAACAAATAATCCAAGACCTACACCAACTAACCAAAATATCATTTTATAGGGTGTAATGATCGCAACTAATCCGCATAGAAACAGTCCAATCAAGGCTAGTTTTATAGTCTTTATGGGCCCGATATTATCATCCAGAAAACCACCTATGATAGCCCCCATGCCAGCTGAAATATTAAGCCCAATAGCAAATAATATTATTTCAAACTGGCTAAAGCTAAATACCTTTGTCGCATAAATACCGCCAAACGCAAACAATGTAATAAGCCCATCATTATACGCCATTCGTGCCAGCAAAAATCTTAGTAAATTTGGAATTTTGCGTGCCTTAATAATACTGGTCTTTAGGCTTAAAATAGCTGAATTTTTATTATTTTTGTTATTTTTCTGGCTAAAGGATGGTAGGTAAAACATCATTGGAAGGGAGAATATAATGGCCCAGCTTGCGGCAAATAACATTGTCGCACGTATATGTTCTGATTGAGATTTATCCAAAGCAAAAAAGCTTTTATCAGGCATAATAAATACGAAAAGAACCACTATCAATGCAATCACGGACCCGATATAACCACCGCCCCAAGCAAGCCCCGATAAAGAGCCGATATGGTCGCGCTGTGTCATTTTACCAAGAATTGCATTGTAAAAGATAAAACTGCTTTCAAGAAAAAATATGGAGATTGCAGATAAAATTATAGCGTAGCTGATAAAAGCTTCATTTGGTTGCGCAAACCATAATAAACCAGTTGCAATCGAGCCAAGCGCAATAAATAGGACAATTAATTCTTTGAATTTGCCTGTGCTATCTGCATAGCTGCCTAATAAAGGCGCTATTAGAGCTATTGTAAATGCTGTAATACCAGTCATATATGCCCAAACGACCGACCCTCCATCTGGCATTATGACCGTTGTAAAATACACTGCGAAAATAAAGGTTGCATGCAGTGTTGGCACAGGAGAGGAGGCCCAATCATACAATGCCCAGCCTATTTGTGATTTTCTGGCCAGTGATTTTTCTGAGTATAAATCGTCCATATGTATCAGCCTATATGAGAATAATCATAATAGACAGAATATAGGCCATAAATGACTGTAATGGTTCGTCCATTCAAAATGCAGATAATTATTCTTATTTTCTATTAGCAGCATTAATAAGTGTCTGTGTATAAGCATCTGACGGGGTATTTAAAATCTGCCGCACTGAGCCCATCTCAACAATTTCTCCGTCCTTCATAACCAACATAGTATGGCAAACAGTGCCAATTAACGAGATATCATGGCTAATAAAAATATAGCTTAACCCATGTCTCTGTTGCAGATTTAGAAGTAATTCTATGATCTGTCTCTGCACTGTAACGTCAAGGGCAGATGTTGGCTCATCAAAGATAATAACTTCAGGTCTTAAAATTAATGCACGCGCGATAGCAATACGCTGTCTTTGTCCACCAGAAAATTCATGTGGGTAACGGTCTTGAAAGTCAGCTTCTAATCCCACTTCTTCTAAAACCTCTGTTACTCTTTGTTGAAGGTAGCAGGCATTGTTATCTCCATGCGCCTTGGGGCCTTCAGCAATTATCTCACCAACAGATAATCGCGGCGATAAAGAGCCGAATGGGTCTTGAAAAACTATCTGAACTGCTCGTCGGTAAGGCTTTAACTTTGCCGAATGAGTGCTAGTAATCGCATCACCTTTAAAATAAATATTTCCTTTATGGTGTACAATCTTGGTTAAAGCTCGTGCAAGTGTTGATTTGCCAGACCCACTCTCTCCTACAATCCCTAGGCTTTCACTTGAGTGTAGTTTAAAGCTTGCATCTATTACCGCAGGAACAAAACCTGAAATGCGTTGTAGAAATCCTTTTCGAATAGGAAATTCAACTGTAATATTTCTCGCTTCTAGAATTACATCTTCTGGTTTATCTAAAGTTGCTCTCCTTGCATTTAATTTTGCTTCAACTAAAGATTTTGTGTAGTCCGCTTCAGGTTTATTGAAAATTTGTGTCTTGCTACCCTGTTCAATGACCTTTCCGTTTTTCATTACTATAACACGGTCTGCAAGCTGTCTTATCACCCCCAGATCATGAGAAATAAACAGCATTGCCATACCTGTTTCGCGTTTAATATCTTGGAGCAGGTCAATAATTTGTGCCTCGATTGTAACGTCAAGTGCGGTTGTGGGCTCATCTGCAATTAGTAATTTTGGATGATTTGCAAGCGCCATTGCAATCATTACACGTTGTCTTTGTCCGCCAGATAATTGATGAGGGTAACTTTCAAGACGATTTTCGGCATTTGGAATGCCCACCCTATCAAGGAGTTCGAGAATGCGGTGGCGCACTCTTGCTTTATCAAGCTTCTGATGCAGGCGAATGGCTTCGCCTATTTGTTTTTCAATGGTATGAAGCGGATTTAAAGAAGTCATAGGCTCTTGAAATATAATGCCAGCTTCACTTCCCCGAATTGTAGATAGAACGGGTGCCTTGCTTTTTTTCTGTGTCTGACTATTCCAGCGAATGGAGCCTGTTACAATCGCGCTGTCAGCCAAAAGCCCAAGGCAGGCAAGAGCAGATACCGATTTTCCAGAACCACTCTCGCCTACAATCGCAAGCGTTTCACTTGTATGGATATCAAATGATAAATCCTGAACTGCATAAGTATTTTGGCCGTCTCTTTGGAAAAGAATATTAAGATTTTCGACTGATAATAATTCAGACGTCATGAATACGTCTTTCTGGGGTCGAATGCATCACGAACACCCTCAAATATAAATACTAGCATCATCAACATAAGGGCAAAAACGCTAAAAGCAGTGAGACCAAGCCATGGTGCTTGCAGATTTTGTTTGGCTTGAAGCGTTAATTCGCCAAGTGAAGGCGCAGAAGAAGGTAGTCCAAAACCAAGAAAATCCAAAGCAGCAAGTGAGCCAATGGCGCCTGTTACGATAAATGGAAGCATTGTTAATGTTGCGACCATCGCGTTTGGTAGAACATGGCGTATCATAATTTTAATGGGGGATACACCAAGTGCTTTTGCTGCTTGTACATATTCAAAATTTCTAGCTCTTAAAAACTCTGCACGTACGACCCCGACAAGCGCTGTCCAGCTAAATAAGATCATCAAAAACACTAAAAGCCAGAAATCCATTCGATAAATCGCAGCTACGATAATGATTACATATAATGACGGGGTTGCCCCCCAAATCTCTATTAATCTTTGCGCCAAAAGATCTGTTCTCCCGCCAAAATAACCTTGGACAGCACCCATAAATATCCCAATAAAAGAAGAGAATATAGAGACGAACAACGCAAATAATATCGAAAGCCGAAATCCATATATAACCCGTGCAAGAACATCTCTTGCCGTATCATCTGTGCCAAGAAGATGATTGTTATCTGGGGGCGAGGGCGCGGGTACATCCAGTGTGTCAACTGTTGAGAAGTGATACGGGATGAGCGGCCAAATAACAAATCCGCGTTCTATTTTTTTAGCATCAATGATGCCATCTTTAGAATCTGTAATGATTTGTTCAGGGGCATCCCAGCATTCTTCTAAGCCGCCGCTAATGATAAGACATTCGATTTCTATATCAGAATATATGGCTTCTGTTCTAAGATATCCGCCAAATGTTTCTTCTGAATAAAAGGAGAGGACGGGCATATAGTATGCGCCTTGATATTTGACCAGAAGAGGTCTGTCATTCGCTATAAATTCAGCACATAATGATATTAAAAAACAAATTGTGAATATAATAAGCGACCAAAAAGCACGTTTATTCTGCTTAAAATTTCTCCAGCGCCGTTGATCAATTTTATTGAGTTTCAAGAGAGCCTCTTCTCAAAATCAATACGTGGGTCAATCCAGATATACATTAAATCAGATATCAGCCCGATGAGGAGTCCAATCAAACTAAATATAAATAAGGTACCGAATACGACAGGATAATCGCGTGCAACAGCTGCTTCAAAACCCATTCGCCCTAATCCATCAAGCGAGAATATGGTCTCAATAATCAAGGAGCTTCCAAAAAAAACAGATACAAAAACAGCCGGAAACCCAGCTATGACAATCAGCATAGCATTCCTGAATACATGACCGTAAAGCACGCCTTTTTCAGATAATCCTTTTGCACGGGCCGTAATAACATATTGCTTGCGAATTTCATCAAGGAAGGCGTTTTTGGTTAAAAGTGTAAGGGTCGCAAATGCCGAAATGGTGGAGGCAAGGACAGGAAGTGCAATATGCCAGAAATAATCAAGCACCTTGTGCCAAAGACTGAGGTCCGCAAAATCAGGTGATACCAAACCGCGAAGTGGAAATAATTTGAGATAAGAGCCACCTGCAAATAACACCAGCAGCAGGATTGCGAATAAAAAGCCCGGAATTGCATATCCAATAATGATGAGACTAGAGGTCCAGCTATCAAAGGCAGTACCATCTCTTACCGCTTTTCTTATTCCAAGCGGGATGGAGATAAGATAGGCCAGCAAAGTAGTCCATAATCCCAATGAAAGGGAGACAGGCATTTTCTCTACTATCAGCTCAGTAACTGAAATTGACCTAAAATAACTCTCGCCGAAATCAAATCTTGCGTAATCCCACAACATATCTAAAAATCGTGTTAAAGGCGGTTTATCGAAGCCAAACTGAACTTCCAGATCGGCAATAAAATCTTCTGGTAACCCTTTGCTTCCAAGATAGCTTTCTGCTTTGCTAATGTCTCTTATCTCTCCTGTGCCTCCTGCCATATTATCGAAAACACTTGCATCGCTCTCCAATCCAGCAATGATTTGCTCTATTGGTCCGCCAGGTACAAATTGAACAAGCGTGAAATTAATGAGCATAATGCCGAGAAGTGTCGGAAGAATGAGACAAAGTCGTCTTATGATGTAAGAGATCATGCAAGATTACCTTCGAAGCTGCTAGAAAGCACCTTCAGACTTAAGTTTATTAAATGCAGCTTCATCAAACCACCAAAAATCGAGCGTCCCAAGGTCATAGGGAGGGAGCTTATCTGGGTATCGATACATATCGTAATATGCTACGGTATGTTTTTTCTTAAACCATTGAGGTATCCAGAAAACCTCAGCACGAAGCAGTCTATCTAAGGCACGTGTGGCGTCATTTAATGTTTGCCGGTTTTCTGCTGCAAGTATATCCTCTATGAGCTTGTCTGCTGCCTCACTTCTATATCCAGACAGATTAAATATAGAATAATCAGCAGACTCAGACCCGAAATACTGTTTTAGTCCAGACCCAGACGTCAATGAAGTTCTGAAATTTCCAACCACCATATCGAAATCAAAATTTCGTTCGCGCTCAGTCATTTGTGCATTATCAATGCGTGTGTGAACGGCATCCACGCCAAGACGCTGCAGATTTTCAACAAAAGGGTTTATTACTCTATCAAAGGCTTGAGAGTCATTTAGTATTTCTAGCGTAAGTTTCTTACCTTGCTTATTGCGCCGGATGCCGTCATCACCAACTATCCATCCTGCATTGTCAAGCAAAGCAGAAGCTTTGCGAAGATTTGTACGGTCTAATTGTCGCTCCGAGGATGTAGGCGCTAATTCCGCTTCGGCTTTTAAAACCGTTTCAGGCAAGATGTTTTT
>Ga0181597_10000672_pt1 | contig 38053 bp, 27 predicted proteins | sample 041ome_5_FD_148647 | JGI IMG/M metagenome (GOLD analysis project Ga0181597, IMG submission 148647) | Coastal salt marsh microbial communities from the Groves Creek Marsh, Skidaway Island, Georgia - 041403US metaG (spades assembly) | ecosystem: Environmental > Aquatic > Marine > Intertidal zone...
AGTCTCGCGCGCGACGAGGACGCGCGAGAGGGTGTGAGCGGCGAAGTCTCGCGCGCGACGAGGACGCGCGAGAGGGTGTGAGCGGCGAAGTCTCGCGCGCGACGAGGACGCGCGAGAGGGTGTGAGCGGCGGAGTCTCGCGCGCGACGAGGACGCGCGAGAGGTTGTGAGCGGCGAGTGAGGAGCTGGTCGAAACAAACGGGGAGAGACGGGCGAGTGAGAGAGACCGGACGTATGTCAACCGAAGGTCGGCCGAAACGGAAGGGGGCCAAGGCCGTATATTACGACGAGGGCGACGGTACCCAAGCGTCTGAAAGCGATCTCTATGAGCCGTCGAACGGCGAGGAATCGAACGGCGAATCAGAGGAGGTGACGGTCGAGACGTCGAGCCAGACGAATGGCGAGTCGGCTACGAATGGCGACGATCTCTCGTCGGTGCCGGCGGCGACATCACCGTCGTCGACGACAATCCGGATGTTCAATAATATATCAATATCGTCCATTGTCGTCCCAGGCAATGAAACAATCACGATTCCCCACGTAGGCGAACGTCGTCTGGTGCCAGTATTGGGCGATGGCAACTGTCTCTTTCGAGCGTTGGCCATAGGGTTTTACGGAGATCCTAACAGGCACGGCGAAGTGCGCAAAGAGATAGTGCAAGAAATGCGCGCACACGAAGACAGGTACGCTCACTTTCATGCTGAGGACGTTTCGTTCGATGAGTACTTGGCAAAAATGTCCGAGGACACCGCATGGGGCGGAGAGCTTGAAATTCGAGCATTCGAAAACTTGCGACAGTGCTGGGTCGTCGTCGTTCAAGCGAAACGTGACGGCGGTGTTGAAATCGTTCGGAAACATTCGAATACGAACGTCGAGGCGGCTGACGATTCTGCGTCGATGGAAAATCGCTCGAGAGTATATGTCCTGTACTCAGGCGAGTCTCATTACGATGCGCTGGCGCCGATGGCTGAGACGGTCGACCGGGATCGCGAACGGTCTACCACGTTCGTCGATTCTATGGACGCTACGATGTCCCTCGCCCACGACGAATCCTTTTCGATATCGTACAACGGCGCGCGCATGCGCTTGGTTCCGCAAAGCGTGAGTCGCGACGCCTCCTGCTTGATGCGGAGCCTCGCGAGTCTACAATGGAACGACGAAAAGCGCCACGGGGACATGCGACTCGTCCTCGCGCAAACAACAGCGTTCGACGACGGCAACGATGCGGAAATTGCCGCCGCGATAAACGAGACGACTCGCGACGATGACGTGTGCATTCGTGCCTTCGTGCGCATTTTCGCCAGACCGGTGACGGTGGTGCGCGTCAACGCTCATGACGTCGTCGAAGCAACCGAAAGATACGACGTCGTGGACCAGAACGCCGCCGTCGCGGCGCGCCGCGAAAATCAACGCGTTTTCCTGCGCGCATCACCCGGAGACGAGGGAGATCACTACGACCCACTCTTTAAGAGCGTAGCGACGTTGCTCCGGCGTCGTAAGCGGGCGGATACTTCGCTGAACGACTCTGTCGCTGCGCCCGTCAAACGCGCCACTGGGTTGGGGTTGTCGATCCTCGACACGTCCGTGTGCTCGTGGAGCGCCTCGCCCGGGATGTCCGCCATCGACTCAGACATGGACGACGACGCGCCGATCACGGAGGCGGAAATTGGCGACATCATCGCCGCCAGTCAACGCGACGTTGATGACGGCCTCTACGGCGAGTATGACGAAGCGCAGGAACGCGTAACGGGCGCGTTACTCGCGCGCGTCGAGAACGAAATTACCTACGGATACTTTGAAGACGCGGCCGCGTGCGAAGACGAAGGCGACGACGAGGGCTGGCTGGACGAAGAGGACGAAGCGGAGAGTGAAACGACGGTGAAATACAAGTCGTATTTCAAGGCTCGGCCCGAGAAAGGAATGATGAAGAAACGCCGCGATTCCGCAAGTCATTTCGCACCGCGAGCGCCGCAAAACGACGAAGAAACGAATTTTCTCCGTCGCGCGGTCCAAGGGGACACGTTCGCTGCTAAGTGCGCTCGGCTCGCGTTGGAGAAGATGACGTGCGAGGACGTGCTGTCGGGTACTGGACGCGAGGCGGATTACGTCCAAAAGGCTGGAGGCCGCGACGCTCTGTTCGACTTCATGACGTCGAAGTGTCCAATGTGGAACGGGGCGATTCTCGGTTTGGCGCCTCGCAAGATTACGGAAACACTCACGAATTGGATGCTAACCCGCGACAAGGTGCTTCGAACGCTGCTCCACGACGAAACCGCCGCGTGGTCGAAAGAAGGACGACCAGTTCTTGCGAAGGAAGAAGTCGCCATGCAGTCCATGAAGAAGACTATTAAGATCGCACGCAAAATTGTCGGTGCTCGAGAAAAAAGCGTACATTCAATCTCGAAAACTCTTCGCGAAGCGTGTCCGGACGACTTCCTCGTTCCGGGGGCATGCTACGTGTGGGTGTACTCGTCTGGGTCTGGCGCGGAGAAACTACGACCTTACGTCGGTGAGACCATGCAGTGTGCGGGAAGAATCGGTCAGCATCTCGGCGGCGTCGAGGGAGCGTACCGTCGTCTCGACCAAAAAACCGTACCGTTCGCGTATCGAACCGCAAACCCCCTCGCGAACGCGGACATTGCTGAAAAATATCCGAGACTGGACCAAAACGGCGAAGAAGCCGAAAAGTTGAAGAGCGAATCCAGAGATAAGGGCAGCGTCACGGGGACGCTCGTACAATTCGCCAAGAAGAGGCGTGAGGTACTCGTCGAAAACGCCCACTTCGCCGCGATCACATCGGGAGTGTTCACGGAGGAAGCTCAACGCGACATCGTGCGTGCGTACGTCGACCATTGCGCCAACGAACGACGCCAAGATGAGTGTTTGGAATCACCGAACGCCATGGACTGCGTTCGTTTCGTAGGCATGCTCAAGTGGGCTCGGGAAGTCTTCGATACGTTCGCGCTGCGCACTTTAACAGCGCACGACGCTGGTGGTTTGAATAAAAGCATACCGGGCGAACCGTGGAGGTGGAGGCAGCAGCGCTCGTGCAACCGAGCGCCGTGGACGCCCGAACAAGAACAAGCGCTTGTCGACATTTTTGAAACGCACGCCGAGCGGCTTCGGACTACGAAGGTAACACCTACGACAAAAAGTACGGTGAGGAACGCCATGCGCGTGCGCACAGGGCGAGAGCGTTCGTTCTCAGCGATGCTTCGCCAGCTCACGTTGATGCGTGTCGAGGCGGAGAAAACGCCGGGAGTCGAGTTTTCGCGTAAAGTCATTGAGGTATTCAATCAAACAATTGGAGCGGATTATTTCTCGGATCGGTGGTTTCAAATGTACGAAGCTTTGACGCGTTATCGTCGCAAGTACGGTCATTGTGTCGTCCCTTGCTCGTTCGTCTCAGACGATTTCGTGAATGCCCCGCAACAGTTAGGGCCGTGGGTTCATACGCAAAGGAATTCCTTCAAATTGGCACAGGAGAAGAAGGATGCGAAAGGTGCGGGCGGACGAGGGCACTTCGGGCACTACGCAGAGGGCTCGGAACGCGTAAACTTGCTTAATGAACTCGGATTTGTCTGGGACGCAAAGGAGGCAGCTTGGCGGGAAGGCTACGAGCAACTGAAATTGTATCTCAAAGATAATAAGCACGTCATGGTTCCGCGGAGGTTTGTCACGAAAGATAACTTTAAATTGGGTGTGTGGGTTGATAATCAAAGGCACGACTTCAAAGCGGCACAGAAGAAGAAGGATGCGAAAGGTGCGGGCGGACGAGGGCACTTCGGGCACTACGCAGAGGGCTCGGAACGCGTAAACTTGCTTAATGAACTCGGATTTGTCTGGGACGCACATGAGGCAGCTTGGCGGGAAGGCTACGAGCAACTGAAATTGTATCTCGAAGAGAATAAGCACATCATGGTTCCGCAGGGGTTTGTCACGAAAGATAACTTTACATTGGGTCGGTGGGTTCTGAATCAAAGGGGCGAGTTCAAAGCGGCACAGAAGAAGAAGGATGCGAAAGGTGCGGGCGGACAAGGGCACTTCGGGCACTACGCAGAGGGCTCGGAACGCGTAAACTTGCTCAATGAACTCGGATTTGTCTGGGACGCAAAGGAGGCAGCTTGGCAGGAAGGCTACGTGCAACTGAAATTGTATCTCGAAGATAATAAGCACGTCATGGTTCCGCAGAGGTTTGTCGCGAAAGATAACTTTAAATTGGGTCGGTGGGTTCTGAATCAAAGGAATCGCTTCAAATTGGCACAGAAGAAGAAGGATGCGAAAGGTGCGGGCGGACAAGGGCACTACGCAGAGGGCTCGGAACGCGTAAACTTGCTCAATGAACTCGGATTTGTCTGGAACGTACGTTAGCCCTGGTCGCGCTCGCGATGCGCGAATCCCGGGACGCGGAAAGCATGCGCGTGTCGAACATCGGTGGGTTTCACTCGCAGCCGGACGTGTTCGAGCGAGAGAGGCGCGAGACGCGGGCGCTCGCGGCGCTCGCGGAGCGCGCGTGCGCGCGCGCGTGGGAGGAAAACGACGCGAAGACGACGTTCGTGAAGTCGATGATGGGGAGAGGAGACCCTGCGAAAGTGAGCACGTCGTGGATAAACGTGTGCGAGCGCGCGGGTGATGGGCACGGGTTGCATAATCACGCGAACGCGGTTTGGAGCGGGGTGTATTACGCGTCGGCGGGCGATCGAGGCGACGACGACGACGACGTCGACGAACCGGGCGATTTGTTGTTGCGCGTCTCCGCCGGTGGCGTCGATCCGATGGCAGACACTAGCACTGGATACTGTACATACACGTGCATTAAACCCAAACGTGGGCGTTTGGTGGTATTCCCGAGCTGGGTGCTGCACGGCGTGTTGGCGTCCCCCGGCGGAGCGCCGAGAGTTTCCTTTGCGTTCAACACGGGCGAGACGGGGGTGAAGTTTTAGCACATGTAGCAGATATATAGAGATACAAACTATTGCCCACCGCAGCTCGTGGCTTCGTCGTCCATCAAACCCAACGGAGAGTAAGTTTCTAAAGTAACGCGCTTCGCGTAAGGTCGTTTGTGTACCCACGCCGCGTACGCGAACGCGCTGCCGAGCAAAGCGCCAACGGTGACGTCTTCCCAGTGGTGCCAGTAATCTCTAATGCGCGTCAAACCGATGAAACCGGCGAGTATGGTTGGTGCTAAAACTATCACTAACTTCCAAATACCCTCCCATCGCCCCAATCGACGATCTTGCCCCCCTATTTTCAACCAAGCGGCGAGGTAGAGCGAGCAGTACACGAAGCCGCTAAACGACATCGACGTGTGCCCGCTTGGAAAGCTCCGCCGTCCTTGCTGCACGACGTCATTCACGCCCGAGCACGAAGGCACACCTACCGAGGCCCACACCTGGTTCCCATCGGGCCAGCATCGCGCGACAAAGTCTGGTCGAATGCCTCCGATGATGTTTTTCATAGCGCACGTCACGACCCAAGTCAAACCGACGCTCGCGCACAGTCCGCCGATCGCCCGTTCTTTGTGCACCGCCGGATTCAACCTCTTCGGCATCAACAGCATGCAAATCAACGGCACGACGAACGCGATGAGCGGCACCACCACCGCCGGCACCGTATTTTCCCCGTGTGGATACGAATACCGCCACAACAAATCGCCCTGTATGAAGCGTTGATGCGGCGTCGCCACCTCGAGCCACGCCCCGATCCCGAACGTCGACGCGAACAGGATCAGATCGATCGCGATCGACCGCGCGCGGTCGCGTCTCATCGTCACATCCCTCCGTTCGTACACCTCACCGTTCGATCGCGCGCTCGTCGCCCCGACCATCGAATCCATCGAGAATATTTTGGATAATCCAACCGCGAGGGAACACGATGTGAGGCGCCGTCGCGGGCGCGCGCGTCGTCGGTCGGTCGACGCACCGACCGCGCGTTCGTTCGCGTTCGTTCGCGTTCGTTCGCGCTCGTTCGCGCTCGTTCGCGCTCGTTCGCGCTCGCGCTCGCCGTCGACCGCGTCGCGCTGTCGCGCCGCGTCCCGTCGCCTCCGCGTCGCCTCGGCGTCGCCTCGCCTCGACGCGTCGCGTCGGCGGTCGGCGGTCGGCGGTCGGTCGGTCGGGACGCGCGCGCGCGCGCGGACCGCGATCGCGATCGATCGCCGCTGTGTGCGCGTCGAAACCGCGATCTCGATCTCGATCGCGCGATCGATAAAAGATAAAAACGCCATCGACGCGAGGGTTCGGAGGGGAACGACCTCGCGCGCGGACGCCGCACTCGGCGGACGCGGCGCGATGACGCGCGCGTCGAAGCGAAAGGCGGCGGCGCCCGTGGCGACGACGAAATCGGGTGCGCGCGGTGCGATGCGCGCGCGATCGCGCGCGCGAGAGACGGGCGCGAGAGACGGGCGAAAAGTCGAACGATGATGGAAACGATGCGTCGCGCGCGCGCGAACGACGACGCGAACGGGGGGGCGAGGGACGACGAACGGGCGCGCGCGGGCGCGTCGAGCGAAGACTGACGAGCGATTCGCCATCTTGACGCGAAATAGTGGCGTTGAAAGAGAAAAAGGGCAAGGTAGGCGCGCGATTCGGTCGAGTTCGAGACGCACTTGAAACGGTGCAAATGCGCGTTGAAGGCGAAGACGACGACCGATGTCTTGCGGATGCAGCGTCGCGAGGCGCGGTCGCGCGCGAATGGTGTGGGAAAAATATGTGCAAACGCGACGACGACTGACGATTAACGCGACGAACGCGCGCAGGCATCGGTGAAGAGTGCCGGAAAACAAACGGCGAACGACGCTGCGACGTCGAAGCGCAGGACGAGCGACGACCCTTACGACTTCGATGTGGATCAGGAAATGTACGGTGTGACCGTAAAATGGGTCAATAAGGGACAAACGACGTCGGAGTGGAAGTTTACGGTGCCGGTACGTCGAGTTCGCGCGCGTCGACGATGAACGCGTAAACCCTAATCTGTCTTTGAACCCTAGACTAACCGCCGACGCCCTCGAACAGACCGACGCGACGGTGGACGCCTTGCGCGGCATGGTGCATGAGACCACGGGGGGTGTTTTGACTAAAGATAATATCACTTTGAAGCATAAGAGTCGAACGATGGAACCCACTGACGCGCAGTTGGGATCTTTTGGAGTCCGCGATGGCTCAGACATCGTGCTCATCCTGAACAACGACGGCCAAGGCGTACCCGCGGCACCAACCATGGTGAACACGCAATTTCCGGGTGAACCCGTGGCGAAGAAGTCCAAAAAAGCGAAGGATAAGGGTGGCGACAAGAAGCGAGAGCGTTTCTCTCAGAGTGAGGCTGAAGATTTGATCAAGGGAGTTCAATTGTTTGGTTTGGGGCAGTGGGCGCACATTAAAAGTTCCTTTTTCCAGGACACCTCTCGTAGCGGCGTCGACTTGAAGGACAAGTGGCGCAATCTCGTAACCGCTTCCGAACGACCGCCTGGTTTCAAGTTTCGTGTGGAGTATCTTAACGACGCTTCGTTTTTGGCCCGCGTCGCGCAAGTGAACGCCGAATCTCAAGCAAAGTGAGCTGAGACTAATACGCGCGTGTCGGTAACAATGTTCGAAAATGTAAAACTTTACAACATCACCCTATGGGCTTGTTTTCCATCCCTTCCATCGGCGTGTCTTCGCTCGCCGTCTTCGCTCGCTTCGCTTCCTTTGTTCCGTCCTCTTGGAATTTCCCTTCGAGCTCGAATCGCGCTATTGACTTCTTTTGGAAGTTCACAACCGACGCCGTGGCGTCGACGATGAACGCTATAGATTCTAAATACTCTTCCTCAGTCAACGCACCGGTCGTGGAGCACCCGACTATGGCGATTTCCTCCTTTTCTCTATACTTGCTCAGCGCGCACGCGCGCACCACCGCCCTCGCTTCGTTTTCCTCTCGCTTCGTCGGGTCGATCACCTTCGTCCCATCGCTCAATATCGCGCACGCATTCGCACATATCAACCCATGCATGGCCACATCCGCGTCTATGAGCGCGCAACAAAGCGCGTTCACGCACGCCGCCTCGGCGTTACCGTCGTCGCTCACGATTCGCGCCGTCGCTCGCAAGCCGAGTCTCGGAAAATCATACCGCACCACCGTCGCCTCGATCGCCCCTCGCACGCGCGCTTCGCACGCTCTTTCTTCCTCTCTCGTCATCCCGCTCGCGCTCGTGAGTTCAAACTCCACGATCCCGCGCTCGACCTCTTCGCGCCAAGGTTTCACTTTTTGCGGCCCGTGCACGGTGGCGACGACGATCGTACCGTCGATGGCGTACTCCGCGCTCCCGTGCGCGCCCGCGACGTAGTGTCGGTGCAAGCGTTGTCTTCGCAGCATCTCGCTCGAGCGTCCATCGCCCCGGAGCGCGGTCGCGGGCGCCATGCGCGTCGAGCGCGTCGCCGTGTGACGCCGCGCGTTCGGGCAGTTTCCGGACGGTCGCGTCGTCGTCGCGCGTCGTCGTCGCGCGCGTCGTCGAGTCGATTGAATCTGATCTTAATACAACACGTCCCAACGCGGCGCGACGCGCGACGCGCGTCGTCGTCGTCGCGCTCGGCGTTTGGTTCGCCCTCACTTTCCTACGATGGGATCGAACAACGACTGATACACCAACGCCGCCGGTTGCATCACCACCCCGATGAACAACTGGCTCCCCGCGAACACGACGAACTGAAACCACCCGGGCGGCTTGCCCGTGCGCTCGTCCACCGGCCACCACGGCTCCGGGGCGTCGGGCTTCGGGACGTAGTTGATCAAGTTTTTCGTCGACCCGCCTCGTCCCTTTGATCCCTTTGACGACGACGACGACGTCTTCGTCCCGCCCTTGGACGTCGTCGCGCGTCGCACCGCGCGCGCGCCGCGTCGCGGAACGCGCGCCGTCGTCGCGATCGCGCGAGGCGGTGCGCGCGCGCGCGCGACGGACGCCATGGCGTCGCGAAGTGCAGACCGTTCGCGTCGCGTTCGCGTCACGTCGCGACGCGACCTCGACGGCGCGGCGACGATGACGGCGTCGACGGTGCGGATAGAGATGGACGCGCGCGTCGGCGCGGGCGATCGCGCGCTGCGCGCGTTCGCGTCGTCGAGCGGGCAAAGTCGAGGCGCGAGGACGCGCGGGACGGTGACGACGACGAACGATGACGACGACGACGACGACCCGCGGTGGGTGGTGTGCTCGGGACGACCGTTTCGCGGACGCGTGCGCGTTATCGCGGACGCGAACGCGCTCGCATCGTTGGTCGTGGAGCGGGTGACGGTGGAGTGGGTGGGACGCGAACGCGTGGGCGCGGAGGAGCGAAGCGTCGCGCGGTCGCCGCCGGGCGAGGTGGCGCGCGCGCTGACGCTCGAGCCTGGAAGCACGGTGGGGCTGAAGTTTGGCATTGATTTACCTCCGGGATTAGCGCCGAGTTTTCGAGGCGAGCACTCGAGGTATTGGTATCGCGTGACGTGCAAGGCGACGACGGCGAGCGGGGAGACGCTCGAGGCGAGCGCGCCGTTGACGGTTCGCGCGGGGGATTGGGATCTTGAACGCCGGGGAGAAGATGACGGTGAATTGTGTGACGATGTGGGCGATGATGATGATGTAGGCGAGATGCGAGAGACGTACAGCGCGCGTGATTTAACTGCGCCGTGGATACACATCGAGGACACCGTGCCGCCCGAGTCGCCGCGATTCAACGGTTCACTAGCGTCGCCTCGCGCTTTGCAGATGTGGGGAGACGTCGAACCGCAGGTGAGGACACCTCGCGAAAGCTCGACACCGCAAGCGGGCGAAGGATCGGTGTTCACTCCGCAATCGCACGGGCAGAGAAAAAAATCAAAGGCGTACGTCGTGAGCATGGGCGAGGATCGACTCGTCAAGGTGACGCTGCGCAAGCCCGCACCTAAGTGCGCGATTGGGGGCGAAGTGGCGGGTATACTCGACTTTACGTGCGCCGAACCTGGAAAAGCGCGAGCGTCCCATGTGCTCATTACGCTCGAGTCGAGTGAAATTATACACGCAGAGGCCAAGACGGTGCACGGCGGCAAGCCGCCGGTATATAGGAAAATTTGGGTACAAACGCACGAGCGAGTCGAGCATCTCAATACCTCGAATTTCGCTCTTAATTTACCTGCAAATTCCCCTGGAAGCTTTCGAACATCAAAAGTTGAGCTCAAGTGGCAGCTCAGATTCGAAATTACGTCAGTTAAGAAGACTCCGGCAGGAGAATTCGCGGCGTTTTTCAAAGGCCAAAAGCACCAGAGCGAGATTTCGATGCTCGAGTGGATACTTCCTCTCGACGTGGGTACAGATTGGCTGACTAACGTTACGAAAATACCCAAGATTAGCAGTTCGTCAAAGATTCGGAGAGAGTCATCGTTAGTTGCGATGCATGATTAGCGATGCGATGCGCTATTAGCACTACTTGTGATTATAAACACGAGAATTTAGGCAGTCGGCGCTCCCGCCGCGACATTTGACCACAACTCGTTGAACGCGTCTGAATTGGTGGAGACGACGCCAAACTTTTCCATTTGCACGGCGTACTCCTTGGCGTCTAAATATAGCTGACGACAAATCTTGTCTGTGTCGCCCACACCCGTGCTGCTAGTTTTCCCTTGTCGATCTTTAAGACGATTCAGACTTGCCTCAGTCTTCTTGACCGTCGCCACAAGATCGCTCGCCATTTCAGCGTATCTTTCAGACACGGAATCTACGACCTTATCGACTATTTCTTGTCTCGAAGTCTTAGAAAACATTTTTGTGCGCTCATTATCCAAAAATGCTTGCAAGGGAGCGAGAATCGTGGGCACGAAATGACTGTGTCTTGTCGGCATGGGCTTGTTCGTCATGCGAAATGTGGCGGTGATCCCCTTGAGCTGCTTCAATGATTCAACGCATCTCTCGACGTATACTTTCACGATGAATGCGTCGAGCTGCGGAATAATTTCTTGCAGCTCGTTTGCGCCTTCTAAGACGCAATCCACCGCGATTTGAGCGGTGTCTTCGCCGAGAATGCTCGTGCTCGCTTTCACGCACGCTGCACCGTCCGAACGCACTTTAGCGCACAACTTTTCAACATCCAAGCGCACTAAAATTAACTCATCTCCACCCGCTGTGGCGCCCCAACTAGAAGAAGACGTAACCATGGTGACTTTACCTTCTTCAGCATTCGAATCGGAGCTTTGCTGAACAGATAAAGCCTCGATGCCGGCTTTCACCCAAGTTCTATATCGCGACAACACCTGCGCAAACAGTCTAATAAATTTGTCCGTGAGGGCTGGAACGAAGACTTCCTCCGCCATGCATTTCGCCATCGTCAGCCATGTTTGCGTTGTCGGTGTGAGTAAAAATCCATCGCTCGCTCGCGAGGTATCAAGACCCGGCTCGTTCAGCTCTTCATCGACATCGCAAGCAAACTCTTGGAAGCGCAAATTAAAGTACACCGAAAGATTCCACCTCTTCATGTACGATTCCAAGTACCTGGACGCCCGGAAATGATTCAATGACGCCATCGTTGGTGCGAGATCTTCTAATATATCCACAAACTTCATCGCCGCGCGATAGTTCTTGATGAAATCCTGTGGGATTCCCGGCGAGTACGCTTTCTCAAAAGCTGAACTCAGTTGCGAATCAACCTCTGCGAGTACAGTTCCAGCGAGAAAGTCGTGCGACTGTAGGCCCGATTCGGCGACTCGCGTAAGATCAAGTACGTAAGAGCACGATGTAAGCGCAGTTTCACTTAGTTTTGGCAACACTGACGCAAAATCTTCCTCGGCAATCGATTCAAGCGTCTTCTCCACCGCTGGGCGGATCAATACAGTTCGAATCGCGCTTTCCACAACGTCAAACTTCCCGATCGCGGTGCAACCGTGCAAGCAATGACTTATAACGTTCGCGTTCTTTTCTTTTAAACCATCGATGAGCGCAGTTTGCGCCAAAGAAGTGAGCTTCAACTCGCAATACTCGATTCGGTCGGCGAGGTCTCGAATCGCCGAAAGATCTTTTCCTTGCTTTTGGTAAAACTTTAAGCGATTTACTTCGCTCGAAATGCGATCGAGCATCCGCGCGCGCTCGTTCACATCTCCACTGATGTGCTCTCGATGCATATCGTCCGTTTCAGCTCCGCTCGGCGTCGCTTGATCGTCCTCAAACGCTGGAGCCAACATCTCCAAGCCTTCGCGATCCTCCGCGCCGATCACCACCGAGGCGAGTAAGTCTCCAGCTCTCTCCCCACCCGTCGCACCATCGCTCGCCGATGACTTTCCACCGACGACATCTAACTCTCCGAGCAATCGCTCAACCTTTGAAACCGTATGTCCGCACTCATCCGCCAGGCGCTTGCTCGCGCTCGCGCGCGCCTGCGCCTCTCGCTCCTCCGCGCTCGCCTCCAACCGTTCCAGCGCTCGCACGATTTCCTCCCTCCCCTCGCTCACCTCTCGTTTCGTCTCAATCTGTCCCGGCATTATTTTATCCCTCAACTCCGCGTAATCCCTCAGATCATCCCCGAGCGACGCAAACTCCTCGTAGTTTTCGTTCACCAGTCGCTCCAGCGCCTCGCGCGTCTCCCGCTCGTGCCCGTCCAGCGCCTCCCTCAGCGTTTCCGATCCCACGAACGTCGTGATCTCCTCCACGTACTCCCACGGATCGAAATCATCCCTCTCGAACGCCCGCGCGTCGAACCACGTCGGCCTTCCATCGCGCGCGTCGTCGAGATCGCCCGTCCCGTTCGCCTTCGCGACGTCCGCGTCGTCGTCGTCGTCGTCGTCGTCCCGCCGTCGTCGTATGCGCACGTCCTCGTCGTCGCTCGACGTCGTCGTCGTCGTTCGCGCGTCGTCCTCGTCGCCGTCCATCGCCGCCGTCATCTATCGCGCGCCGCGTCGCGCGGCGTCGACGCGCGTCGCGTCGTCGCGCGCGCGCGCGAAATCCAATCCGTCACCACGAAACCCCGTCCCGCGTCGCGCGCGTCGCGTCACCACGAAACCCCGTCCCGCGTCGCGCGCGTCGCGTCGCGAACGGGCGAGTCGACCCGACGTCGACGCGCGCGCGCGCGTCGACGCGTCGGCGCACCGGCGCGCGGCGACGACGCCGCGTCTCGACGGCGACGCGCCGACGCGCCGACGCGCCGACGCGCCGCGCGCGAGCGCGCGCGCGCGAACGCGCGCGCGGGCGAGCACCCGAACGCGCGAGAACCTGAACGAATCGTCGCGGGGCGTCGAACCCGCGGACGCGGGACGCGGGACGCGGGACGGCGCGGACGACGATCGGAACGACGACGACGACGACGACGATGGCGGAGGACGGCGACGATCCGGGGCTGGTGTCGTTCGATGAGCTGGCGAGCGTGGGGACGATGCGGGCGGAGGACGCGCCGCGAGGGTCGTCGCCGGCGGCGTGCGAGGAGGATAGTTTCGGGAGCGCGACGAGCGAGGGGCAGGCGTCGCCGGCGCCGACGATGATGAGGAGCGTGTTGACGCGGAAACCGTCGGTGGCGGCGCTGAAGGCGATGTTGATGAGCGAGCGGGATGAGGAAGGGGCGGGGGAGGGGAGCGAGACGGACGAGGACGAGGGGGTGTGCTCGCTCAGCGAGTTCGCGATGGTGTTGAACGCGGCGGCGTGGGTGAGTGTTGACGATGCGCGCGCGCGCTTTTGGGAAATGAATCGTTGTTTGGACCCGTACTGACGTTTTTGACGCGCGTAGGACGATGCATCGGTCGGGGCGTTGGGCGTCGAAGTCATCGTGAAGCAGCTCGAACTCTTGCGAGGGAAAATCGCGCCAGAGGCGTCTCTGAGCAGCATGTTGGGGTTTGATCTCGCGGAAGACTTGTCGGTACGCGCTAACAGCGCTGGTATGGTGAGCGTAGGTGCGATCGGAAACGTTCTCTACCGCGGTTTGTCGCGATCACGGAGCGTGGCGACGCTCTCGAGCGACCGGGAAAGATTTGAAGACATCCTCGATCGACGCGCGGTGAAGAATATATCAAAGGTGCTCGGTGGAGGCGATGAAGACGCGATCATCACTTCTGAGGATCTTAAAGCTAAGCTAGATTACTATGGAGTGCGATCAAGCATGACGGACATCATTTCCATCATGACACAAGCCGACATCGAGAGCACGGGCGTGGTCAAGGTTGGGGATCTCAGTCGGTTGTTGGCGCGAGAGCTCGAGCAGTTGCGAGGTTTGCTCGATGAGAAAGTCGATAATTCGAAAAGTGAAAGATTTAGAGTTTCTTTAGACATTGAACGCGACGGCGCAGAAACGAGCAACAGTCTGTTGAAAGGCCAAGCCACCTTTGGCGTACTTCAACGGTTTCCGACGGCGCGCAAAGACAGACAAAAGCCGGGGCGTTTGGTGTGGGCGAAAGATGACGAAATGTGCGCGGTGTGTCTATTCGATCGATCCGGGACGATGATGGTAGAAGAACAAGGTCAACTGATAGATCTACCCACCAAGCTCGATTATTTCACCGATGTTGCGCGCGATGCAGACACGCGAACCATCGTCCATCTTCCCGCGCCGCCGCCTCAGGAACAGGAGAAAAAGAAGGGTGGATTCGCCAGCTTCTTCTGCTGCTTTTCCGCTTGAGCGCTCGCACAGAACGATAATTGATGTCAATCTTTCCATCGCACGCATCATAGTATTTATGAATACAAGATTCATTTTGCGCCCGCGCCCCTCCGCTCCGCTCGCGTCCTCACACGCGAGCGCGTCGTCATCGTCCATCATGTCTGGGACAGAGCGCGCGCCGGCCGCGGGCGACAACCACCACCTATCGCACACCCGCGGTGATTCTGTATCCTCGCTGAACGCCGCGTCGTCCACGTCGACGACGCGGCCTTTCGAGATGCGCGACTTTGTCACCGTGGACACAATCGGCGAAGGGTCGTATTCGTCCGTGCGTGAGGTGTTTCTGGCGAACAAACCCACGGAGAGGTACGCGCTGAAGATAATGGATAAGTCACACATCGTGCGCGAGGGTAAAGCGCGGTACGTGGCGACGGAGAGGGCGCTCTTGGCTGGACGGTTGGCGGATTGCGACTGCGTCGCGGCGCTGCGGTTTACGTTTCAAGACACTTACTCGCTGTATCTCGGCATGGAACTGTGCACGGGGGGAGATTTATATTCACAATTGAAACGCTCGGAAGGCGAGGTGATGACGGAGGAAAAGGCGGTGTTTTATGTGTCCGAGGTGACGCGGGCGGTGCAACAGTGTCACGCGCGCGGCATCGTGCACAGAGACGTCAAGCCCGAGAACGTTTTGATCGATTCGACTGGTCACGTAAAATTGTGTGACTTCGGTAGTGCGCTTGATTTACAACCTGTGATGACGAGTGTGCTCACTGCGATCGCGGAACAGGCGGTGAAGAAGGATGCAAAGCATAAGAAGAATCGCTGCGCGTCCTTCGTTGGCACAGCGGAATACGTGGCGCCAGAAATCTTAGAAGGGTGCGCAGAAACCACCACGGCGGTGGATTTGTGGTCTATCGGAGTGATGACGTTTCAACTGTTGACCGGACGCGTGCCGTTTAAAGATAAGACGGAGTACTTGACCATGCAAGCCGTGCTCAAGGGGAAGTATGTGTACCCACCCGAGGCAAACGTCTCGAGCGCCGCAAAGGATTTCATCGATAAACTCCTCGTTCGAGAGCCCAAGAAACGGCTCGGGTTTGAAGACGAGACGTCTATCCGCAGTCATCCGTTTTTCGCTTCCGTAAGCGATTGGTCTACGCTCCGAGCGCGAAAAGCTCCGAGCGTGCTCACCGCGACTGGCGTCGGTTCCGACGCCACCGTCTCCGAAAGCGAATCCGAGAGCGATACAGACGACGACGAAGAATGGCGCGCGCGCGTGAACGCCGCGACAGCCGCTTTAGACGCGCTTTAGCTCACTAGAATCTACGCGCGTCGTAGTACATTTGTTTGACACCGTCTTCCGCGCCTGCGCCAAGTAAAAACAAACTCACGTCGTCAGCGGTCGAATCGGAGCACAGACTTAAAAATCGACCCGCGAGCGAATGAACGAAGAAGCCTCATCATTTTCGAACAGGTTTGGCATCAAACGCGCCGTCGTCGTAAAAACGTCAACGCATGTTCTGTTCTAGTAGCTGTGTTGTGCATCATCGGCTTTCGTCGTTCGCGCCTTTCGCGTCGTCGCGCGTCGCGTCGTCGCGCGTCGCGTCGCGTCGCGTCGCGTCGCCTCGCCTCGCATCGACGCACCTTTCCGTAGACGCATCGCCACCGCGCGCGTCGCGCGATGCCGTCGTCGCCCGTCTCTGTTCCGTGAAAAAGCGCACCGGCGGCGGCGGCGAACGGGACGATCGCGCGTCACTCAGCGACGCTCGACGCGCGAAACGCGGGATACGGTGAAACGCGCGTCAAAAACCTCGGTCGTAGCCTCGCGAGCGCGCGTGATCGACGCGAAAGCTGCGATGGACGACGGCGGCGAAGCGTGTCGCGCGGAATGCGCCGAGCAGCCGTTCGACGTCGCGTTCGCGCCCACGACGCACGTCTTCGCGGTCGGGCTGATCAACGGTGACGTCGAGCAGTGGTCGCACACCCAGAGCTCGTGCGCGAAGCTGGAGACGCTGCGAGGGGTGCACGCAGGGGAGACGTGCAGGACGCTGGCGTACGTGGACGGAGGGAAGACGCTGCTGAGCGGCGGCGCGGACGCGTGCGTCGTGGCGACGGATGTAGTCACCGGAGCCGTGGTGGCGAGGCTTAAAAACGCGCATACCGTGGCGATTAATCGATTAATCACGCTGAATGAGCACCTGATTGCGACTGGAGACGACGACGGATGCGTGAAGATTTGGGATACGCGCGCGCAGACCGAATGCGCAAAACACAAGCCTTTCGTGGATTTTGTGAGCGATATGAAGTACGCGGGGGAGGGTAGAAACGAAATCGTGATTTCGAGTGGCGATGGTACGCTCGGATGCTTAAATTTGACGACAAACAAAATGGTGGGGCAGTGCGATAACTTGGAGGACGAGTTATTAAGTTGCGAAATCGTAAAGAATGGCCGTAAAGTCGTCGCCGGTTCGCAGGAAGGAGTGCTGGACATTTTCACTTACGGTAAATGGGATGATATATCTGACAGATATCCGGGACATCCTCAAAGCGTGGACGCCATCGCGAAGGTGACGGAAGACATGGTTGTCACCGGCTCGAGCGATGGTTTGATCCGCGTGATTTCAGTCCTTCCGAACAAAATTTTGGGCCTCGTGGGTGAGCATAGCGACATGCCCATCGAGCGTTTGACGATGAGCTTCGATAAGAATATGCTCGCGTCGTCTTCGCACGATAAGACGGTCAAATTGTGGAAGGTTGACTGGTTGACGGAGGAGGGCGCGTGGGACGACGCCGAAGAAATGGACGTCGAAGAAGCAGACGACGACGACGATAGCGACGATGACGGAAAATCCAAGAAACGAAAATCCAAAAGCAAAGGGAAAAAGCAAGTCGCCAATCAACAGAAAGCGGAGAACAAGAAGAAGGCGGTTACCAAATTTTTTGCTGATATGTAATGTGGAATAAAATCTTGAGAAAAAGCGTGCGTGTTAACAACTTTTGACGAGCGTTTTTCACTGCCAGAAAAACGGTTGTGCCTCGATAGAAGTCGACGCACGTACGACGAAGACTTGATGAAAACCCAGTCGTTGTGTTGTGTTAGAAACACTGAGATTGACGCGCTTGGATGGATGCTACTTCCCTCGGCTCGGCGTTTGACTTGTGCTGGCCCGATGATGGAACGGTCGAGGTGTTTGGCCTCCAGCTGAATCCGTTCTTGCACTTTGATGCCAAGTTGGCGCGAAACGAAGAGGATGAGATGTCTAAAATGGCGATGGAAATGTTTGATTTTGAGAACGAAGCCGATTGGGATTTGCCATGCGAGGAAAAGGCGGAGCTGGACACGTCGCAAGTCGAGCGACATCGCCAGTCGAAGGACCGAGAAGTTCTCAGGGCAAATCGTAGGACGACTCCGATGAAGAGTACGAATCGTAGTAGTAAATGGAAAGGCGTTACTCGTCATAAAATCACAAGTCGGTGGGAAGCACATCTGTGGGATGCCACGTACGAGCGTGTGCGCAAGAAATCGTCCGGCGGGCGCACGCGCGGGCGACAGGTTTATTTAGGAGGATGGATCTCCGAGCTCGACGCCGCGCGTGCGTACGATCTTGCCGCGTTGCGATTCTTCGGTACTCGACAGGTTCTGAATTTTGATGTGAGTAATTACACCGAAGAAATCAAAGCCATGCAGGAGTATTCACCCGCTGATTGGGTTTGTGAGCTAAGACGGCGATCTTCCGGCTTCTCTCGCGGAGTGAGTGCTTACAGAGGAGTGACAAGTCATAAAGGGAAAAATTCCAAGGGAAAATGGGAAGCGCGCATTGGGCGAGTTATGGGCAACAAATACCTTTATTTGGGCACGTATCCAACCGAGCGCGCAGCGGCTGAGGCGTACGACTGCGCGGCGCTTCTTTATCGCGACTCGAAGGCGGTGACAAATTTCGATCGCTCGAATTACTCAGAGGAAGAGATCGCGAACGCTGGACTCGGCGCAAAAATATTGTAAAAGAATTGTTGTTTACTTTTTATTGCAATGTTCGTCACGAACGCTTCATCATACATGTCTTCTCGCTTATCTGGATCGCTTTTTTCGAGACTTGCGGCTGTTTTGTGGGCGACCATCGTTAGATTTTGGCGGGGCCGAGTTCGGGACATCCATGATTTCGGGAGTCACGACCTCAACAACGTTTGCGGGACCATCGTCGAAATCGGCGAACTCGGCAGCTACGGCATCGCTAACTTCTTCAACTCTCGGCGGCGGTCTGACGGGCATTTGCGCGCCGCTTCTTCTTTGAGACTTGGGCACGTATTCAACACGCACGGGCTCCGCACCGTTCGCACCACCAGCAGCACCGGACTTTGCGACGGGCGGCTCGGGCGCCGTAGTCGTTTTTCGGAGGATGAGCGTCTGGGCTGTGGTGATGATGTTGTTCGCGAACCAGTACAAGGTGAGACCGGCCGGAACGTTGAGAGAGAAGAAACCAATCATGAGCGGAAGGAACTTCAAAATGGCCTGGCTTTGTTGTTGGGCCGGGTCATCGGTCTTCGGCTGAGGGCTGACAATTTGCTGCGACACGTATTGGGAGGCCACGAGCAACACCGGGAGCACTAAGTAGGCGGCGGTGTCGTGCCAGCCGAGCGGGGGGTGACCGTCGACGAACGGCCAAAGCCAGGCGAAGCCACTTCCCGCGTTACGAGAAGCGATGGACGTCGGACCACCGAGGGAAGGAATCCAATAGAAACCATCCGTGAGCAAGCCTTCGGACGCGGCGTTGCTCAACGCGCGATACAACCCGATAAACACTGGAAGCGTGGCGAACACTGGCAAGCACCCCGCGAGAGGGTTGAAGCCCGCCTCCTTGTACAATCTGGCTTGCTCCATTTGCAATCGCTCCGGATCGTTCGCGTACATCGCTTGAAGTTCCTTGATTCGCGGTTGCATCGCTTGCATCTGCATCGAGCTCTCCACCTGCTTCTTGGACAACGGGAACGTCGCGAGCTTCACCAGCACCGTCAACACGATGATGGAAAACCCGTAAGAGTACGGCACCCGTCCGTCCAAGACGCTATCGATCCCCTCGAGCGCGGACTCCAGCCCATCCGTAATAGGTCCTAACCACCCACCCTTCTGTAATCCCGCCGCCTTGAGCGCCTCCGCATCGTTCAAATCTATCCCCGCCGTCGCCGCCGCGGCGTCCGCCACGTCGAACACGCGCGACGTCACGAGCGTCGCGTGCGCGTTCGCCGTCGCCGCCTGCGCGCGTTCGGCGAATTCACCGAGCGCATCGATCGCGCTCGCGCCCGCGACGACGCTCGCGCGTCGCGCGTTCGTCCGCGTCGCGTTCGCGCGTCGCGCGCCGGTCGAGCCGCCGCGCGTCGAGGTCACGACCGCGCTCGTCGTCGTGCGTCGCGCGCATCGCGTCCCGCGCGTCGCGCGATGCGCGCCGACGGCGGAGGATGACGAGGCGAGCATCGTGTGTCTCGTTCGGGCGTGCTTCGAACGCGAGGACGTGCGTCGTCGTGTGCCGACGCGCGAGGGGCAAAACCATCTTTTGCGGGTGACGTTGTCAAAAAATCGGCGAATCAGGACTCGCCGATTTAGGACATCGCGACTGGGGACTTATCTGGGCGTCGCGAGACGCGCTCGGATTACAATTGAGTTGTTAAATGATCGCGAACGCGTGCGGTTGAGACTAAGACGCGCGCGAGCGATGCGCTCGATTCGATTGTCAATTTGCCGTTGTACACGGCGCGGGTGGAAGTTTACCGAATGGCGTCGGCGACGAGTTGGGCTTGCTCTTGCGCGTGCACGGCGGCGTACCCGGTTGCGGGCGAAGACGCGGGTTTGCGACCAGCGTAGCGCGTTTCGCCCGATCGACCGAGGTCTTTGAACAACGTACTCATTCTCGGTTGGACGTGCCACCACGCGCCCATGTTCATCGGTTCCTCTTGGCACCAAACAACTTCGGCATTCGGGTAACGCTTCAATTCGCGCTTGACGAGATCCCACGGGAACGGCGCGAGTTGTTCGATGCGGCAGATTTTCACCCTGTCGATGTTCTTCGCCGCATCGCGTTCGTCGTCGAGATCGTAGTAAACCTTTCCGGAGCAGAAGATGACTCTTTCCACCTCATTCTCCGCAGGAGAGTCCATGCTGCGCGACTTCGAAGTCTTGTCCATGATAAGTCGCTTGAAGCGAACGCCTTGAAGTGAATCGTTGTCGTCGCTGTTATCGAACTCGCTGATATCGGAGACCGCTTTCGGATGACGCAATAGATTCTTCGGGCTCATCACGACGAGCGGCTTGCGGAATTCACGATGAACCTGTCGGCGCAACATGTGGAAATAGTTTGCGGGCGTGGTGACGTTGCAAATTTGCCAGTTGCATTCTTGCAACTGCGTGCGGCGTTCCATTTCCATCTCAGGGATCTGCGTCGGATCTTCGTCAGCCATTTGCAAGAAACGTTCAAGTCGAGCGCTACTGTGCTCGGGACCTTGTCCGTCGTAACCATGCGGAAGAAGTAGCGTGATACCGCTTTGACGTAACCACTTTGCCTCACCGCTGCTGATAAATTGATCGATGATGACTTGAGCCGTATTCGAGAAATCACCAAACTGCGCTTCCCATAAGATCAAACAGTTGGGATGCTCAAGAGAGTAGCCAAGTTCGAAACCGAGCACACCGTACTCGGACAAAGAAGAGTTGCAAACCGTGAAGAAGTTCTGACCTCGACCCGGGTTGCCGCTGTAGACGTTTCGCAAAGGAATGAAACGCTCGCCCGTGATTTGATCATGAATCAGCGCGTGACGATGAGAAAAAGTGCCACGCTCGACATCTTGTCCAGACAAACGCACATGGTTGCCTTCATCGAGTAAAGAAGCGAACGCCAAAGCTTCGCCCATGGCCCAATCGATACCTTTGCCGTTTTCAATCATGGCGCGACGATTTTCATAAACGCGCTTCACGACTCGATGTGGTGTAAATCCCGCAGGAATCGCGGTGATAAGTTGTCCGAGATTCTTTATGTGATCCATCGGTAAGCCAGTGTCTGCGATGCGCGAAAGCTGATCCGGGCTCTTGAAACCTTGCCAATGCGATGCGAGCCAGTCACGTTGCTTCGGAACATAGTCCTTTGACGCCGTGAACTCCTCTTCCATAATGTTATTGATCTTTTCCTTCATGCTGACGAAGTCTTCCGGGGTGATGATGCCTTCGTTGACGAGTTTGGCGCTATATTTCGTCAAAGCACTGGGATGTTGCTGAATCACCTTGTACATAAGAGGTTGCGTGAACATGGGTTCATCAATCTCGTTGTGACCGTATTTGCGATAGCACACGATGTCGACTACGGCGTCCGTCTTCCATTTCATTCTCCATTCGGTGGCGAGTTCCATGACCCACGCCACCGCTTCCACGTCATCACCGTTAACGTGAAACACTGGAACTTCCATGCCCTTAGCTACATCGGTGCAGTAAGCGCTCGAGCGTGAGTACTTTGGATCAGTCGTAAAGGCGACTTGGTTGTTCACGACGATGTGCAAAGTCCCACCGACGCTGTACTCGGGCAATTTGCTCATGTCAAGCGTCTCGTACACAATCCCTTGACCACTGAAAGCACCGTCACCGTGCAGCAAGATAGCCATAGAACGATCGCCGTTCGGATCTTTCGTGTAGAACTGCTTCGCACGAGTCTTTCCAGTAACCACCGTGTTTACCGCCTCAAGATGCGATGGATTCGCAACCAAGGAAAGATGGATTTGACCGCCGCGTAACGTCGGACGATCGAACGAAGTCCCGAGATGATATTTCACATCGCCTGATCCAGTATACTGCGATTCCGTGTTCGGTAACTCGTCCACGAGTTTTGGACCACCCTTAAACTCGTTGAAAATCGTTTGAAGCGGTTTGCGCACGACGTTCGCGAGCACATTTAAACGACCGCGGTGCGGCATACCGATCGTGATAGCTTCAACCCCCATCTCGGCCGCCTTATCGATCGCTTCCTTAAATCCAGGCACGAGGCTTTCACAACCTTCCAAACCGAATCGCTTCGCTGCGCTGTACTTGTTGGACAAGAAACCTTCGAAAAGTTCGCCCCAAGCTAAGCGGTCCAAAATAATTTGTTTCCGTTCCGGCGAATACTGCTTCTTGCGCTCGGTCTCGATTTTCGCTCGAAGCCAGTTACATTGCTCACGATCTTGAATATGCATGTACTCGTAGCCCACCGTGCCGCAGTACGTCTCTTTGAGCCTGGTCAAGATTTGACGCAACGTCTGCACCGGACGGTCTTCGCTCAAGAAGCCCTTCATTTTCCAAGTTCCAATAAAGAAATCTCGATCCATATCGTCTTCCGTGAACCCGTACAGGCTTGGATCGAGAGAGATTGGCATCTCACGCTCATCAAGCGCCAATGGATCGAGATTGGCGATGCTATGTCCGCTAATTTGATACGAGCGGATCAACATCATCAACCGCATGGATTCCTGAATCGTTTGCGCGTCCAACGGTCGCCCCACAGCCATAGGCGCCGTACCCGTCGACATCGCGGTGTGCATTTCAGATATTTCAGCTCCACTCACGCCCGCATCTGTTTACGCGAAAAAATGCACGGAATTCTCGTCAGTCTTCGTTCGCTCCGAATTTGGATTGGTCCGCCAACCGAATTGAGGGAATTGAATCGCGCGCCGTTCCAGTTCGCCTTCAAAACCTCATCCTCGCCGTCTCGCGCATCCATCGACGATCGCTACGTACCCATCTGTCTCAACAACGACGCCCACGATTCCGGTACGCTCTTCGGATCCTTCCTGTACTCGTCCTCCATCGCCTCCAAGTACGCCGCGCTCGAGGCGTTTAAAAAGTCATCCCTCATCTCTCGATTCGGCGTCGGTTTCGGCGGCGCCACGCTCGCGCTCGCCTTCGATCGCGCGAACACCGCTTCAGCCATATTTTCACGCGTCGCTCGTTCGCCGTGAACGCGCGCGCACGCCGACGCGGGCATCATTCGTCGCGGAGAATTCGCCAACGACATCAATCCGCGACGGCACGGCGCGATCGGCGCGCGCGTCGTCGCCGTTCGCGCGGCGCACGCGGCGCGCGCGCGATCGAACGCGCGCGCGACGCTCGGCGATGCGAGCGCGCGGATGACGCGTCGACGCGCGTGCGACGACGACATGGTCGACTCGCCGCGCTCGCAGCGAGCGGTTCGTTATGCCGTGCCGCCCGTCGCGCTCGGGTGGTTGACCAGACAGACGGACGACGGCTCGCGCGAGGGCTCGCGCGACGGCGAGACGTCCGATGACGAAAGTGATCGAGCGATGACACTGGAAGAAAAAAAATACTTATCACTTTTTGGCGAACACGCCTTGGTATAAATAGACGGCGACGATGCTCGCGGAAACGGCGAGCGCGCCGACGTAGTTGTAGACGCCGCCGCTCGCGTTTTCCAGTTGCGCGGCGGTCGGGGAGAGCGCGGTGGCGGCGCCGAAGGTGTAGATGGTCATCCAATCGATCAATGCGATCGATGCGGCTATGGATAAATTGAGTTTTTTGAACGTGCCGCCGCCCAAGCGACCGCGCTTGGCGGCGTCAACGAGTACGTACTGCGTCGGCGCGAGAAGAAAAACGGTCGCGAGGCCGAACGCGCGTTGAATCAGTTGCGAGCTCGGTTCCGTCTCGTTCACGATAGCCAACGGTGAAAGCGGGCTGAAGGCGAAAGAGCCACCAACGACGAGGCTAGTCCAGAACGAAACCTTGTAGAAGAGCTCGAGATAGCCACCCGTTTCGGAGCGCTCGTTGAGGTTCTTCGCTTCTGCGAAATCTTTGCCTACGCGCGCCCACGTCTCGTCGTGTCCCGGGCCGTATTCTCGAATCGCCTTCACACTCGTCGCGAACGCCGGCGCGAACGTCACCAAGAGTCCGCCCACCGCCGCCGCGTTCGGTCCCGTCTCGCCCGTCGCCTGACTTTGTAAGTACGCGCCTAAGAAAGCCACCGCGAAGCTTCCCGTGAACAAAACCATCGCCAGCGCCAATCGCTGATACGTCTCCGAATTCAACCGACTATTCTTCGCCGCGTCTGCGAGCGTGTACAACGCCGTGAGCGCGATCAAAGCGAACGCATCCGTCCCAAAGGCGTTACTAAAGTGCTGCACGCTCGCGAGGCTCGAAAAGCTTTGTCCAAACAGCGGCGTCGCGCACTCCAACCCGAGCCCATTCGTCACGAGCGCGCTCGGATACGCCAAAGTCGCAAGCGTGGGCACACCCATGGCGATCGCCGAGGCGATAAACGCGCCCTCCTCGCCGCCGTCGTTCGTTTTCGATGAAGATGACGAAGACGCGCGGTTGGCGGTAATCATCCGTCCCACGCGCGCGCCTCCTCGCGCGATCGCGCGTTTCGGCTCGACGCGCGATCGCGCGTGACATCGCGCGTCGATCACCGCGCGCATGCTCGTTGACGCCGGTCGAGACGCCGCGCGCGTCTGTGCCGCACACGTCGACGCGCGGCGACGACGCTCAACGCTTTGCCGCGTCGACGACGATGTCCAACTACCCGACGTCGACGCAGAAGAGCTTTTGGCTGTACGACACGCACGAGGACGTGCGCGCGGCGCGCGAGGAGACGCGCGCGACGACGCTGAAGAGTGCGACTTTGAACGATGATGGAGAATCCACATCGGCGAAAACGGTGGAGAAGGACGCGTTGACGAGCGAGGAAGAGCGATTGATCCTGCGGTATCACGAACATAAGATTCAGACGATATGCGCGGCGTTTGTGCTGCCGCGAAAGGTGAAGAGCACGGCGGTGATGTTGTTTAAGAGGTTCACGCTGCGACACGGCGTCGGAGCGCACAGCCTGAAGATTATCATGTTGACGAGCATATACGTCGCGTGTAAGGTTGAGGAGAGTTACATCAGCGCTGATGAGTTTTGCAAAGGGGTGAGAGAGGATCCGGCGCGAGTGCTCGCGGCGGAGGTGACGTTTTTGTCGGGATTGAAGTTTCAGCTCGTGTGCTACGGCGCCGCTCGACCGCTCGACGGGTTCCTCAGAGACGTGGAAGATGGAGGGTGTAAGGTCACAGGCGCACAGCTTGTGGCGTGCCGAAAGAGCGCTTTAGAGACGATCGATGCGTTGATGCTCACGGATGTTCCTTTAGTGCGTCCTCCGGGACAAATCGCACTGTGCGCGCTTCGTCGCGCCGCGCGCCAAGCCGAGGCAACGGACCTTGTCGAGTATTGTGAAGCCGTCGGTGCGCGCGCGACGGGGATCGTCAAAGCGCCCAAGGGGGCGTTGTTGAAGGGCATTTTAGATGAGATCGAGACGCACGTCGAGGACGGCACTGAGCCCGACGAGGCGGTGGTGAAGAAGATCGACAAAAAGCTCAAACTGTGGCGAGCAAAGTACGTCGCGGCGAGCAAGGCGACGGCGGAGGACGAAGCGAAGAAGACCGAGCGCGACGCCAAACGACGAAAGAGCGAACAATCTCGCCAAGAAATGATCGCTGCCGAGGAGGACGCATTAGGATGACGCGCTCGCTAAATGCACTTTGCTTTAATATACTTCAATAGCTCTGCGCGCGCTAAGGTTAACTCACTCCACAACTTCGCGCGCGTGCGTCGTGCGCGCGCGCGCGCGGACGTCAAAAAGCGCTCACCAGTCGAAAGGACACGCGCGGATGTATTAACGCACGTGGCGTGCGCATCGCCCGCAGAGTACGTCGTTCGCATTCCTCTTCCGCGTTCGCGCCGCCTCTCCTCTCAACAAGCGAACTTACCCCCGCCTCGGCGTCTTTCATCGCCGTTGGCGGTTTTTCAACCTCGCGAAACTAAAGATGGATTTTTTAGGACACCTCCGAGAAACACTTTGGAGCCTCTCCCTGTACAACACCGCGTCGGCGACGAATTAACTCGGTCGAGGTTGGTGTGCCACGGGGCTACATTCTGCGTGTCGAACTTTTTTTGTTGTTCTCATTCAGCGTCGAATCGTCGCGAGCGTGCGTTCGATGTGCGTGGCGTTCGATCAACTGACAGGTTTCGTGTGTCTTATTCGCGTTCATTCGTGCAGGTCGACGCACGCGGAATCGGCGTCGACGCGTCCACACGCGTCCACTCGCGTCCACTTGATTTATTTGTAATTTGTAACAACCCACTGTAAGCTATAGTGCGCTCCTAATACAATGTCGTCTAATCTATATGCTCGCGCTACTTCTCTACGTGCCCTGCTGGTAAGAGCGCCGCCGCCACGCTCCGTCCTTCCTCTACCAAGACATTGAACGTGCTCGTCGCGTTGACGGTGTCGCTCGCGTCCACAGCAACGCCGAGCTCCTTCAAATAATTCAGCGTCTCCTCGTTCAGCGTCGCGATGGTTCGCCCCGTGCCAACGATAAGTAAATCAGGCGTCGGGTCGAGAATCTCCAGCGCCGCCAAGGTCTCGGGCGTGATCTCACTCACTCGCGTCGGCGACCACGCCGCGTGCAGCGAGTCGTACGCGAAGACGCCGCCGACGCAATACGCGCCTTTGATCGCGAACCCACGCGCGTCGTAGCTGTCGAGCGAAAGCATCGCGTGCGGTCAGTGCTTGATTCCATCGCGTGGATGTCGTGCGTGTCGCGCGCGCGGCGTCGTTTGCGCGTACTTGTCGAAGATGACTCGTCCCTCTGGACCTTGCAGCAGCTCAAACGTGTTCGGATCGGATAACTGCCCGTACGCGCGCGCGAACGGCAGCTCGCAGCGCGAGCAAGACGTGGACGCTATCATGACGTGTGATGGCGCGCGCGCGATGAGCCTACGCGCGAGACGAGACGCGGTGGACGCGAGCATGCGGGCAGACTTGTGCAGTTGCGCGCGCGTTAAGTTACAAAATTGTTGATCCGTGTTCTAGGGCATCAATACTACTGCATTAATTCGGCCTCGATTTCTTCGAGCGTTTTACCGCGAGTTTCAACGACGGTGAAGTAAATCGATGCCAAAGCTAGGACGCCGACGGACGCGAAGCCCAAATACGTGCCGCGCAAGCCGACGGTTTCTTGCACTGTTGGAAGGAACAAGGACACGAGAAAGTTGCTACCAAAGTTACTCAGCGTAGCCAATCCTACGGCTGCGGAGCGCACCTTGGATGGAAAGACCTCGCCCACGAGCAACCACGCGATCGGGCCGAAACTTAACTGATACGCGCCGACATAAAGAAAGATGGCGGCGACGGACGCTTGCGCTTGCGCCGTCGTTTGCACCTCTCCGGGCGTGTTCAGCGCCGCCAATGCAAACAAACATGCAGTGATGATGCTAATACCACCGAGCAACAGCGGACGTCGTCCCAGGCTGTCCACTTTGGAGACGGCGATGCCAGTCATAAATAGCTTCCAGATGCCGAGAATGACGGAGACATTTGCCGCGTCCTCGACGCTCCAACCGGCGGCTTCGAACGTCTGCGTCGCGTAGTACAGTACGCTCGGTTGCCCGGTAAATTGCTGAAATAAGACCACAGACAGTCCAATGTACAACGGCCGCACATATTTCTTGTCAAACAAACTCATCGCGCCCGAGCCGCCGGCGGAGCTGTTGTTGCTCACCGCGGCCATGAAAATATCCTCCAATTCTTCGTCAATCTTCATCATCTCCACGTCACTCTTCGCCTCTCTAATTCTAACTAGTGCCTCACGCGCCTCATCACGCGTGTCTTTCCCATCTCCACTCTTGGACGCGATCCATCGAGGCGAATCGGGCAACCAAATCGCGCCCGCGAGCAACAAACCGATTAGAGGCGTCGCCTCCAGCGATAGTTGCCTCCAGCCTCCGTCAGCAGTGATCACGCCTTCGCTCGCCAAGTAACCGAGCAAAATACCGCCCACGATGAATCCTTCCTTAAGCGAAATGAGACTTCCACGCAACGAGCTTGGCGCGGTTTCCGCGATGTACACCGGCGCGCTGTGCATCGCAAAGCCGATTCCCAAACCATAAATCAACTTGGCCAGAACCAAAGGCTCAAATCCTGGCGCGACACTCGACGCAACACTCCCAACCAAATACAGCGTCGCCGCCAATATGAGCTCTTTCCTCGAGCCTAATCGATCGCCCACGCCGGCGCCGGCCGCTGCGCTCGCCGTCAACGCGCCGAATAGCGAAGCGCTCACAAACTGCCCACTCTGTATGCTGGTCAGCGCAAACCCGTCCCCTCCACTCGCCGCACTCGCGGTGATGTTCTCCAGTGCCCCCGAGGAGATTCCGATATCCCATCCGAAGAGTGCGCCCGCGAGCGCCGGGAACAAAAAGTTTCGAAGCACCGCAGCGTTGAGTTCACCGTCGTTCCCGCCTTCGTTCGACGTCGACGCCGCACGCGCGGTCGCACACCGTCGTGCATGACGCGTATGCGCGCGTAACACGCCGCGGGGCGTCGATATCGACTTTCCAACCCCTTGGATGCGCGTCGATGCGCGTGTGCCGCGTCGCCGCGGCAACGCAACGTTCGCGCTCGTGGACGCGCGCATCGAGCGATTGGTCGTGTACAGCGCGCGCGATGTCGTCGGTGAGGCGACTCGCTTGGCTAACATCGCCTCTTCTATTAGTCCTCTCTCGTGCGCGCGTGCGTGTGAAGCAAACTATGAAGTGAAGTTTGGATAAAGTCACCGCGGCGTGGCGCGGCGACGGCGAATGGTGAGATGCGAGGCGTGATTGAGAGGGACGATGAGTATTATTGATGATTATTGATGTTATAAACTGCGCGTGCGTGGCGCTGTTGTACACGTGGCGGTACGTGGCGGCTGTCGTACGTGTATTCTCGCTCGCTCTCACATCGGCACGTCTTCGACGTCTTCAACTTTACCGTCATATTCTGGCTCTTCCACGACTGGTTGTTGTTCGTCCGATTCCGGTAATGCCGCAGTTGGATTTGTCTCGGTGGCTGGTTCGATGAGCGCCGCGGGGTGATCGCCCGAGACTTCCACTTGCACGGTGTGCGACTTGTTCGCTGATTCGTCGCGGTCGGCGGAGACGGTCAAGACGCCGTCAGCGCACGAGGCGCGAATGCTGTGGAAATCGATGTTTCGTGGCAAGCTTTGCTGAAACACGGCACGACCGTGAGAAGTTGCGATATTGATGTGAAGCATACGGTCGGCGGCCAAGCGGCAAGTGACCTTGTCGGCGGAGACGCCAGGCACGGATCTTCGAACCAAGGTGACGTTTTCCTTTGTAGAATCTTCCTCGACGACAGAGTTCACACTGGAGACGATGATATCCATGGGAATAATCGCATGCGGATCCGCCATCTTAATGTTCAAAAGACCGTGGCGCACGGTGACGTCAATGTGCTTCACCTCGAGATCTGTCGGCAAGTTTTTAAACGTCTTGGCGAAGGTGCCAAACGTCTTCGAGTCGCCCCGAACGACCAACATATCCTCCGGTTTGTGCAAAGTCACGGTGATATCGCGTTCGCCAAAGCCCGGCACGCTCAAAGTTATCGTGCTCTCATCACCATCGTCGTCGGTTTCCATGTCTTCCTCGCCCTCCGCGATCGCCGCGCGCGCCGTCGCGTTGATGGGCACCCGAACGGCTTCCGACGTCTTCTTTAGCACCGCGATTCTCAGAATGCCATCGATGCACGACGCCTTGGGCGTGACGCTCATGTCGATGTATTTCGTCGGCAAGCCGAGCTCGGTCATCGAACGCTCGCCCGCGCTCACGCAAAGCTTGGCGTTCCCCCGGGCGTCCGTCGTCACGTGGACGTGGACGTCCTTCGCCGCCAGTCCCGGCGCGTGCGCCGAAATCAAAAATCCTCTTTTCGTCTCTTCCACCTTCGCGCGCCCGATCGCCCCTCGCATCGCGCGCATCGCGCGTCCATCTCGCACAAAATTGAAGTTCCCCTCGCCGACGTCTCGCATCACGTGCTCAAACATCGAATCGACATCGCTCGCCGCTCGCATCATAGCACCCATCGTCGGCATCATCGGCATCATCGGCCCGAGCATCTTTTCCCTTGTTCTTGTTCTCTTTGTTTTCGTCCTGCGCCGTACGTCGAGTACCGCGTGTGTTTGTTTTTTCGCGTTCGATTCCTCGCTCGCGCGCGTGTGACTTCGCGTCGAAGTCGCTGTGTTGCGTGTAGTTGTGACGCCGCGTCCTACGCGCGCGCGCCGTTTCGAGTCCTCCTCGCGTCCAACGCCCCTTGACGAGTCACGAACCATCAAAGACCCCCCTCGATGCTCGCGTAGTTTACTCGCGAACGTTCTGGAATCGTCGAGAATGTTCGTCGTCGACGCCGCACTGCGCGAGGGCACCCCGCGCGCGACATGCGACGCGCGATCCGCGCGTTCGCGCGCGGCGCGCGCGCGATCGACGACGCGGCGTCGGCGTCGGCGTCGGCGACGGCGCGCGGGACGTCGCGCGGGACGCGCGCGGAATCGGGACGTCGATGGGACGCGCGCGAGCGATCGCGGGCGCGAGGGATGTCGGCGCTGGCGCAGCCGGTGAGCGCGCCGATCGAACCGGAGTTTGAGATGAAAGGCGTGACGCTTCGCGGGCGGCCGCTGTACTTGGACATGCAGGCGACGACGCCGTTGGACCCGCGAGTGCTGGACGCGATGTTGCCCTATTTCACAGAGCAATACGGGAATCCGCACTCGAGAACGCACATGTACGGCTGGGAGACGGAGGATGCCATCGAAAAGGCGAGAGGAGAATTGGCGTCGCTCATCGGGGCGAACGCGAAGGAGATTGTGTTCACGAGCGGGGCGACGGAGTCGAACAACATGTCGCTCAAGGGGGTGGCGCGCTTTTACAAGGATAAAAAGAAGCACATAATCACAACGACGACGGAGCACAAGTGCGTGTTGGACTCGTGCAGACAGCTCGAACGTGAAGGTTTCGACGTGACGTATTTGCCCGTGAAGGAAAATGGATTGGTAGACTTGAAGGAGCTTGAAGCGGCGATGCGCGACGACACCGCCATCGTCTCCGTCATGGCGGTGAACAACGAAATAGGGGTGATTCAGCCTTTGAAAGCGATCGGTGAGCTTTGCCGATCGAAGAAAATATTTTTTCACACCGATGGCGCGCAAGCAGTTGGGAAGGTACCGATGGATGTGAACGATATGAACATCGACCTGATGTCGATTAGCGGGCACAAGTTTTACGGTCCCAAGGGGATCGGCGCTTTGTACGTCCGTCGTCGTCCTCGAGTTCGGATGGAGCCTATCATCAACGGCGGCGGTCAAGAGCGAGGGTTACGCTCGGGGACGCTACCGACCCCGCTCATCGTCGGTATCGGTGAAGCTGCTCGCGTGGCGCAGAAGGAGTTGCAGCGCGACGAAGAGCACGTCAACCGCTTGGCTAAGAGATTGATAGAGGGCATCGAATCTCGCGTCGAGCACACGCAATTAAACGGTGACCGTGAAGCGCGCTACCACGGCAACGTGAACATGTCCTTTGCATACGTGGAGGGTGAATCCATGCTCATGGGACTTAAAGAAATCGCGGTGAGCAGCGGCAGCGCGTGCACGAGTGCGTCTTTAGAGCCATCCTATGTTTTGCGTGCGCTCGGTGTGAACGAAGAGATGGCGCACACGTCGGTAAGATATGGATTAGGCCGATTCACTACTGAAGCCGAGGTCGATCGCGCCATCGAAGCCACAGTGCGTCAAGTCGAAAAGCTTCGTGAGATGTCTCCGCTCTGGGAGATGGTCCAGGAAGGCATAGATTTAAAGACGATCGAGTGGAGTCAACATTAACAAGCTCGCGCGCACGTCATTTTTCGTAGAATTCAATTAGTTCAGTTCATGTTATCATCACCACGTTTTGTTCGTAATATTCCTAAAAGTCTTGTATAAAAAGTTCGCGCTACTGGCCGAGCGCTCGGCGTCTAATATTCGTATTGTTAAACGTTCGCTTGGTAATCGACACCGTCGTTTATTACGCAGACGGTGCCGCATTCTTGTTCCCCGCATCACCCCTTCTAGCTTCATGCTTCTTCGCCTGCGCCTGGTGGAAAGCTTTTGCCATTTTCTTCTTCATCGGCATCGTCGCCTCTCGCTTGAAGCTCATGGTCGGCTTTCGCTTCCGCGCTGGGGAAGAAGTCCCCATACCAGGTTCTTGGTAACCCGGCGACGTGACGTCCAAAACAGAGCTCGACATCGCCAATTCGATTCGAATCTGCGTGGCTTTGGCGTTCTTCACCGTCACCGGCGCGTACGTCGTGCACTGATGCACCCCCAGCATCGATCTCTTCACCAGTTCCGCCGCCGCCACCGTCTTGCTCACCTGTAACCCAACACCAACCAGCGCCACGACCTCCGCGGTGCCTTCCTCCAGCGCTTTCACCGCTTGCTGGGCGCGTTCGCGCGCGTCCGAATCCGCGACCACCTCCACGTCCACCGTCTTCGCCGTCGCCTTCGTCTCTCGCTTCGCGTTCGCCATGTTCTGCGACACAAAGACGTACGAGTTTTCGTTCTCAGCCTTCTTTCGATGCGCGCGTCCTTCAAATCGAGCGTTCGCGGGAGATTCGCGAATCGAATTTCAAATTTGACTGTTTGCGAGCGGCACCAGACGAGACGTTTTCTCGCGGATATCCACGTCGCGCGCGGACGTTGACGATCGCGAGCGCGTCTAGCGACGTGCGTGAGGAGGTTTAGTCTCCGGGCGAGCGTTGACGGCGAGCGATTCACGCGTCGCGTCGTGCGGAGTGCTTTCGCGAGAATTTCGCATTTGCTGACGCGGCTCGAGATATTTCGGGTGTGGGATTGGAGACGCGCGCGCGAGAGCTAGAAATCTCCAAATGTCTAAAAACGCTAGGCTAAGGGTAACGGACGCGATGCACGGTTAATTGAAGGGATTTCTTGACGAGTGCGAAGCGCTCGCGGCGGTCGCCAGACGCGAAGGCGTCGAAGACGTCGTCGAGGTGGTCCAAGGAGAGGTGCGGAAAGATGGATAAGACGCGCTCATAGTCCAAATTCTGTGTGCGTTCGCGCAGACGTTCGAACGCGAGGGCGGGAGCGATGATGATGATATTCTTGGCCGAAGTCGTGCACATGGGCTGGTCAACGACGCAAACGCCCTTGGAAGTGGCGGCGAGGAGGAGTTCCCGCACGTCATCGACGCTCGCGCCGGCGGCGTCATAGACCGAAACGAGATCGGACTCACCGCTCGATTGGGCGAGAATCGAGAGCGGGGGTGAATATGTCTTCCAGAATAGCGCGAAGCGTCCGCTCGAGCCGCCATCGAATGCGGCATCTGTTTTCGCTAGAGTTCGCATCGAGCGCACGACTCCGCCTTGATGTAATACGCCAAATAAACACGCCAATAGCGCGTTAATTGCGATCCAGATCGCGAACAATCGCCGCTTTCGAGAAACTAATGTACTTCTCGAGTAGTGCGCCGCCAAGACGCACATAGGAAGAATCATCGGCGTCAGAAATCGAGGCTCTTGATGCGGCGCAAGCGAAAGCGCCGCGAGAGGAAACAAAACACTCGCCCAAAGAGTTCGCACGATTAAATCTCTCGACGATGCGTCTCGTCTTCTTCGCATCAGTGCACTGAGACTGACGAGCCACAGCACGCTGAACATCAAAGGACCATTGACGAGGACGTGCAAATACCTAGGATGTAAACCGTGCCGCGCTAAGTTATCGGCGTTGACGTTATATCTGAACGAGTTCCACGGCGTGATGATCCAGTTCTTTGACGTCCAAACCCACACATTGAGCATATTCGTATCGCTAAAGTATGCCGTGTCGATCACGATGCACACCACCGCGGTGAGAATCGCCGCCATCGCACCACTCCAAACGCCGACCAACATCGTCAGCGGCGACTTTTCTCGCGCTCTCGCAACCACATACACCGCCCAAGGCGCGATGAACGCACCGCTCGTAAACCTTATAAAACTACTCACCATCCCTATCGTGCCGATAGCGACACAGCGCGAGACGGGTCCTAAATACTTGCGTTCAGTTGTCGCGACAAGCGCGCAAGCCGCCGTCGCATATGTCTCCAAAGAATTACTAAAAGGCCGAACGAGCAGCACTAAAGTCACCCAAGATGTCGCAAACAATACACCTGCTTCATTCACCGCCCCAGTCGTCGCCGATCCCACCGCCCTCGCGCACGATACCACCGCCAAGTCAACCGTAGCCGACGCCGCGCACAGCGCCAACCGCGGCGCATACGTCGTCACCCACGATACGTCTAACGCGGCGCCCGTCGCCCGCGCGATCGCGCACGCGATGAGATACGATAATCCACTACTCGCGTACGCGCCTAAGATTGATCTTGCGGGCGCGTCGGCGGTGTATTCCCACGGCAACTGCGTCTCTGTCCCGAACACGTTCGCAGCGGTGACTTCGTTGGATTGAAACCACTCATCCGGATGGACGTATCCAGGCGCGAACGCAAACGCGAGTCTCAAGAGTGCGAGACCGACAAGCGTGGCGCGCGCGAGGGTCTCACCCATCGCGCGCGCGTCTATGCAGGGACAGTTGCGTGTGCTTACGTTGCTAGTACGCGCTAAATCTATTCTACGTCTAGTCTCTGAGGTCGAAGCCGTAATCTAACCCTCTGCGCTCGTCTACGATCATTGAATTCCCTGAAATGATCTTCCCGTGCCGGTTTTTCACCCGCGCCACGTAATCATCGTAGCCGTCGGTGTACTCGACTCGGCGAATGCTAGTCCCGTATCCTGTGAGCTTGGTAAGAGACTCACACGATTTGAACACCTCACTCGGTATGGTGTGCACACCGACGTTGTCATCGATGTTAAGCTTTCGAAGCCTTTTTAATCGTCCCAGCGCGGCGGGGATGACGGTGAGTGCGCACGCGCTCGCGTCGATTTCCTCGAGTCGCTCGCAGTCGGCGAGCGCATCCAACGCGCTCGAATCGAGCGACTTATTCCTCGCAAACTTCACCGTCGTCAGCGCGATACACGTCGAAATCGTCGTAGGAATCGTCGATAACTCGCATTCACACGCACTGAGCGTCTGCAGCGCCTTTAACGATCCGATGGTCGCCGGCAGCGCGCGCAGTCGGTTGCCGTCGACGATGAGCGTCTTGAGCTTTACCAGCGCCCCGATTTCATCCGGTAGCGTCTCTATGACGTTCGCCGCGAGCACGAGACGCGTAATGTTGACGCAATTTCCAATTTCTCGCGGTATCTCGCGCAGCTTGTTGTTCGTCGCGTCGAGATTGCGAAGTTTCAGTGCGAATTCACGCTCTCTGTCGAACAACTTTTGTGGCAGCTCGCGCAAGTTCGCATCGCGCAGGGCGACGATTCCAGTGCTTTTCCACGCATTTTCTCGAGATTCTGTTTTCGATTTCGCCGCAGGCGCGCGCTTAGACGTTTGGGGAGCGCTCGCGACACAGCCCATGTCTCATAGTGAGGACGGCTGGCGCCCGCGAGGCGACGGCAAGAAAGTTTCGCATTGTAATCGCAGCTGATTACTACATCGCTAAATGGCTATGATGACAGCGTACGCGATCACTTCTTTTCCTTTTCCTTTTTCTCCTTGGACTTGGACTTGCCTTTCCACTTTTTCGGTAGCGGCGGCATCGCCTCGTCGTCATTTTTCTTGCGCGGCGTCTTCTTGCGCTTCTTCTTGTCGGGCGCGTACACTTTCGGGTCCGCACCCATAGGCATGTCAAGAGGCGCACGTCGCGGATTGTCTTCTTTGCCGTCTTTACGCTTCCGACGGCGCAAACCCTTCTCGCCGGTGTGATTCAACATCCACTCTGGCACTTCGCAGCCGCTATTCTTCATCACGTTGGCGATCGGTTTCAAGTCTCCTCTTTGCGCGTCTTCTTCGGTGAAAAACGTAATCGCAGCTCCAGGACGACCCGCGCGACCACTACGACCGATGCGATGGATGTAACTCGTGGGAGAACCAGGAAAATCAAAGTTGATGACGGTGGAGACACCGACGAAATCCATCCCGCGCGCCATTAAATCCGTCGCGATAAGAACCCACGTCTCGCCCATGCGGAATCGATCGACTTGCTCTTCGCGCTTAGAATCTGACATTTCGGCGTGAATCAGTCCGATGTGTAATCCATCGCCCGTGAGCTCTTTAGCGAGATGCTTCGCTCGCTCCTTTGACTGCGTGAAAATAATAACCGGTGGCTTGATGCCTTCGCGAATGATTTGACGTAACGCCAACAGCTTCCCCGCCTCGTGCCCACAAAATACCATACGCTGTGAAATCGTATTCGACGCGCTATTTCGCTCACCCACGGTGAGCCGAATCGGGCGCGCCATGACGCTTCGCGCGAGTTCCTCTACTTTTTCGGGCAGCGTCGCGCTGAACAACGCGCGGGTCACGTCTTTGTTGTCGCACGCCGCGACAACGGCGTCAATCTGCTCGACAAAACCCATCTCGAAGAGTTTATCCGCCTCATCCAACACGAGATAAAGCACCTTGGATAAATCAATCTTGTCGTGCTGCAACAAAATCTTGAGTCGCATCGGCGTCGCGACGACGATGTCCACCTTGCTAAAATCGTTCCCAGCCGTCGCTTTCGTCAACAGACACGACTTCAACCCACTGACTCCTCGCGAGAGAATGCGTAAGATTCGCGCCGACTGCCCCGCGAGCTCCTTGGTGGGCGCGAGCAAGAGCGCTCGCGCGCCGCCCTCTTCGTGCGTTCCGAGCTTCATGATAATCGGCAACAGAAACGCCAGAGTTTTACCGCTCCCCGTGGGCGCGATGGCGAGTAATTCGCTCCCCGAGCACAAGATCGGCACCGCTTGACGCTGAATCGGCGTCGGTTCTTTGAAATTCGCCTCGCGCATGCGCTCGAGCAGGCGCCGGCCGCACTTGTACCTCTCGTGCAGTTCCTCAAATCCTTGCAACGGCGCTGGACACGCCCCGTCCGCGCCTTGCACGCGCATCTTCAGACGTTTTCGCATCGCGTTTGCCTCGTTGTCCGCGAGCGGGGTCCACGACGTCGAGACGTCGCGCGCGTCGCGCTCGGCGTCCGAATCCGATTCGTCCGAGTCCGAGCCCGACTCGTCGTCGTCGTCGTCCGAATCCGCGCGCGCGGCGCGCGAACCCTCGTCCTCGTCGCGTTTTGCGTCCTCACCGCGTCCTTCCGCGAAGCTTCGCGCCACCGCCGCGTCCACGGGCTTGAAGTTTTTCCGGTTAAATTTCGCGCCGCCGCACAGTTCGGCGAACGCCTGCGCCTGTTTCGCCCTGCTCGACGCGCTCATGGCGCGCGTCGCGGCGCGGTGATCGAAGACGCGCGACTTCGATTCGTTCGAGCGTCGCCGCGGCGGCGGCGAGACGTCGCTTCGACGATCCGCGGCGCGATGTGGGCGACGCGGGGCGCGTCCGGCGCGTCGCCAAAAATGTGTCATTCGCGCAATACCAGCTCGCGAGGCCGCGGCTGTCGCCGCGCGCCACCGAAAACGACGCGCGCGCGCGCGAAATAAACTCCGCGAGGCGCTCGCGCGAACGCCGGCGACGTTCGCGCCGTCGAGCGGTGCGATCCCGCGCCGAACCATCGCGCGCAAACCATCGCACGTCGCCTCGAATGATGCA
>Ga0181597_10000684_pt1 | contig 37724 bp, 25 predicted proteins | sample 041ome_5_FD_148647 | JGI IMG/M metagenome (GOLD analysis project Ga0181597, IMG submission 148647) | Coastal salt marsh microbial communities from the Groves Creek Marsh, Skidaway Island, Georgia - 041403US metaG (spades assembly) | ecosystem: Environmental > Aquatic > Marine > Intertidal zone...
AGCAAACGGTGCTACCCAATTTACTTTCCTTTGCGTCTTCGCGCCTTTGCGTGAGTATTTCTGTCAGTCTGACCTACAAAACTCATATTGCCAACAGTGATCTACCAGAGTTAGCGTTCGTGGTTCGCTTATGTTGACCGTGGTGCATTTCATGCACCCTACGAAACACTGGTTGCTCGGATAGGGTGCACGCAGTGCACCACGAAATAGATCACGCATCAATTCGATCTTTGGCAATTAGAACGTCATTTGAAACCGGTAACGTGTTGATCAATGACGACCTCTGCAACGAAAGAAAGGAGGCGATTTCGCGTGGCGTGGAAAATACGCACCGACATTGAGGCACTTTTTCACTCCAGACACGTTTTGACACAAACCGAACGAAACCAACAACTTGCTCAAGAGTACACAAGATTCGGAATCAAGATTTGGGAAGATTTGATTTGAAGATTCGGAAATGGCACACCCCCAAATCATCGAATCTTCAAATCTTGAATCGGCGGTTCAGTGTTCGAGAATGAATGGCTGAAATGATTCACGAAAACGCCCCGATCACTCGGCAGCCATGTGCAGACTCTGCACAGGTCTTCAATTTCTAATTCAGTTGATTGGCTGAGAGCCGCGGAGATAGGCGAACAAATCGCGAATTTCCTGATCAGTCATTTTCGACAGCAAGCCTTCCGGCATCAACGATTTCTTCTGAGGCACCATCTCGTCGATTTCATCGCGTGCGACCGTGACTGATTGTCCGTCGGCACCACGAATCACGACCACCCGATTATCCTGGTCGGCCAGGAAGCCGTTGAGAACACGACCGTCATCGGTGATCACAGAAAACAGTTCGAATCCTTCGCGGATCTCCGCAGAGGGGTTCACGACGTTGAGGAGAATTCGCAAGGTGTCGTCCCGTTTATAGGAGGTGAGGTCGGGGCCGATGCGACCACCTTCTCCGTATAACAGATGGCATTTTCCACAACTCCCCTTGAACAGAACTTTCCCTTTGTAAGGATCGCCCGAATCACCTTTGATGAGCGCGGAAACTTTCGCGATTTGTTGCTGCATCTCGGCAGAGGAGGCTCCTTCGAGATCTTGCCAATGTTGAGAAATGAGTTGTGAAAGTTTCGGGTCGTTATGAATCGTCATTTTACGGACAACGTCCAGAGGCAATGAGGCCTTATCAACTTGTCCTTCCGCAACAGCCTGTAACAATTGCAGGCTCCATATTTTTCGACTGGACAGCACTGCTTGTGCGGTCTCGCGGGCGTCGTCATCGAAATCGTGATACCGATTGATAATCGCGGTCCCGATATTTGTCTCAGGATAACTTTGGAGTGCCGAGAGAATCGCTGCTAAAAGGTCGGTATCCTTCGAGGACTTCAGCAGAGTCAACAAAGTCGGCAACGCCTCTGGTTGTTCCACTTCACCGAATGTCTTGACCAATTCGATACGGTCGGCTTTGGCAGTTTTCTCACTGGCGATTTGTTGCAAGCCGGTCGCAATGGCTTCCTTGTTACCTTGTCGAATTTGAAGTGCAATCGAGCCTCCACCCGCTTTGGTGAGTGCTGCGGAGAGTTCGTCGGGTAAGCCGGAAAGTGAACGTCCTTTGAAGGCTTCTTCAAAACCGGCCAGCAATTTTCCTTGCGATTGGTCGTCGGGAGCAAGATTGAGTAATCGTGCAGCAAGAACCAGTTCCTGGCGAGTTCCCGAGAGAGCGAAGCGTCGCATCAATCTCTCGGCAATCGTCTCGGCAACAATTCGGTTTTTCCAGAAACTTTCCTCGGCGAATAAATTGACGACCTCTTCACCAGCCACGTCCGTTTTGTCTTCCAACGCCCACCACAAAAGCAGTGGGATATGGATGTCGTCGGCATCCTCCTGGTGAGTCAGCAGGCTGACGACGATGGGGAGTGCCTGGTCGGCGGGAAGTCGTTTTGCCGAGCAAGCCAGTTGGCTGCGCACTTCGATATTCGGTTCTGTGCGAGCCAAGTCGGCCAGTTTATAGGCAACGGCTGGAGACACCTTTTTCTCATCAGCCAATAAACGAACTGTCCACAATCGGATATGAGGATTGGGATGAGCAAATAATTCACCCGCATACTCGTCGGTCAATCCCCCCAGTTGATACACGGCCCAGAGCAGATCAACGGGTGCCTGCTTTCCCACGCTGGCGATCTGTTGTTTCAGTTGTGGAAGGACCGTTTGATCCTGTCGGTCGGCAAGCAAACGAAGTGCCGTTTGGCGAAACCATCGATTGCCATTTAACAAGGTTCTCACTAAGCCTTCACTGTTGACCTGATTCATATTGAACGGCGGCAACGGTTCCGAATCTTTTGCTTTGAGCCGAACGACACGTCCATTCGATCGATCAATTTGTCCCGCGAAGTGTTCGCGATGGCTGATTTGCGGTTCGTAGAAATCGGCCACATAGATCGCACCATCAGGACCGACTTTGATATCGACCGGACGAAACCGTCGATCCTCGGAAAGAATCGGGCGGTTGATGTCTTCGGTTTTGAAAGAAGAACCTTCTGGGTCAAACGAAGACATCACGACTTGTCCCTGCATCGGCTCCACGCCAAACAATTTGCCTTGATACTTTTCAGGAAGAGTATGAGACCAACCGGGCACTCCGTCATAGATCACAAAATTGTGAGTGAAGCGGGGGACGCTGTGATGCGTCATGTTGTTGAAGTAACCGAACGAGTACGGATTGGAAAGAGGGCCGTGTTTTCCAAAACCTTTGCGATAGTAGCCCCCTTGAACATAATGAAAACCGCGAGTGTCACCACCATTGTGGCCCGAGAAAATTCGTCCTTGCGAATCGATTTCGACGCCGAAGGTATTTCCTCCCCCTTCCGCAAAGATCTCATAGATTCGTTTTTCCGGGTGATATCTCCAGATCAGTTGCCCCATGGAATGCACGGCATGTTTGTCATCGCCCGGCTTGCGAATGTTCCCCGACACAGTACTTCCTTGCCCCGCATACAACCAACCGTCCGGCCCCCAGCGAAGTGAATTGGCGACCGAATGCGTGTCTTCCATGCCGAATCCTTGGAGCAATACTTCGGGATCGCCGTCGGGGACATCGTTGTTATCTTTGTCGGGATAGAACAGGAGATAGGGAGGATTCAACACGAACACCCCACCACGTCCTTTGACAAACGAAGAAGCGATACTCAACCCATCAACAAATGTTTTATGCGTGTCATATTTGCCGTCTCCATTGGTATCTTCGTGGATCGTGATGCGATCGGCTCCCGGAGTGTGATTCGGCGGTGGTTCGGGAAGCTTGTCATAAACGGAACGCCAGAAGTCATCCCGGCTTACCATCTTCAACCCGGCGGGATCGGGATACTGCCGATAGTTCATCACCCAAAGCCGACCCCGTTCGTCGAAATTCATGAACAGAGGCTGTTGGACTTGAGGCTCGGCAAGGACAAATTCGAGTTCGAGATCTTCGGGAACGGTGAATGTCTTGATCGCTTCTTCGGGAGGTAATGGGGGATCAGTCCCCGCCGCATTGGCGAGAGCTTCTTCCCAAGGCAACACACGCCAATATTCGGCGGCCGCGGTCACTTCAATCGGCCCTTTGGCCCATTCGACATCATCACCTAAACGGAATTCCCAACGTCCATCGAGATTGATGGCCTGATCCCCTTTTTTCAGTAATGGAGCCACCGATTTGAATCCGCCACGCCCATCATTGTCAAAGACCCGAATCGCAATGATATTGTCTTTACCGCGATGCTTGGCCGACTCGGGAATCTTGTAGAAGCTCTCTTGCGCGAGGCCACTTTCGTAAGTGGGAGGGAATTTGCCAGCGCCCCCAATTTTCACGCCGTTAAAGTACGCTTCGTGAGCGTTGTCAACTTTTGGCACAAACAGTTCGACATCGTTTCCTTTTTCCCAGTTGCCGGGAAGTCGCAGAGTGCATCGATACCAGGCAAAGCCATCGTAGTCACGCAGGTCGCCGCCCGAATTTTCATCCCAGGTTCCGGGGACTTTCATCAACGTCCAATCCTGATACGCCTCTTCATTGGGAGGGGCGATATTGGGGTCCTGTGCCGAGACAAAAAATGCGCAGGAGATCACAAGGCAGAAGACGAAACAAATCAGTCGCATGGCGGGACTTTCACTCTTTGGCAGTGGAGGCGGGACTTTTGATGGGGGCGGGAGTTGGCAAATCGGCAGCCCAATAGACTGCGTTGGCAAGAAATTGCACAAACGCGGGCTGTTCGAAATTGCCGATATAACCGAGCGACGTATAAAACGATTTGCCGCCGTTCTGGCGGGTGTTTGTCCAGGCAACGGGTTCCGATTCTTCCTCGGGAATTGCTCCCATCAGGATCGCTTGAGTTTTCTTGCCGAGAGGACGAACCACATACAACGAGCCCTTACTTGTCATCGTCTCAACATCGACCGATTTCAAGATGGGGTGATCGGCGGCTCCTTTTGCAGTGGAGACTTTGGTCACAGGGCCATTGCCGTAATGATTCGAGTAGTTCCCACCCCACACATCGGCATCAAATGTCGGCCAATCGGCCAGTCCTTCGGGAGCCGGCTTATTGCGTAAATGAAAGGGATGAGAGGCCGTGCGGATCCCGATCATCGGTTTCCCGGACGCTTCAAACTTTTTGATATGAGTCAGTTGCTTAGGAGGCAGTGGTCGTCGTCTCACACTGATCATCAACACGTCGGCATCATCGATGAGATGCAGATTGGGGATGTCGTTGCGCGTCGTTTTGCTGCCGTGTAAAATTGTGGTGCGAAAGTTTTTCCCCAACTGATGTTTGACGAACGGAGGCAATGTTTCATTGGTTCTGTATTCATCTTCGGCAATCACCACGGCCAGATGTGGACGCTTATCGTTCTGGAAACGAAATTCTTCACCACCGATGACCATCGCCGAGGTGACCGTCGGGCAAACGAACTTCTCAATATGTTCGATGATCAAATCTGTCCCGGTAAAGTGAGACACGTAAGGCCAGGCTTCGGGATTGTACATCGTGTCGGTCATGTCGCGCACGAGGACTACCTTCTTACCATTCTGTGCCATCTGGCGTAATCCGAAGGGACGACCAAGAACACACATATTGGTGTGTACGCCGACGAGCATGATGTTTTTCAGGCCGTTTCTTTCCAGGATGGACCAGATCTCTTCGCCATTGTCGCTGATGTAATCGTGATGCTCATTGATGTCGAGCATGTCAGTTTGGCGAGTCCACGGAGCACGCGGGTTGAGTCCTTTGGCTTCCAAATCTTTGGCCCATTTGGCATGTTGGACGGGATCGTCGTCTTCGCCGCCATCGGTTTGGTCGATGGGATAGACGCCTTGCTCTTCTGCGGGAATCTGATGACACCACTCGCCAATTTTGTCAGGAAGGTTGGCGACTTTCACGACCGACTTAGCACGTTGGCGAGCCGGATGATCTTCATAGAATGGCATGCAACTGCTGGGGGAATGAATGATGGTCGTCCCCATGTCGCGGGCCTGCTTGAGGAGGCGGTTCATGCGGGGAGCCATCTCGGCCTCGCGTTGCACTGCGTTGTAACAGTGGTGGAGATCCCACATGTCGCAGACAATGATTGCTGTCTCGGCTGGCTTCCAATTTTGTTCTTCGAAATGATGGTGGTAGAGACCACTGTCATCATTAACTGGCACTCGCGACCGCAGCGTCAAATCGAACGTGTTTTTCTCAGTCGCATGGACTGCCTGAGAATGATTGAAAGTGACGAAGAACAGAGCCAGTGCGATTGAAATCCAGCGCATGATCAATTTTTCCCGGTGAGGATGGGGAGGAGAGCGATTCCACACCTTCAATCATGCAGGGAAATTGATACGAACTCAAGAGGCGGTTTCGGTATTCCCGCAGATCTCACCAGACCTTATTGAAACTCGCCCGCATCGTATTTCGCCCAGAACTCGGCAGGTGGCATGCGGGAATCAAAGTCGATCCCTAATTCCTGAAGTGAGGATTTATTGCGGATCATCTCCAGACTCTCTTTATTTTCCACATTCGCTGGCCAGAAGATCAACCGCGTGAGAGGGAGATCTTTGAGTGGAGATAAGTCGGCAACTTCACAATCTTCCATATTGAGACGCTGGAGCGTTTTGAGTTCTCGCAAAGGTTCCAGCGAGGTGACTTCCGAACGTGCGATGTCGAGCGATTGTAATTGCATCCCATTCAATGGGGACAAGTCTGAAACACTCGTTCCCGGCACCCACAATGTTTGCAGAGGCATTTTCTCGACTCCTTGAATCGATCTGATGGGCGCGTCGAGCAGATTCAGTTGCGTGAGTGGTAAGCCGGAGAGCGGGGCAATGCTGGTCACGTCGGTACTGCCGAGATACAGAATTTTCAACGGCATGTCTGTGAGCGCTGCGAGTGATTCGTCCGTGATGTCTGTTTCTTCGAGATAGAGTTCTTCGAGGGGCATGCCAGCCAAGGGAGACAAATCACTCACAGGACAAAATGTGAGATCTAACATGACTAATTCAAGATCCTTCAAAGGTGACAGGTCTTTCACATTGGTCTGCACCAGACTGACTTTGCGGATCTTGCCACCAATTTTCTGAGCTTGTCCCTTCTCTCCCACTCCGAGGTTTTCCATCAACTCTTCCACAGACATTTCTCTGGTCATGTCTTTCGCGGGAGCTTCCAAAATCGGCGGCGAATAGGAATCATTCTCGGATGTCGATGATTCGGTCGGCTTCTGGCAGCCTGTGATTGTGAGAACGACAGATGAAGTCAAACAGAGGAAGTATCGCATAGTGGTCTCGATGTGGTGAGCTGACAATCTGAATTCAGACAAGTGATGAAATGATGAACGATTCAATTTAACAGAAAACGGAGCGAGGATACATTTTGGATCGCGAAGATCACACAGTTTGTTCGTTTCCTGGAGGTGGTTTCATAACCAGATGGGTGGCTGTGGATGACCTTCGGGTCACCCACAGAATGTCATCATTCACTGGGGGCTTCGCTCCGCTCAGTCCACCAGCCACCCATCAGCTGACATTTTTGAAACCACTTCTAATTCCAGTCAAAGCCAATATCAAGACCAACGACAGAATGAGTCAAGGCACCGATGCTGATGCGATCCACGCCACTTTCGGCCACTGCGCGCACGGTCTCCAGATTGATCCCACCGGACGCTTCCAACAAAACTTGAGGAGCTTCTGCATCGCGTATCGTGACCGCTTCCGAGAGCAATTCTGGCGACATATTATCAAGAAGGACGTAATCGGGAAGTGCCGGCAATGCTGCTCTCAATTGATCAAGTGTGTCCACTTCCACTTCAATCGTGATTCCCGCATCCACTTTGTTACGAACTTCATGAATTGCATCGGCAATCGTCCCCGCACCGCTGGTGTTCCAGGCAGCCAGATGATTGTCCTTAATCATCACACCATCATAGAGACCCATGCGGTGATTCGTTCCCCCGCCCGCGCGGACGGCATATTTTTCCAGATTGCGAAAACCGGGCCAGGTTTTACGAGTATCAAGAATGACGGCCTTCGTCCCGGCCACCAGTTCGACATATTGTGATGTGAGAGTGGCGACGCCTGACAGTTGTGTGAGAAAATTGAGCGCGGTTCGTTCTCCTTTCAGTAATGAGACGACCGGTCCTTCCACTGTTGCGATCACGGAACCGGGCTCGACTGTTGAGCCGTCGGGAAGTTGTGTTGTCCAGACAACGGAGTGATCGAGTTGCTGAAATAACATTTCGACAACAGGCTGACCGGCCACGATTCCTTGTTGGCGAGACACCACTTCAATTTCGGCCCGCAGTTCGGGATCGATCAGGTTTTCCGATGTCAAATCGCCGATCTCGCGAAAATCTTCCGCCAGCGCCAGCGAAATGAGCATCGCGGCAGACCCTCGGTCCGATTGATAAAATTGCAGTTGTGACATGTAAATCTTCCTCCTCACCCCGTCCCTCTCCTCCAGAAGAGGAGAGGGTGGCACGCAGGCAGGCTTGTTTAATAACAGAATAATCGTTGAATCAATCCTTCACCTCCTTTGCGAGAGCAACTGAGGCTTTTTCGCACCAGCGAGATCAACAGCCGAAGGCGGTAGGAAGAGATTACACCGCCGTAGGGCGGATGAGGAGGTCAATCAATATTCCTACATCGATAAAACGATTCTCTTTCGTACCTCTGGGGCAATCATCAATTCCATTGTAGAGAAGGATTCTCTCGGGTCGAGTCAGCCACCAATTGTCCACAAGAGGCCGATTGTCTACACTTTGAGCGTTCCGAAAATTGTTTACTCAAGAAAAAAGTCATGTTCGGCCAAATTCCTCGCACACCATACGATCTGCATTTTCAGGTGCTGGGGATCCCGGTCCGCATTCATCCCGCCTTTTTTGTGATCTCGGCCATCATGGGCTTTTCAGAAGGTTGGGCGCGTGAACTCCAGGTAAATGCCTTGATTCCAATCTTATTGTGGACGGGAATTGTCTTTGTTTCCATTCTGATACACGAATTGGGACACGCATTGATGGCGCGGAGTTTTGGTTGGCCACCTCAAATTACACTCTATCATTTTGGAGGCTTGGCATCGTTCCAGCCAACTTATGGATACACACCGACTCGAAGCGTGTTGATTTCGTTGGCCGGTCCCGGTGCTGGATTTATATTCTACGGAGTGATCATTGCCGTCGAATCTCTGATGATACAACAGGGGGTTCAGCAAACCCCCATGATGTATTATATCTTCCTACAGCTGAAGTTTGTGAATCTGTGGTGGGGACTGGTCAACTTACTCCCCGTGTACCCTCTCGACGGAGGGCAAGTCGCCGAACAAGTTTGTCGCCGAATGGATCCCTATCGCGGGATGGCCAACACCTTCAAACTGGGAATCATTGTCGGTGTTGGCGTCGCAATCGTCGCTTGGCAGAAAACGAACGACACCTATGTTGCGATCCTGTTCCTGATTCTCGCCTTCAACAATTATCAAATGCTCGAACAAACTTCAGGGCGTCGGGGACCGTGGTAGCTACTCTGTCTTCTTCTCTGCTGATTGTCGTTCGTCGTGGACGATGATCGCCAGCTTGTTGAGCGTGTTTTGTTCGAGCATCAGGTGATGTTGATTGGGCTGGCTGCTGGTGAGTAGCTTTTCCTCAGGGACGGTAATGTCGTACTGCTTTTCGACGACCATCAACAAGTTCACCAGACCCAGTTCATCCAGAGGCGGGTTCAATTCACCCAAGGCAACGTCATTCTTCAACTAGGGACATTGAGTTGGCTCGCCAGCGTTGTGCGAATGAAAGTCAGTTCTTCCTGGGCGTCGGTAATTGATGTCGTACTGACGGAATCCGAAGAGGCGCATCCGATCAGCAGACACACCGAAAACAATGCAATCAAAATAGCTTTCACAAGGTCACCTCATTCGGACAAAACTGACGAACCAAGGTATTGACGCATTCTGTCACCCGAGAGTTCCTATGATATTGAACAAATACGGGATTCTATCGAACCTCGATCATTCATTTATTGTGTCACATAAGAATCGAACACACGGACCTGTTCCCAGTTTTCTTTATTCTCTGCAATGAAAGTCAGATGATCTTCGATGGTCTGATAGGCATCGTGGGCGTCTTTACTCTCAAAGACCACATGTAAGGCCACCTGAAACGCCTGATCGTTCACCGGACGCTGAAACTCTTCTCCCAAACGTCCAGCCGCGAAAAACACAACACCTGGATGGTCTTTCAGATATTTATGGCAAGCTTCCACCAAGCCGGTGATTTTCTCTTCGGACTGATCTTTGAGGGTAAAAAAGACGTTATGTGATAATTGGCTCATAGGAGTCGACTTTCAATGGGATGATTGTGGAACGACTTTCGTTGTTGAATCGCTCTGACGATTTTGACAATCTCGGCCTCCTTCGACAAGGGCAGCAAAATCCCGGAGTTCTGCGGGAAAACAGGTTGGAAATCGTCAGCGAAAACAGAGACACTGGAGAGATCATCTCATTCCCTTCTCATCAGATTTATAAAACGCCATGTCACACGATTCCTTCGATAAAATCCGGTCCCGTTTATTGGCGGGTGAGGCACTCTTTTTTCTGCAAACGCACGAGGAGCAACGCTGGCTGAAAGCTCTTCAAGGAATGTCGGTCGATTTGGGATATCAGTTGATCGATTGGAGCATCACGCAGGGAGGTCGGGGAGCCGTTGAAATTGCTCCACAGTCACCACTGGAATTTCTGGAGGAAATCGACAAGCTGCCCGAGAAGAGTTGGATCGTGCTGAAAGATTTCCATCCCTATCTGAAGGATCCTGAAATCATTCGTCAATTGCGCGATCTTGCCGAGAGCTTGCCCCGAAAACAGCAAAGTTTGTTACTGATGGGGCCGACCGGTCAAATTCCATTGGAACTGACGCGCGTCGCCACTCACATGACGTTGCCTTTGCCTTCACTCTCCGAATTGATCGAAGAGTTGCATAGCGTGATTCGCGAATTGCATTTGTCCGGCAGCGAACTTGATCCGACTCCCGAGCAGTGTGAGAAACTCGCCAAGACGGTTCTCGGTTTGACGGCACAAGAAGCGCGTCGTGCGTTTCACTTCACTTTGCATGTGGCTGATGAGGTGAACGACGAAGTTTATGCGGCATTGGTCTCCGAAAAACGTCAGATGGTGCAAGGTTCCGATTTACTCGAATTTTACGATCTCGAAGAAAACGCCAACGAAATTGGCGGCCTCACCGGGTTGAAAGACTGGTTGATTCAACGCTCGGACGCATTCACATCGAGCGCGGGAGAGCAGGGGATCCCCACGCCGAAAGGCGTGTTTCTGGTGGGAGTTCAGGGTTGCGGAAAAAGTTTAACGGCCCGAGTGACTGCTCAGATGTTGCACTTTCCACTCATCCGTCTGGAAACATCGGCATTACTCAGTTCGGATCGTGGTGGTTCAGAAAAGAATCTGCGGGATGTTCTCAAGCTGGTTGAGACGATTGCGCCGGTGGTTTTATGGATCGATGAAATTGACAAAGCCTTTGCCGGCTTTGAGGACGAAGCCGCCGGCGATGCCACCATGTCCCGAATGGTGGGGACATTTTTGACATGGATGGAAGAGCATCGGTCTCAGGTCTTTGTTGTAGCGACCGCCAACTCGGTCCAAAAACTACCCCCCGAGTTACTTCGTCGCGGACGATTTGATGAACTCTTCTTCGTGGACTTGCCGAACTTTCAAGAACGGAAAGAGATTCTCGGCGTTCATCTGGCCAAACGTGGGTGGGATGCCGAAAAGTTCGACGTCGATCGTCTTTCCGAAGCGATGGACAGTTACAGCGGTGCCGAGATCGAGCAGATTGTCAGCTCAGCGTTACTTGAATCCTACGCAAAGAAATCTGTCCTCTCCGAAGATGACATCATTCAGCAACAGGAACTCACAATCCCTCTCTCTCGCACCAAAGAGGACGAACTGTTCGCGTTGCGGGAATGGGCGCAAGAACGCTGCCGACCGGCGACACCCGATAGCATGGTGGCTCAGATGCTCGAATCTGAAGACCGTCATGGAGATTTGAAACAGGAAGGGCCATCTGCCGAGGCCCGTGATCGCTGGAAGCAATTGGCCGAGCGTGGTCAATTGAACGCCGCCGTCATCGAATATGTCCGTCCCCGGACGGCTGTTGATCTGCTTTCCTTACAACGTGATTTGACCGATTACCTGGAAGTCGAGGGAGAAGAGGGCTTGGCGTTACGCGCGTCTCCGAATTGTGTCATCTTCTCGGGTTGTAATCGTGCCTTTTGTGAAGTTCTTGTCGGATTGGTTGAGAAACGCCGCCTCTATTTACAACCAGCAAAACAAGAGATGTATCAAACCGATCAACTTCCGTTCAAGTTACCCGTACAGGTCGGGTTGCCCGATGAGAAGCCCAAACGTCCTGTTTGGCTACCCGTCATGTTGCAGGTCTCTCCTCCGGCAGAACCTGACGAACAATTGCTGCGGATTGCCCGGATCAAATTGAATTCAACAAAAGCAGCGGCCAAGACATAATCTCCTGTCAAGTTGATCTCTCGGTAAAACATGATCTGATTGTCCCTCCGTCTTCATGAAATCATGAGTTCGCCTTGCCCCTGTAGAGGTTGGAGGGATAGGATAGAGTCACACTCGCCCCTCTTTTTGATAGCGGTTTACGGATGGAACCATGATGTGTCGTTTGACTCATTTCACAACTCTCGGGATCGTATTGATCGCGTTCTCTGTGATGCCCCCTGTCGTGCAAGCCGATGAGGGAGACGATTTGTACAATTTGTCTCTTGGACTCATTCGTCAGGAGCGGTATGAGACGGCTGCCGAAACGCTGGAAAAACTGGTCACTCAGTTCCCGAAACACTCACGAACGGAACTGGCTCGTTTTCGCTTGGGAGTGATCAACCTGACGCTGAAAAAATACGAACCGGCTCGAAATAATCTTCGTCAGTTCGCTGCCAATAACAAAGAGAGTAAAAACTTACCCGAGGCACTCTATCACATTGGTTACAGCAGTTTCCAATTGGGAGATATGAAAGCGGCCGAGCAAGAATTCCAGACGTTTCATCGGCAGTTTCCCGAGCATCCCTCACGAGAAAAGTCGCTCGCCTATCTCGGTTATGCTCAGTTGCAGAATAAAAAAGCGGCCGAGGCTCTCGTCAGTTTTGAGGCGTCGTTAAAAGCCTTCCCTCAAGGAGCGATGCGCGAGGATGTTCTCTGGGGACAGGCCAATGCTTTGGTGGCAACGGGAAAAACGAAGGAAGCGATCGAAGGCTACCGTCAAATCGCAGAGAACCCGACCGGTGTCCGAAACGATCAGGCGTTGATGAAGCTCGGTCAACTCTATTATGAGCAATCGCAATACGCGGACTCAGCCACTCAATACGCGCGACTGGCCAAAGAATTCCCAAAAAGCAATCTCGCAGGAACCGCTCGAATGAACGCCGGTTATGCGTTCTTTCAAGGAAAACAATACGAACAGGCCAAAGAACAGTTTGCCACCGCCGCGACGGCGGGAGTGCAACGACCGATGGCCCTCTATTGGCAAGGGCTCAGCGAGAAGTCACTCGGGGAATTGGACTCCGCAGTCACTTCTTTCGAAGCGTCTGCAAAAGCGGTCGGGAATGTTCCCGCTGCTGCCCCGATTATTTTTCAGTGGGCCGATGCCTTGTTGAAACTGGGTAAATATGAAGATTCCCAAAAGCAATTTTTAGCATCACAGCAGGTGGACCCCAAAGCCGATACCGCTGACGACTCGTTGTATCTTGCTGCGGAGTCGGCATTGTTGCTCGCCGATCTCGAATCGGCCACATCGCTCTTAAACCGGATGGACAAGGAGTATCCCGAGAGTGGTCTCGCCGGTTATCAAAAACTGCTTCGCGGTCAGATTGGTGTTCGTCAAGGAACGGAAGATGACCTCAAACGAGCGGAAGCCACTTTTCGGAAGTTATTGAGTCATGCGAATCAGTCACTCTCTCAACTGAGTCGTTTCCATCTGGCACGTTGTCTCGAAAAACAGGACCGCTGTCCCGATGCGCTGACTGAGTTAGAGCCGCTGTTGCCATTGTTGACTCCCGACTCATCGGCAGAACTGTTCGAGGCTTATCTGATTGCGGCAGAGTGTCATCGGCGACTCGCTATGAAGGCCCATCTCGAAGCTCGGCCCCTTCGTAAACAATTAGAACTGGTCGAATCGCTGCCAAGTGAAGACTCCGCCACAGAGTTGAATCAACGGATCGAACAACTCTCGGCAACTGCCACGAGCGAAGCCAAACAATCATTAACGGCATTGCAACAATTCCTGAAACTGAAACCAACCCGTGAGGGATTTGCCGATGTCTTACAGATCCAAGCTATCTGTTGGGCACTTGCGGGAGACGAAGTGAAACCAGCCTCTGCACTCAAGCAACTCAGCGAAGGAGCTGCGGAGCCTTCTCTTGCCGCCAAACTCTACTTTGAAACAGCCGAGATCGCCTATGATGTCGGGAGATACTCCTGGGCGTCTCAACAGTTTGAAACTCTGGCGACTCTTGATCCCAAAGAAACCTGGCGGGCAGTCGCTTTATCGGGATTAGGATGGAGTCACTACAAGCAAAAACAATTCGAGAAAGCCGCCGATTATTTCGCGACAATTGTGACGGAAGAGGCTCGCCACGAGTTGGCCCCGGAAGCCTCATTCATGCAAGCCGAGGCTCTCCGAAAAGCGGAGAAAATTCAAGCCGCCCAGCAACAGTTTGCAAGAACCTTTGAAATGTTCGCCCCGACAGAACCGGTCGACGATTTGACGCTTTCTGGACCGGCGACTTTTGCCCGTCGTGCGGGACTCGAATCGGCGCGGACTTTGAAGGCCATGAACAAAATCCCGGAAGCCGATCTCGCCTATGAAACTGTCCTCGAACGATTTCCTAATCACACCGGGACTGATCGATTATTGAGCGAATGGGCCGTCATGAACGCCAACGCCGATCGATTTGAACGATCGGATCTGATCTTTCAGCGGTTACTGACCGAAAACCCCAGTAGTCCTTATGCCGCGAATGCACGACTCTCATTGGCAGAATCCGCAATTCTTTCTGGAAACACCACCACGGCGCGCACTCAATTGCAAACTCTGACTCAAAACGCTGAAACGGATCCTGCCATACTGAAACGAGCGTTGGCACTTTTGATCCGCATCGAAATCACCGCCGGGAATTGGGACTCGGTCGATCAACTCGGCAAACAATATCAGTCTCGGTATCCCGAAGATGATTTTCGGAACGATGCCGACTTTTATCGTGCGGAAGCGTTGTTGAATCAGGACAAACACGTTGAAGCGGGCAATGTTCTTGAAGAACTCTACAAAAAACGCGATCAAGCCGGAGTCAAGAACGCAGCGTGGTTCGCACGTTTGTGGGTGCTGATGGCAGAAGTTGCCATTCGGCAAAAGGATTACGACCGTGTCTTCCAGTTGGCCGAAGAGATGAACGGCGTCGAAGAGACCAAACCGTTTCGGTACCAGATGCAGGAAGTGACGGGGCGCGCCCACAAAAATAAAGCTCGCTTTGCAGAGGCGATTGTCGCATTTGAAGCGGTCACGAAAGACGAGTTTGGTGAGAAGACGCAAACTGCGGCGAAATGCCAGTTCCTGATCGGTGAAACATTGCTCTTACAAAAGAAGTACAAGCCGGCACTCGAAGCCTATTTGAAAGTCTACCTGCTCTACCAATTCCCTCAGTGGCAAGCCCCGGCACTATTCCAGGCCGGTCAATGCGATGAAGCACTCGAACAATGGCAAAAAGCGCTGACATCCTATGAAGATCTCCTCCGCGATTTCCCGAAGAGCGAGTATGCCGGACAAGCCAAACAGCGCATCGCCGAGGTGAAGCGAAAGGTGGAGTGAAACGATCTAAAGCTTCAGCCAACTTAAAACTTTCGTCCCAGTCGGCGGTAGTGTTCGCTTTGGACGGGGACCAGTTCTTTCAGGACTGATTGCAGCACTTCTGCCGGTGAACCCATGGCGTTGATCTGAGAAATTAACTCCTGCGGATAACATTCCAACACGGGGGCCGTCTTCTCGTGATAGACTTCGTAGCGTCGTCGGATGATCGATTCGTTGGCATCGTCAACGCGATTCTCACGGATGGCTCGCCTGCGAATCCGGTGGATCATCGCTTCTTCGTCTGTACAAACCAAGTGTAAAATACGTCGCACATTAATGTGGTTTTTGACGAGTTCGACCTGCTCGATGGTTCTCGGTAAGCCGTCCAGAATCAGAATGTCTTCGTGAGGTTTATAATTGCTCAGCGCAACTTGCCCTTCGAGAGACTTTTTCCAAATCTTGATCGTCAACTCGTCCGGCACAAACTTCCCCTGAGAGGTCGTGTCATACACGGTTTTGCCATCGGGAGAATGAATGTCGAGAGAGCGGAACACTTCTCCACACGAGAGATGATAGAAGCCGGGAATGTGTCCAAGAATGTTTCCCTGAGTCCCTTTGCCGGCTCCTGGAGCACCAAAGAGCAGCACCGTTTCATATCGATTGTTGTCAGACATGCGCTTCCCCGGAGGCAACAAGATGGGTGATGGGCACCCACTGTAGCGGGAAAGGCGCGAGGTGAGCAAAGAGATTTACCAAGAAAAAACGCCTCCCAAATATTGGAAGGCGTTTAGTTTGTTCAAACTTTTGATTTCGCTGTTTAGCGAGACATCAATGCCACAACCTGACCGACATCGACCGGCAGAGAGACATCTTCGTAGCTCGGGATCGTTTGCACGCGTGCTTCGAGAGATGCACCATCGAAATCGATCCAGCCTGTTCGTTCGCTGGTCACTTCTTCTTTCAGCTCTTTGTACAGATTGACCAAGTTCGGGCGATTTTTGACGGTGATGACATCACCAGCCTTCACCAGATAAGAAGCACGGTCCATCTTATTGCCGTTGACCAGGAAGTGGCCGTGTGCAATTCCCTGACGTGCTTGCGGGCGTGTCTTACAATAACCGGCACGACGGACGACGTTATCGAGGCGACGTTCGCAGAGAATGAGCAATTGCTCCCCTGTGTTGCCCTTCAAACGGCGGGCTTTATCAAAGTACTTGCGAAGCACTTTTTGCCGCAATCCGTAGTAGAATTTGATTTTCTGTTTCTCGACCAATGCGGTCCCATAGACAGACAACTTCCGACGGCGGGTGTGTTGACCCGGTGGAGTGTCGCGATTTTCGAGCGCTTTCACAGCGCCGGCATTTTCAAAAACGATCGCGCCGATGCGGCGGTTGATACGTCCTTTTGGTCCGGTATACCGACCCATTGAGGAACCTCTTTTAACGTCAAACAAGTGGTTTTAGTCAAGAAACGAATCGAAAAGGATAAACGTGTCGACTCGTGATTGCAAGCGAGAGAGCCATTCGGAAACGCCGAGATTATTTCTTCTCGGGAGACAAGCTCGATATTCTACTTCGGCAGATCGAATCACGTGGACTCTTTGGTGATGTTGTCGGATGAGAACTCAACCTCGACCAACGTCGTAACTCCATTGAATGTAACGGGATGGAATCCTTTTCGGACTTGAAAACGCCAGACGAGGTTTCCTTCCAGATCCCCCAACCCTTCTTCGACGGTGGGCAGAAAAGTTTCCACCTCTTCACCCGGATTCAGTGGTCGAGCGACAAAACCTTTGAGATCAAATTCGCTGGTGGGCGGATGATTGTACAGCAGCACCCGATTTTCCCGATTCCCCAGATCACTCGATTTACACACCCAGCTATTGGCATAGACGCGATCATAGTTTTTGGGATCGTGTTCTCTTAAAGCGAGAAGATCGGCATCGAAGGGGGCAAAGACTTGATCCGTCGAGACATTTTTGATTTTTAATTTCAATTTCATCACTGGCTGAGTCGGAGGAACGTCACTCCCTAAAAGACCTTGAAAGTGCTCGAATTCAATAGGACCCCGAACGACACCCAATGGTGTCAGTTCGATGTTCCCGAATCTCTGTGTCTCCCCGATCTGCAAAGTGTGACCCGGTGCGAGACTCGCATTCTCTCGAATTAAACGAAATTCCCCTTCTTCGGGAGGAGCGATATCGGGCAAACTTTCCAGTTGGTGCGGTTTTGCCTGAAAGAAGCTGAAAAAGAGGTACAAGAAAGCAATTGTAAGCAGAATCGAATAGCTGACCAAAATCTGGAAGACTTTCGGGGAAGGTCCTCTCGATCGTCTCGAGTATCCGCCCGTTTCACTGATCGGTGTTGCAGTCACCGACTCGCTTGCTTCTTCCTTCTCTTCAGTGTCCGATTCAACTTCTGATTGGTCACTTGAGTTGTTTTCTTCAGTTGTCGTCTCAGAGCCTTCTTCCTGAGACTTCGTTTCCTCGCTTGGTGATGAGCTCGAAGTGTCGATGGAAAATGCAGGTGAGTCAGTGGGTTCCGTTGCGGGAGCACCAAAATTGAGATCGGGCGTTTCTTCCGACTTGGTGGTCTCGGCATCTTCCTCAGCCGATGTCTCAGCTGAAGATGCGTCTGGTGCAGTTTCGACTTCACTTTCGCTTTGAGGATCGGAAAAGTTGAAGTTGGGAGCCTCCTCAGCAGCAGTTTCTGTTTCGTTTGCCCCCTGATTCAAAAAGTCAAAACTGGGAGCATCAGATGCCGAAGTGGTCTCCTCAGAGGGGGAGGCTTCTTCTGTATGTTCTTCTGTTTCTTCTCGGGTCAGGATAGCCGAGGCGACACCACTATCGCTGCCATTCTCTTCTTGTTCTGCGTTCGCGTTCTCGGTGAAATTGAAGTCGAAGGCTTGCTCCTGATCCTCCACAACTTCGGGTTCCGACTCTGCGATGTTTTCTGCTGATTCCTCGCCGACATCTTCTGCGTTGAGGATCAGAATGGTTTCACAGTGTGGGCAGGCAACTTCAACTCCCAGATCCTCAATCAGAATCTGTTCACCGCACTCACCACACTCAACTTCATAAGACATATCATGCTCCAAGGATCACCGTGCCCACATGCGATCTTGTGACTGACGACCATAGAATTGGGGGTTGGGAATATTTCTATGAAGAAGCAATCCCACACCAGTCAATTGTGTCCTGAGAGCCAAGCCGTCGCAACATCTTAGACGCATCAAAATCCATCAATGACAAAATCGGTACATCAGTCAACCTGGAGAGTTCCGCTGGATTTGTCTGTTCGGCGATGGTCCCGGAAGGAGGGAGATGCTGATTCAAGATGATTCCAGCGACCGTTAAATGCCGTGAACGTATGGATTCAATGGTCAGTAATGTCTGATTCAGGACACCGAGTCCGCGGGGAGCCACAATAATCACGGGCCAACCGCAATCTTGTGCAAAGTCAGCAATTAAGGACGTTTCTGTCACGGGACAAAGCCAGCCCCCAACTCCTTCGACCAACAGGAGATCCACACGATCTTTCCACCAGTCGTGACCACTTTTCAAAAGCGATTCATCGACCTCTCGTTGTTCCAATCGAGCTGCAACCGTTGGCGCGGCTGGCACTTTGAAACATTGCGGGCAGATTCGCTCGCGGTCGAATTGCGCATTGAGAGAGTCAAAATGAGTTTCCACGTCGCGCCAGTACGGGACGCCGTGTTCATCAATTTCAGCTCCGGAGCACGCCGGTTTATAAACACCCACCGATGTCCCTTCTGAAATCAACTGCCGCGTAATTGCAGCCGTGACATAGGTTTTACCGACATCGGTATCGGTGCCGGTGATGAACAGTCCGCGCATAGGTGGTGTGATTGGGTTCGAGAGAAGAAATAGATTTCACGTCGAAACGCTCGTTCCCGCAATCAGGAACTCAGGCAGCTTCGACATCTCCCCCACGATAGCCGGGAGCGACCCGTTTTGTCTCGTGGTAAGTTTCAATTTGATCGCCCCATTGTGTCCAACCCGGTCTTTTTTCACGAGCGAACAGTTCGAGATACGGCCCCGGGCTGCAATCTTCAATGAGGTTATAAAATTCGTCAGGTTTGCGAGAGTGCTCTCGTTTGCGACTGGAGAGCAGATTGACTTGCGAGCGCCCCGGTTTGAGAGTTCGCATACGTCCTTTCAGGCCGAACAACAACACTTCAGTCACATTGCGAAAATAAAACCCGACACCACGTCCATCGGGACCACCATCTTTACGGACCTTGTACCAGATGAGGTTCGATTTGTATTTGAAGCCCCAGGCGTCGAGAACACGAAGTCCGTCCGGCAATAATGCATTGGGAACCCACATGTAAAGGTGGGCATTCTCTTCGGTATGAGCGGCGACCGGCATGTCGCAAATGTCATCCAGAGACATCGTTTCATATCGTTTCAGGCGACGATGTTCGGGAGCCACTTTGCCGGTGCGGTTTTGAAATTGCCACGGCGGATCGGCATAGATGGTTTGAAATTTCTTTTTCAGTCCGGGAAGTCGAGCATCCATGCTGACAGGCCTTTTTTCATCGAAAACGGGTTGTAACAGAATTAAAAATCGAACTCGAACATGGTTCCGTATGTGTTACTGACAGGATCCGTCCAAGGGAACATACGAATGCGGGGGTCGTTACGCAGTTCTTTTCCAGCGACCGACTTGGCAATCGCGTAACCGAGTACCGCGCCAAAGACGACATCCGAGAGATCGTGATCGCGTTCATCAAGGCGGCTCCACCCAATCAATGAGGCGGTCACGTAGGCGGGAATTCCCGCTCGCGGGCCGTAATACTCTTCCACTGTGGCGGCAATCGCGAATGACAACGAAACATGACCAGATGGGAAACCGTATTCGCCGTTGTTCCAGGAGTCAGTCGGGCGGTCGGTATTGGCGACGGCTTTAATCGCCAACGTGCTAAGACCAGTCAGGGCATAAGAACGAATGAGCAGCCGCGTAAAATCAATCAACTCGGAATCTCGTGTGTGCCAGGCATAGCTGTACAATAATCCGATCCCGGCCACCTGAACTTCGGCGTTGCCCATCACTCCGAGTGTGTCGCTGAACTTACCCCATCGTTGAGGATGCTCCCGCGTGTATTCACGGACATCGTCATCGATAGATCCACGCAGCCCCAAAGCGAGCCCCAGCCCAGCGCTGGTGAAGAGAATGTTCTCTGGTTGCCAGAAGTCGATAAAATCATCATCGAAATTGTGCAGTAGCACGCCAGAATCGTTTGCAAGAAATTCCCAGGGCGTAAGACATTCATCAAACCGACTCCAGGGAAGTTGATTGCATGCAGCACATTTTGAACAAATCGAGCGCTCGATGACATTGCAGCAAGAATTCTCAGAGCCTGAGATCAGGTTGGTTGAAACAGGCAACACCCGGTCGAGTTCAGAGACTTGTGAACTATCGATCTCCAACTGCTGAGAGACAGGGAGAAGTTCGGCATCGAAAGCATTTGCGGAGACTGTAAAAAGTTCATCCGTCTGATCGAATGTCGTCTGAAATTTGTTTTGCGAATGAGTGGGGCGCCATTCCCCAGATGCTGGTGAAGAAAAGTTCAAAAAACATCCCAACACAATTACGCTGATCAAAGCCAAAGAGACGAACCGCGATCCCGCGTAGACCAATGCGAACGGTCTCCGTTCCGAGTCGGACATCCATGTCTCGGTGGTTCTCTTCATGCAATCTTCGGAAGAAACAGGTTTCATTGGCCAGAAATTGGCGTAAACTCTTATCACACAGTTACTTCATCGGAATAGCGAACACCGTCAATTGAGAGGAAGTGATTGCCACAGAACTTGTTGGTAGAATTTGCATGTTCTGAGTGAGCTTTGGAGAGTTAGAGAAAGATTACTGCTTAGGATGAGATTGTCACTTTTTGAAGTGATTGATTTGACGACAGGATCTGATCAGTCGCCATCAATTTGATGAATTCCTGTGTCGTAACTAGAAGAGAGGCTTACAATTCCGGTATGGTTCGTGCATGCTTTACTGACTGAATTCATACAATTTGAACGGGACTTCCTCAAAAGACGTTCACCACGAAAATACATCATTAAGGGATTGTCAGAGTGGCTAATCAGCATTTCGCGAAGATTCAGGAACTCCAGGAAAATATCGGTAAAGTCCTGCTGGGTAAGCCCGAAGCGATTCGCAGCTCCCTGGTTGCATTGTTTGGTGGTGGTCATCTGTTGGTTGAAGATGCTCCCGGCGTCGGCAAGACCTCGCTCGCTAAGGCGATCGCAAAAAGTCTCTCCTGCGATTTTACTCGTCTTCAATTTACTCCCGACATGCTGCCAAGCGATATTTTGGGTGCGAGTATTTTTCTTCCCAATAAAGGGGAGTTTGAATTTCGAGAAGGGCCGGTCTTCACCAACATTCTCTTGGCCGACGAAATCAACCGCACGACTCCGAGAACTCAAAGTGCGCTGCTGGAAGCGATGAACGAGGGACAAGTCTCCATCGAAGGGACCACTCATAAACTCCCACCTCCTTTCTTTGTATTGGCCACACAGAATCCCTTTGAGTTTGAAGGAACGTATCCACTTCCCGAAAACCAACTCGACCGTTTCATGCTGAGGATCGAGGTCGGCTATCCCGATCGACAGTTTGAAAAGCAGGCACTCACACAACATCGCAGCGGCGAGCCGGTTGATACTCTGGAAGCGGTTATGACGGGAGAAGAGCTGCTCGCGATCCAGACAGACGTGCGAAATATTAAAGTGGATGATTCGATCAACGATTATTTGCTCGATATTGTGACCGCCACTCGTGAACATCCCGATTTGGAAGTGGGTGTCAGTACTCGCGGGGCTTTAACATTCTATCGCGCCCTGCAAAGTCGCGCGATGGTCGCCGGGCGTGACTACGTGATTCCCGACGACGTAAAAGAACTCTCGACCGAAGTTCTTGCTCACCGCGTGCAATGTCGATCTGTTCTTCGTGAAAGCCAACGGCAGCGAGCTGTCACTATTCTCGAACAAATCCTGCAACAGACAGCCGTTCCCGATTAGATTGAAACCTTGTTAAAACAGTGTGTAAGATGCAATACAGACCGAAACGGGACGCTTTCGGTATTCTCCAGGTAGAACCGCACGAGCGGTCAAATGTCCTGATGAAGGAGTCTTGATATGTTATGGAATTCTTATAAAAAATTGTGCCCTCTTATGGCGTTGTTGCTTTCGGTGTTCGGTCTGCTGACGAGTGTCTGTCTGGCCGAAGATGCCCTTTCCAGCAAACCCACGAATCGTCTGGCAGACGAATCGAGTCCTTACCTGCTGTTGCACGCTCACAATCCAGTGAACTGGTATCCCTGGGGACCAGAAGCCTTTGAAACTGCGAAAAAAGAAAACAAACCCATCTTTCTTTCGATAGGTTATAGCAGTTGTTATTGGTGTCATGTGATGGAGCGGCTGGTTTTTGAGAACCAGGAAATTGCCACCGCGATGAACGAGCAGTTCATTAACATCAAGGTCGATCGTGAAGAACGTCCCGATGTGGATGACATCTACATGACATCCCTGATGGTCTACAATCAACTCATTGGATCTCCGGGTGGTGGCGGCTGGCCACTGTCTCTCTTTTTGACACCTGAAGGAAAGCCGTTTGCCGGGGGAACATACTTTCCACCCGCAGACACCGAAGATGGCCGCACCGGATTTCCTACGGTGATGGAGCGTGTCTCCGGGTTGTGGAAGAGTAACGAAGAGGCAATCCGTGAGAATGCCAATGTCGTCACAAATGTCGTCAAACGGCAAATGACGCCGACACTCGATCTTGGCACTGTTTCGCTGAAAGAGTCGAACATCCTTCTCAGCATTCAGGCTCTCAAAGAGAGTTATGATCCCGAACATGGTGGCATCGATTTTGATCCGGCACGTCCTGATGGTCCAAAGTTTCCTACGCCGGCCAAACTCAGTTTGCTGATGCACGCCGCCCGAGTGAATGGTGATGACGAAGCCGAGAAGATGGTTCTCAAATCTTTGTCCGAGATTGCACAGGGGGGGATTCGAGATCATCTGGAAGGTGGTTTTCATCGCTACAGCACCGATCGTGAGTGGTTGGTTCCACATTTTGAAAAGATGCTGTATGACCAGGCACAATTGGTCCCGCTGTATCTCTCCGCTTGGAAGTTGACCGGGGATCGCCTCTACAAGGATGCAGCCGTCGAAACTCTCGAGTTTGTCTTACGCAAAATGACCAGTGATTCGGGGAGTTTTTATTCGGCCATCGATGCAGAAACAGAATCGGTCGAAGGGAAACATTACGTCTGGTCGAAGGACGAGATTCGTAAAACGCTCGGTGAGGAATCGGCCAAGCAGTTCTTCGTTGTTTACGGCTTGAACAATCCGAATCCGTTTGAGCATGGCTACGTGCTTCATCTGTCACAATCAATCAAAGCAAGTGCAAAAGAACTGGATGTTCCAGAATCCGATTTGCGTCAAAATCTGGAACTCTGGAAGCAGCAGCTTTTGGCAATCCGAAATGATCGCGAACTGCCTCTCCTGGACGATAAAGTTCTCGTCAGCTGGAACGCTTTGATGATCGAAGCGTTTGCGAAAGCAGGGCGGATATTGGAAGAACCACGATATACACAAGCGGCAGTAAAAGCGGTGGAGTTCATTCAGCAGAACATGATTGATGAGAACGGGAACCTGTTGCGAACCTCACGAAATGGGGAATCAAAACTGAATGCCTACCTCGACGATTATGCGTTCTCCGTTTTTGCTTTGTTGGAACTCTATCGCTCCACAAATGACGAAAAATGGTTGACGAGTGCTCGTGCGTGGAATGATCGTCAACTCGAACGATTCTGGGATGACACAGCAAAAGCGTTTTTCTTCACCTCTCACGATCACGAAAAACTGATCGCCAAATCAAAATCCGCTTACGACGCAGTCATTCCGTCTGGGAACAGTGTTTCGGCGGTCAACTTGTTAGAGCTTTCACGTCTGACGGGCGAACTCAAATACCGCCAACGAGCGGAAGAAATTCTGAAAGTCTTCGCACCGGTGTATGATCGCAGTCCTCGGAGTCTCAGTGTATTGAGCCTGGCAATGGCAAACTACTTCTCAAAAGAGAAACCGAAAACGTCTCAAATCAATGTCGATCAATTGTCGGCTTCGACACACGTTTTGATGCCGGTCGCTTTTCAGGAGAAACAACATGTCATCAAATTCAAACCGTATTTGAGTGTCAAAAAACTCCCTCCCGGAAAAACAGCGTATGTCGCCATTGTGATTGATGTCGAAGAAGGTTGGCACATCAACACGAATCCAGCCCAACCCGACTTTTTCATTCCGACGGAATTCGAAGTGGAATCGGAAGATGGCATTACGCTGAAGGCGACCAAGTATCCGAAAGGGAAGCCCTTTGAATTGGAAGGGTTCGATGACCCATTGATGGTTTATGAAGGGCAAGTGGTCATTTATGGACAAATTGCGATCCCCGCAAAGCTGGCGGGTAAGTCGGTGAAAGTCCGCATGAATGTGAAGTATCAAGCATGCAATGACAAAATGTGTAAGCCCCCAGCAACCACCGGAGGTACGCTCACTCTGGAAGTTGCCAAGTCGGGTGAGTCGATAGAACCGGCGAATGAAAAATATTTCCCAAAACGACGTTGATTGATTGACAGGAGAAATGATGGGATCGCAAGATCGCCGCTACCGAGAGCGCCACGGCGTGAAGACAAAAATTATCGCCACCGTCGGTCCAGCGGTTGAGTCGCTCGACATGCTGCGACAATTGGTCGAAGCGGGTGTGGATATTTTTCGTCTCAATTTTGCTCACGGATCGCACGAATGGTTGGCGACGGTCGTCGCGAGGATTCGTAATATCAGCGAAGAACTGCAACAACCGTTGGCGTTGCTTGGTGATCTCTCTGGCCCAAAAATTCGATTGGGGGAGTTGCCCGATGGTGAGGTCATGTGTGTGGAAGGAGAAACTTTCACGTTCGTCGAACAGGCAGAGCCGGGGCCTCTGGAACTCACGTCCACTTATGACAGTCTGATCGATGATCTATCCATCGGAGATTCTGTCTTGCTGGCCGATGGTACGGTACGAATGGTGGTGACCGAAAAAACCGAGGGCGAACGTCGAGTCGTCTGTCGAGTGGCCGAAGGAGGACTATTGCGTTCTCGGCAGGGAATCAATCTTCCGGGAGTGAAACTTTCGACCCCCAGTCTCACCGACAAAGATCTCGAAGACCTCGAATGGGCGCTCGATCAGGAACTCGATTTCCTCGGGCTCAGCTTCGTGCGGACGGCCGATGATGTGGAACAATTAAAGGACCGTATCGAGGCCGCCGAGACACATCACAAACCGCAAGTCGTCGCCAAGATTGAAAAGCTGGAAGCCGTCGATGCCTTGGAAGATATTCTCAATTACACCGATGCCGTGATGGTGGCACGTGGAGATCTCGGAGTCGAAACCGATATTGTCAAAGTACCCACGTTGCAGAAACAGATTATCAAGTTGTGCAATCAGCATCGCATTCCCGTAATTACCGCGACGCAAATGCTCGATAGCATGCAGCATAACGAACGGCCCACCAGAGCCGAGGCCAGCGATGTGGCCAATGCCATTCTCGATGGAACCGACGCCATCATGCTTTCGGGAGAATCGGCGATCGGCAAATACCCGGTCGAAGCCGTTTCGACGATGAGTCGAATTGCCCGCGAAGTCGAACGGCATGTCACCATGCAGAAGTTTGGGGACACGCTCAGCGAAGAGCGGACTCGTGCGCAACTTGTCACCGAAGGCGTGACATTGGCGGCATCGACGGCAGCCGAACATTTGAATGCCGACTTAATGGTCGTCGCGACACATAGTGGTAAAACTGCGATGGCGATTTCCAAACAGCGCAGTCCCGTGACGTTACTCGCCCTCACGGACCAGGTCGATACTTCGCGACGTATGTGTTTGTATTGGGGCGTCGCACCTCTCATGACCCATGTGGTGGAAGAGTCTCCCGAACAATTGCTCAATTTTGTGGTGGAGTGGGGGAAAACCAACCAGTTATTGCAATCAGGAAGCCGCATCGTGTTGATCGGATCGACCAAATGGTCGGCACAAGGTCACGATATGATGCTGGTACACGCGGTGAAGTAAGAAATCTCACTGATGCTTTGAAGGCTCATGACAGAAAATCGAATCCAACAATTTGAAATATTTCTTTCTGAGCAGCAATGTAGACTCACACACGAACGTCGAATTATTGCCGAGGTTGCATTTCAAATGCAAGGTCCTATCTCATCCGACAAAGTATACAAACAAATCTTAACTCAACTTGGAGTGAAGAGCATTTCTCGTTCTGCTGTTTATCGCACGATGTCATTCTTGACAGAGGCAGGGTTGGTGCGGTTGCAAGACGATCCTGACAACCCAACCTAAAACTCTTACTCTAAAATTATCAATCTTGCCCATCAACTATTTGTTGAAGCCTCTTGGCCAATGATGTGATCTCTTGCAGATGGTTTTCATCTCCTGCGAGATTACGTGTTTCCTGCGGATCATTGTCGTGATCGTACAGTTCGCGTGCCATGACACTTTGATCCTTCAACGAACGCCATTCGGTATATCGCCAGCGGTCCGTTCTTAACGAATAACCCATCGCCTGCCAGTTTTTCGCAGAGCCGTAAAATGGCTGTTGATGTTGGGTCAACGCGAAATCTTTGACAGAGAGTGAGGGGTCTTCAAGCACGGGAGCGATGTTGACGCCCTCGAGTTGTGGGGAGAGATCCTCTTCGATTCCGGCCAGTTCTGCCAGAGTGGGATAAAGGTCGATCAATTCCGTAAGAGCTTGGGTTGATTCGCCGTGATGCTGTTTCTTGCGAGGGTCTGCGATGATCAACGGAACGCGCGCATCCAATTCGAAGTTGGATGTCTTGCCCCACAATGTGTGTTCGCCAATGTGGAAACCGTGATCTGAAGTGAAAGCGACGATGGTGTTCTCCGATTGGCCGCTAGTTTCCAACGCATCCAGAATTTCACCGACTTGAGCGTCCATGAAACTGATGGCGGCATAATAACCATGCCGATAGTGACGGATCTCTTCTTCGGTGAAAGGACGATCTTTCGGAGTCAGGCCGTAACCTTTGATTTCTCGCGATGAGTGTAAAGCAATCTCAGGGACGTCTTGAGGAGGAGCGGCAGGAGTCGGCATCGGGATTTTATTGGGATCGTACAAGTCCCAATATTTTTTGGGAGCAACGAAGGGAAGATGTGGTCGCCAAAAACCGATGGCAAGAAAGAAGGGCTGTTGATGTCCCTGATAATCTCGCAACATGGAAGCGGCGAGATTGGCAATCTGTCCGTCACGATACACAACATCGGGAACATCGTGGGCTTCGGTGACGGGAGCTTTATAGGCAGGTTTTTTGCCCTGCCAGGCCTTGTTCCCAAAGACGGTATCGTCGGCATGAGTCCCTTTGAACAACACTTCATCAATCGACCAAGAGCGACGATCTTGAGTCTCACCCATGTTGTGAAACATCTTGCCGATGTTTTGGCAGAAGTAGCCGTGATTTTTGAAATGTTGGGGAAGCGTGACTAAAGATTGCCCATCCGGTGCTGTCTCTCGAAAATATTTGCGTAAGTCATCGACGCCTACGGCATCGATGCGAAGCCCCGTCAAAAAGGAAGACCGCGAAGGATTACAAACAGCTTGCTGACAATACGCGCGTTCAAAAGTAATGCCTCGCGCGGCTAACCGATCCAGGTTCGGTGTTTTGGCAATCGAATCTCCATACGGTCCGATAGCACAATTCAAATCGTCGGCCACAATGAACAACACATTGGGAGCGGCGTGGGAGATGGGCACCGAATACGAGAGACATAAAATCCCGAGAGCGGACACAACTCGACTGCGGATTGAAGGACGAGAATAATTCATGATTGTAGGCTTATTCGATGGATAATATTTGATCGTGATATGTCAGCCATACACTAGTGTAATGTCTCACACAGATGAGTGTTTATCTGGCTGAATGAATAACTTGTTGCGATGATTTTCAGAATTCGTTGATGAAATCCTTCTCCTTCTTTGTGAGAGCAACTGAGGTTCCTCGCCTTAGCGAGAATAGAAATTGAAGGCGGTAGGCCGAGATTAAACTGCCGACAGGGCGGATGAGGAAGTCGTTGAACCGAGATTGATCACCACCTCACCCCGGCCCTGAGAGGAAAAAAACGATCTCTTGCGCACTCGACCTGACTCCTCGCTGATCGCTCGGCGGTCTCGATTACACCCCAGAGGCGGAGAGGGTGGCATGCAAATTGGCAAGATCATCAAACACTGAGTAAAGGCCCCGCGATCGTGGACTACCGTAATAATCCCTCGTAAAACTGTGACGCTACGTTAGTTCTTACAACAAGCCGTGTCCCCACGGACCTGTAATGGCGAAGGTGATGCCGGGCGTTTGTAGATTCACAAACAGCCATTTTCCGTCTGGACTGAACGTGGATCCGGCCCACTCCGAGTTACGAAAGTCTCCTTTGAAACCGTTCCGTTCACCTTGTAATTGCACATTGTTCCTGGCAAATGTGAAGAGCTTTCCGTCGGGTGTGAGGCCATGTAGTCGCTGTGGTGTCTCGCGACCATCTTCGCACAACACGATTCCTCCTCGTGGGCTGACGGCTAAATTGTCTGGTTGATCGAGAACTTTGTTAGAAGGGGATGCAAACAACAACATCAGTTGTTCCTCTTTGGGATCGTACTGCCAAATTTGCCCGGCACTACTTGGACCGCCGCTCGTGGAATCAAAATAGATCAACCCGTTTCCATACCAGCAACCCTCTAATCTTGCAAAAGTTGTGGCACCTTTTTCTTTTCCCTGAGTGTAACAACCGAGCTGATCTTCTTTTTTGGGATCAAAATGAGCGCGATGCGGATCGTCAATCGTCACCCATTGGCAATCATGTTTGACACCAACTTCGTTGCTCTTGCGTAAATCTGGCTGACCTTTGACTTGCAGCATTTGTAATTGACCACCTTCGGCCAGTTTGCCCGGAGTTTTGGGCAGAAATCGATACAATCCCGCTTTCCCTCGATCTTCCGTTTCATAAACAATGCCCGTATCAGGATCAACGGCGATCGCTTCATGAACGAACCGACCCATCTCTTTGAGTGGCGTTGCACTGGCGACTCCTTCGGCGGGAACTTCGAAGATCCAGCCGTGAGTCAGCTCATCAGAATCGCTTTCCTCAATCGGTCCATCAACCGTCTCCTCACAAGAGAGCCAGCTACTCCAGGGAGTTGGCCCGCCGGCACAATTACGAATCGTTCCCGAAAGCGCGGGGCGAGCATTGAGCCATTGACCTTGACCAGCATCGAATTGCAAGAGGGAGCATCCGCCACCCGCTTTCTTGTCATACTGACTCACTTCGGGACCAAAGGCGGCGGTTGACCCTGAGAGTTCGTGATTACGACATAATGTCAGGACTCCACAATCCTGCTGAATCACACCCATACCATCGTGCGCTCCCGGTGTGATTGTCCCGTCGCTCATTTCGTCTCCCGTCCAACAAAACGTGGAATATCGAAATCCTTCGGGGAGTTCCAGTAATGGCAACCCGGTGGTCTGATCTTCTACGGCTGAAAGAGGGCCGTAAGAGAGTGCTGAAGAATCAGATTTCGTTTGTGCGGAAAGGTGCTGAAAAGCATTTGCTAACGAACCGCAACCGAGACTGAACGCGGTCATCTTGAGAAAAGAACGTCGGGCGACTTTTGAATGGGAACTCATCGGAAGATCCTTGTCGGCAAGAGTAGAAGCAAAGAACCGAAACACCATAATGCACGACTGGCATCGAGCCGCAAGAATGTTCTGCAAATTTTAATCATGTCAATAAACGCAATATGAGAGACAAGAGTGACTCCGGCAGCACGACAAACCGCAGGGAGCCTTGGGGTTAGTCCTCATGCTTTGACTCAAGCTTCCATACCTATTGTGCAGCAGTGAGCTTACCGTCAATGGCTTCTTTCATCGCTTGCAGACCTTTGAGCATATGCTCTCGCGGACAGCCGAAGTTAAACCGAACATGTTGATTGCTCCCGAAGGGTGTTCCATCGGTCAAAAAGACACCCGCATGGTCGGCGAAGAATTGAACCGGATGAGAGATACCCAACTCCGAGCAGTCGATCCAATAAAGATAAGTGGCTGCATGCTCGTGAATTTTTAACACGGGCATTTCTTGCGCGATGAAATCGGCCAATAAGTCCCGGTTCCCACGAAGATATTCGATCAGATCGCGACGCCAGGGTTCACCCGATTGGTAAGCCGCTTCAGCAGCGAACATCGACAGAGCATTGATTTCTGGAACTGTGCAGCCCCTCGCATGATTAAATTTCTTCCTTAACTCGGCATCCTTGATGACCGCGAAAGAATAACCGAGTCCTGCAATATTGTAGGTTTTGCTGGGAGCCATCAGCGTAATCAGGCGGCTGTGAAATGATTCTGGAAGACGCAACGCACTGTAATGAGACTGTTCAGGATCAAGAATCAGATCGCAATGAATTTCGTCTGAGACCAACACTATATCGTGACGCTCACAAAAATCGGCAAGCGTGTGAATTTCCTGTTCACTGAACACTCGACCGAGGGGATTTTGAGGATTGCACAGAATCAGGAGTCGCGTTTCGGGAGTGACGGCAGACTCCATCGCATCCCAGTCGAATCTCCAGGTGTTCTCATTACGAATGAACGGAACATCAATCAAATTGGCATCGGCATCACTGGGGACTTTGAAAAATGGATAATAGACGGGTGAGTTGATCATCACCTGCTCGCCCGGTTTCACCAAAGCGCGACAAGCGAGTGACAAAGCGAGTACCATGCCGGGAAGATGGACCAGTTCCTTCTCAATCACTTGCACTTCGTGCATGTCCTTCAAATATCGCAACACTGCATTCACCAACCCCTCGTGAGCGTGTGCGTATCCGAACACTCCATGCTCGACACGAGAGCGCATTGCCTCAACGACACAATCGGGAGACGCGAAATCCATATCGGCGACCCAGAAGGGAGTGTACTCCGGGAATCGATCCCATTTGATCGCTCCGGTTCCTCTACGTTCAGGAAGTACATCAAAATCGAAATGGGTTTCGGGCATGCTTTGAAGTCTTGATTGTGGAGAAGAGTCTCAAATCAATATAAGCGGCAAGAGCTTTTCACGCCAGCATAACACGGTTGCCCATCGCAAGCAGTCAGTCGAGCCCGAGAACATCTCGAGCGAGAGATCGTCAATCAGTAGATTCACAAGAGCAGTGCTGAACGAGAGGAGATGCAACCGTTCGTCGCCATCAAGCTGCTCGTAATTGCCGATCAGTCTCTGGAACAACATCGATTAACAGAGGCGAGAGTTCTGCGAAGGGTAGACTCACACTCTCAAAATAGGGCTCAGACAGAGATTCACTCATCGGTTTCAACAGACCAAGAGAACCTAACCAACGGCAAACGCGCGAGTCGCGGACTCCGTAGTCAGTCAGTTGCCGCGGATTCAAGTACAATCGATCCATACCTTTCTCTCGCATCTGACGATGCAAAGAGATATGTTCACAATCTTCTCCCAGGTATTTGCATTCGATCATGGCTTCCATGCGATACAAACCCATGCCACCAAAACAGGAGTAGACCGGGATCAATCCCGCAGTGCTTGGCCAATGTAGATGGTTGACTTCTGCTGTGGTCAGAGGGCGATAACTACCGAATTCGCGATAAGCCCACGCATCATACTGCAAGCTGACTTGACGATTCAGATAGTTCTTTTGGATAAGCCCATAGGAACCGATAAAGTCCCAGTCCTCATAACTGAGAGAGTGAGAGATTCCTTTCAAGTCCCATCCACCGGGAAGATCCATATCCACAACCACGGCAATGTCGTAATCTGAAAAGTGTTCGACCATATATTCGCGATATTGATTCCGATACTTGGCCATTCTCTCAACACGATTCAGGCAGCGAATGGGTGGGTTGACGGGATCCCCCAGCCGTTCAGTCAGAATATGCAATCTGGAGTTCTGCTTGGCATGCTCTTCGAGCACTTCCAGAGAACGATCTTTGGAATCGTTCTCGTAAATGACGATTTGATAATCGGCAAACATCTCACCCAGTTTCTCCATACGCCACAACGTGAGTGGGAGAATCTCTTCCAGATCCCGCACAAGTCCGCAGATGACGACTTTTTTTTGGCGCGCTCTCTTCTCTCCTCGATTGATTTGTTCCAGATAATGATTTTGATTCATTGCCACGGAATCTCGTTAATCGGTTGGGTGATAGGTCGTAGAATAAATGAGAAAAGAGGAAGCGAAAGTTATAGGAAAAATAGCAATCATCGCAAAGAGGGATCTCGCCCTCAGGCTTATTGAGCAATTTTTCCGTGAAATGGCTCATATTGGTGCAACGGAGGAATAATTCGCTTAAACCTGAAGTAAACAAATGTTTCGTACTCGATAAAACAGAAGAATACCAAATTTACGACTTTCGTTTCGCTGATGTTTCGATTCATCTGTGACCGACATGAATCGTTAAAACATTGGTCCAATTTCGGGATGGGCTCTCTCATGCGGTTATTATTCTTTTCGATATTTATCACCTTCTGTGCCAGTCTCGTGGCAGGTGAAACGCTCCATTGGCATCAAGCGGCCGGTCCCCAAGGAAATTATCGGGGTGCTGGAGACGCACCCGCTCACTGGAGTGTTTCAAGAAACCAGAATGTTCTGTGGAGAACTCCGCTTCCCGAGAGCGGTCAGAGCTGCACCATCGTCTGGGACAACAAACTCTTCACAACCACCAATTCTCTCTGGCCTGCCGACTCCGAAAAACCACCGATCGGTTCTGATGTCATCGGCTATTGTCTGGATGCCACAAACGGCAAGATTCTTTGGCAAGTCTCTCTGCCGGGTGTTCGCCCCTTGAAGTACGCCGGGATTTTCAGCGATTCCACCTCTCCGTCACCCGTGGCTGATGAAAAGCATGTCTGGTTCTTTAATGCAAGTGGCTTTATGGGATGCTGGGATCACAGCGGACAAGAGGTCTGGACGCGCGCCTGGCAACCTCGAACTCGGCATCACTCGCGACAATTTGAACCCATTCTCTACGATGACACTCTGTTGTTTGTCGAAGTCCTCAACAAACAGGGCGCCGATGTCGGCATGCACAAGCCGCTTCCTCCCGGCGTCGATCCCAAACAATATTGGATGTACCTGCACGCTTATGACAAGCTAACGGGCAAATTGAAATGGGTGGCTGAAGCAGGGACAGCCGTCCATAACACACCCACTATCGGTCATACACGCGACGGGGAACTTGCGATCCTGCACGGACGGGGAGGCGGACATGCACCACCCGAAAAACCGTATGGCTTTGGACTGACAAGCCTCTCCCCTAAATCGCCCGGCAAAACTCTGTGGACATATGAAATTCCCAAGGGAAGTTCTCACTACACGGCAACCTGGAACGAGAAAGTCTCTTGTTGGTTTGAGGGTGCCAATCATATTGTCGTTGATACCACAACCGGAGATCTCTTAGCGAAGCAAGTTCTTGACCGAAATGTCACACGAACCTATTACGACCGCGGAGAAAATCGCTACCGCGTGGAAGAAAAGGCTCACTTGAAAATAAACCGTCGCCCCAACGATACTCCCACAACCAACATGGCCAATTTACTCGTCGGCAATCACCATTACTTCATGACACACGAATCACACGACCTTGGTCGTGTTCATATCAAAACAGGAGAAGTAGAGTATCTCGAAGTCCCATTGCAGGTGGTGCGTAATCAAGACCAGCCCGATGAACTTCTGTGGGACAAAGCCATCATCAACGACACGAAAAACTCACGAGGCGTCGATGTTGGCATCGTCGATAAACGATCCAAAGGGACAGGCTGGGGACACGTCTCCGCAGCCACTCCGATTTGTATCGGTGACAGACTTTATATCACGACCATGCTTGGTCTCACTTATGTGATTGATACCAATGCCAAACAATTGAATGCAGACGCATTGCTCTCCATCAATGACCTTGGCCATGCCGGTCAAACATGGAGCCTCACCCAGCCGGTTTACAGCAACGGTCGCATCTACACGCGCACGATGAAAGAAGTCCTGTGTCTGGGGACTTCCCGTTAACGAATCAATCGTTCGATTGGCTGGAAAAGCTGTTTGGAGAGTGAAGCAAGCCAAACAAATCATCAACAACGCGGAATCGATGAGGTGGCAACTGACTGCCGATCAGATCGCAAGAATCGACGAAGCCATCGAAAACCGCGGTGTGAATGTCAAGCTTCGATTGTGCCACAGCCTGCTCACGATAAGGCTGTGATTATCGTTCCACACACCAATCGAAGACTGATAATCGACAAATTCGCCCCTCCTCACCCGTCGAATACTGGCACCAATATCTGGCGAAATAGTAGCAGTTTTCTGGTGGCAGCGATTCGGCGAATCGAGGGACTCCTTGAACAATCAAGATAATCAAAGCCAGTTTCAAAAATATCTTTTTCATAGGTCATTCTTCAGGTTAAAATAATGAGACGAAGATTGAGTCCAGTGCGATTGATCTCAATATCCGGGATCACCACCATTTTTGACACACCAATTAAAGACCGATGTCTGGCAATAGAAACGCCCTTCACGACTCGACGCGTATGAACACCAATAATTCGCCCTATTCGAAGCAAGCCGTCCAGATGAGAAATTCATGGACAGAGGGTAAAAGTCAGGGCAATCGCGTGTAAAAGCCATGTCCTTTGAAGTTGATTTCTCATGGAATTACCGCCTTTGACGCTTCTGCGTGAGCGATCACAGATTTAAAGGAGACTCAACGATTAGGAGTTATTAGGAGCCTCTCGTGTGCTTATCCCCTACCGTAAATTCGTCTTAATAGATCTCTTGTCCACCTGGAGAGAGCAGTGTCGTAAGGATCCCATGGAGGATTTGCGTATTCTTCGGTCACTTCCTCAAACAATCGTTCGCGAGCTTCTACGCGACGACGAAAGTCGCTGACACCGGTCTGCTCGTCAGTGCATTCCACCGATAGCGACCTACAAATATTCGTTCCCGCTAAAAAACCGTTAATGCAAAAACTTTGCACAAAATCGCACGATGGCGTAGAACGGTCACTTCGTGAGGCATGTGACGAACTTGACTGAAAGCCGAGCATCGAGAAGCAAAACAACGTGATTGACACACAACGCATTAAGTATTTCATAATCTTCACTTTCATTAAAATGATTTCGATTACTGTTTTCCGTAGTCGGCATCGACGCCGCTGAAGCTACGCCCGTCGTTCTATCCTTATTTTTTTACCGTGGCTGAAACTGTCCCCAGACTTCCCAACGGCTATCCAGAATATCCTTGATTTTTTCTCGCCACGTTTTCTGTCAGACGCCCAAGGGAAACGCCATGGAAAGGCGTCCCAAGCGATCTCGTTGCAATGTGCAACATAACCATGGCAGGATGTCAGGGTTCTTTCGCAAGATTGATCGCATCCTGTGTTCGGCCCCGCGATAATCCAATTCATCGGAAGGATCAGGAGGCGGAGGCGAGTATGCGGTCAGTGTTGAATAATTCACAATAAGACTCACAATGAATGCAATCACAGAGGTTGCTCAAATGGTGTAATTTTTTGTCATCGCTATGATCCTTTAAAGGGGACTAGAGTATTTCTTGTGTCTTAATCGTATCTGCGCTTCACAGCTTCAAAGCATCCATTGAGCTCGTTCAGAATCTTGGTTCGCAGTTCATTGCCCCATGGTCGAGGTATGTACTGCCACGGGAACTCACAACACTGGATTCGCCGTTCGATACATTTTTCGAACGCATAGCTGCAGTCTTCGTGACAGAAATAGGAATCAGGAACCGTTTCGCAGTGGCTGTTACACGCCTGCAATTTCGAGACACATCCCAAATCGCACCAGGGAACGAACCAGCGAGCATCGGCGTGTTGCGGCGCAGGATAGAACGATACCCATGCCGCGAAACATATCGACAGGATGCGAAGCATAACAAGCTTGGGAAAGTGTAACCTCATAATAGTCTCTATCGGAATTCTGTACGCACAATGAGTGGATTGAACAACATCCTTATGGGCGTTTCTTTTTTATAAGTTATTGGGAACTAAGAGGACTTGATAGTCATCGGTCCTATGTCTATTCACCGTGCAGGCATTGATATGTCAATCCGTAGGCAAGATCCAGGCAGTAATAAAATTCACGATCCGAGTCGAGTGTCAAACAATATTCAGCCTCATCATCAAACATTGCGAGACACGTACTCGGTGGAAGCGCTTCTGACTTAACCCCTGCCATCAGCCCCAATCCGGCCATAACAAGAACCACTCTTACGAAAATAGATTTCATCATTCACTCCTGAGTATAATTTAAATTTGTGTCTCTGAAATCATGGTTTCATTACCATTTATTCACATCGGTTCAATAACTGTTTTTCTGACACCAATACGCAACCACATAGGCGCTGCTCACGCATAAATAAAATTTATTGTCACTCTCCAGACGCAAACAATATGAAGTATCTTTATCAAATTCGATCATGCAGGAGTTCTTTGCAATAACCGGCTTCTCAAATCCTATCCACGTTGAAATGACAATCGCCAGACAAGAGACAGCTCTAACCATACATCGATTCATTAATGGGTTCCTTTGTTTACAGGACATGATTTATCGTTCATTAAATAAGACGGCTTCTTCGGAACTATCTCGGTATTTCCCAGCGATTTTCAATATTCTCGTCGTTTTTTTCTCGCATGGGCTTTTCAGCTCGCCAGGGAAAACACCAAGGGTAGAGTTCACAAACGACCTTCAAATCGTCGATCAATCTGCTCGTTGACCCGCTCTCTAATGCTCTTTTCGTGATGCCATGGGAATCGCCATGGAAAGTGTTCCCAGGGAGTTGCATTACACTGATGCGTTGCGTTCAAGCAGAAATTCCAGGCATCATTGCATGTTTCCTGACAATTGTTTGCGCCGTTTGCAATGGTACATTTCAGGTCACAGATCGAGTATGAAAGTTGGCAGTCGAATTCGCACCACCAGTATTCCGCATTCGACGCAGACGCGGAGTTCCCGAACTGAAACATCGAAGAGCCAATCACTACACAGATTGACAAGACACGAAGGTAAATCATAGTTTCTTCTTTCATGGTGTTTGCAGTGTCATCTGATCACACATGCAAAAGTAGTTTTGATGTTCGAGACCGACTTCCAATTCCATTTTGACAACGAGTGGCAGTGGAGTGCCCCCAAAAGTTGGTCCAGTGTTATGAGGGTTCGGGTTAGGTAAGTATCTCTTCTACAGTGTACTGCTGGAGTGAGGCCGGAGGCCGAACGGAA
>Ga0181597_10000698_pt1 | contig 37543 bp, 34 predicted proteins | sample 041ome_5_FD_148647 | JGI IMG/M metagenome (GOLD analysis project Ga0181597, IMG submission 148647) | Coastal salt marsh microbial communities from the Groves Creek Marsh, Skidaway Island, Georgia - 041403US metaG (spades assembly) | ecosystem: Environmental > Aquatic > Marine > Intertidal zone...
CAGCATATTGACTGCGCCCTTCTTGATAGCCAGATCGCGATGCTGGCCAATCAGTCGGCAAACTGGCTGAATGCTGAATTTTGCCCGACACGCATGGGTAACAGTCATCCAAGCGTGGTTCCCTATACGGTGTATAAAGCTGCGGATGGTTTTGTCATTGTGGCCTGTGGCAATGATAAGCAGTTTATCCGGCTGACAGCCGCGCTTGGCGTGCCGCATCTGGCAGACCGGGCAGAATTTGCGACAAATGAAGCCCGCATCGAGAATCGTGATGCACTTGATGCAGAACTGGGCAACGCGGTCGCCGCATGGGATCGCCAGACAGTGATCACGATGCTGGAAAAAGCCGGCGTGTCATGCGGCCCGATCAATGATATTTCGGAGGTGTTTGACGATGCGCATGTGCAGGCGCGGGGCATGCGTATTGACCAGCACAGGTCAGACAACAGCGTGATTTCAACCACGGCATTTCCGGCTAAATTAAGCGCAACGCCAGCCCGTTATGACAGCGCGCCACCGTTGCTTGGTGAACATAATGATGATGTTTTGAAAGACTGGGCTGGCTTGTCCGACGCGGCGATTGCCGCATTGCGCGCGGCAGGTGCAATCTGATTATCCGCCAAACTTGTCCTGCATCGCCCCGAAAATTGATTTCAGCCTTGGTGATACCGAACAATCTGCCACCAGCACCATTTCCGGCGCGACCATTTCGGGTATGCCGTCATAGATAAAATCGGGAAATGCCGGGCTGACTGATAATTTGACCTTGGCGGTCTCTGGTAACCGCATCACCGCGACACCATTGTAAAATTTACTTGTCCGGCGCAGCGCCGGGGCTTCGGCAATAAAGGCAGCATCGGTGACTGTGCAATCATTTTGCAGGCGGATGGTGACATCAAGATATTTTGGTGCATCAAGATTTTCGCTAAAGCTCGGGATGAGCAGATAATAAAGCCCCAGCAGCAGCCCCATCGTGACCGCACCAGCAATAAGCGTGATAAAAATCTTCGTTGCCGCGCCCATTTTCCTACTTTAACACCCCATCCGTCAGACGCTATCCGGGCTTTTGTTCCACCCTGCTGTGATCTGAATGCGTGTGTCACAAAACAGAGTCCTGCGACGCATAAATTATCTGGCACAGCACCGGCAGTTATGCCACAGTTTATACAGCTAAAATAGGAGGGTCACAATGCGCAATGATGCGTTTTTCCAGCCGGTATCGGCGTTGGAGGTGCCACGTTTTGCGGGCATGCCCAGCTTTATGCGGCTGCCCCATCTGACCATGCAGTCAGCCGAGATAGACCGCGTTGATATGGGGCTTGTCGGGGTGCCGTGGGATGCCGGCACCACTAACAGGCCGGGGCCGCGGCATGGGCCACGCCAGCTGCGTGACCTCTCAACAATGATCCGCGCGATCAATCCGGTTACCGGCATTAATCCGTTTCAGCTGGTGAATTGTGCCGATCTTGGCGATGTCGGCCCGAACCCAATTGATCTACAGGACAGTCTGGATCGGATCACGGCGTTTTATGCTGAACTGAAACAACGCCGCATTACCCCGATGACGGCGGGTGGTGATCATCTGGTGTCATTACCGGTGTTGCGCGGTCTAGCGGCTGATCAGCCGCTGGCAATGATCCATTTTGACTCGCATACAGATTTATTCGACAGCTATTTTGGCGGTTTCAAATATACCCATGGTACGCCGTTCCGCCGCGCCATTGAAGAAGGCTTGCTTGATCCGAAACATGTTGTGCAGATCGGGATTCGGGGTACCGCCGCTAGTTTTGATGATATCGAATGGGGCGAATCTCAGGGTGTCCGGATTATCCGTATCGAAGAGTTATTTGACCGTGGAATCTCGGCGGTGATGGAAGAGGCGCGCAGCATCGTTGGTGAGCGCCCCACCTATTGCTCATTTGATATTGATTTTGTCGATCCGACCTATGCGCCGGGAACAGGGACGCCGGAAATTGGCGGGCCAAATGCGTTTCAGGCGCAACAGGTTATTCGGGAACTGCGCGGGGTTGATATTGTCGGGGCTGATCTTGTTGAAGTGTCGCCACCATTTGACCCGTCGGGCGGCACGGCCTGGCTTGGTGTGTCATTGATCTTTGAATTGATGTGTGTGCTGGCCGAATCGATTGACCGCCGCCGCTAGGCTTTATCCAGATCATGCCAGATATCGGTAACCCAGCGTTTGATCTGCAAAGCCTCATCCCAGCGGTTCGATAATTCACAGCCGTTGGCATCGGTCATCGCATATTCCGGCGGGCCAAGCTCGCACAGAAAGATGCAATCGCCGTCGCTGTTGCGCTGGCGCCAGCTTACCAGCCCGTCACGCCACCATTGCCGGAATAGATCGACCCATTTTTGATGCTGCGGAAAATTTAGCTGTAGCTGGATTTGCTGGCGGCTGGCAACGCGCCCCTGAAAGCTATCAGAACGCGCAATGATACGTTGGATCAGCCCGGCATCACGCGCATCAAGCGGCAGTTTAAATTCGCGATCGACAACAAAATGTGACAAATCTGCACATAGCCGCATTTCCGGCACCGCATCGAGCAAACATAAAGTGGCATAGAGATCATTGGTAATACAGTTGCGGTGGGTTTCAAACTGGATGGGCATCTCCAGCTTGTCGGCCATTTCGATCCATCTGCGGATCACCGGGATCATGCCATCCACAGATAAAGGCATCACCTGGCCAATCACATCAACAAAGGGGGCGCCAAAATCCTTTGCCAACAGCAACGTATCATGCAGCGAGTCAATGGTTTTTGGAAAAGCCACAATCAGCGGCGTTAACCCATGCCGTTCCATATGCGGGCGCACCGCATGCGCCTGTGCCACATCACCCGCACCAAGATCAATTGCCATACCATCATAACCGCCGTCAGCAACCATTTCACAGATTTGTTCATACGGCAAAATGACCCCGGTATGGTCATGCGGCATCATCGCCCAAAGCGAGGTGTAGAGTTTCAGCTGTTGTGGTTTTTTGGCCAAATTTAAGCTTCCAGCTCGACTGTTTTGCCATTGCCGGCCGGCACCACCCAGACCTCATTGGTTGGCCATTGGCTCTCATCCTTTTGCGCCAGTTTTCGGATGACTTCAATCTGGAACTCGATCCATCCCATGCGATGCACCGGCCCGACGACGTCTTCGATATGGTCATTCAGTTTGCGCAATTGCCAGAACGGTACCGATGGATAGCTATGATGTGCGGTGTGATAGGGCATTTGCCAGCACAGCCAGCGCATGATCATATTTGTGCGGGTTGATCGGGTGTTGTTCAGAATATCTGACTCATGTGACAGCCCCAGATGCTCGATGGTGTTCTGCAATTGGTGGACTGGTTTGGTCAGCAGCATCGGCAACAGCCAAAAGCTGACCGCCGCCCAGCTTTGAAAATAAAGCGAAACCGCCACAATCAGGGCGTAGCCAACAAGATGCAGCCGTGATTCACGGATAATCTTCGCCTCATGGACAGCGCCGATATAGGGTTCGATGATGATGCCGCGGGCCCGCCGAATCATGCCGGTGACGCGGTTACGCCAATAGCTCAGCCCGCTCATCCAGATCAGATAACTTGGCAAGGTATAAGGGGCGCGGGTTAATTCACCGTCACGTTCCCAATCTTGTGTCCAGCGATGATGCGCAAAATGCATAACCTGATCATAATCACGCGGGAACAGCATGATAAAACCAATCACCCGACCAAAAAATTCATTCAGATATTTGGTTTTAAATACTGTCCAATGCGATAATTCATGCTGGCCTGCATACAGAAAATTAATCGTAACACCGAGCAGCGCCCCTGTGAGTACCACCCACCAGCTGCCAAGCGTCAGATAATGCGCGTAGCCCAGACCAATAATTGCACCAAAATGACTGCCAAGCTGAAGAAAGCCATAAAAATCGGACTTAGTGTTTAATGTTTTCAACTCTTTTGGCCGCAAAATCTTGCGTGTAGAAAATGTCTCTTCCAAGTATCGTTCCCCACTCATCATCAATTTTCTTTTGCGGCAAGCCTATAGATGGCTAGGTTTTGTTCATTTTTTCTATAGCCGCGTCGCCAATATTATCAAAACCACGGGCTGACAGCAAATTATCCAGCCAGTCCGGATCCATTTCGGGCACTGAGCTGAGAAGCAGATCGGTATAAGCATGGTGTGGCGGTGTAAACATATCATCTTTTGGCCCGGCTTCAACAACAGCGCCATCTTTCATGACCACCACCTCATCAGCAATCGCTCGTACCGTCGACAGATCATGGGTGATCAGCATGAAGGACAGGTGCATCTTATCCTGCAGATCGGTTAGTAGCCGCAAAATGCCCTCGGCAACAAGCTGATCCAGCGCAGATGTCACCTCATCACAAATGACAAATTTAGGCTCGGCTGCCAGCGCACGGGCAATACCGATACGTTGTTTTTGCCCACCAGATACTTCCGATGGATAACGGTCAATGAATTCACCGGGTTCCAGTTCAATCTGCGCCAGCAATTCTTCTACACGGCGGCGCTTCGCTTGGCCAGTCAGACCTCGGTAAAATTCAACCGGCCGGCCAATAATTTCACCAATTTTCCGGCGTGGGTTAAGCGCTGTATCAGCCATCTGATAAATCATCTGGATTTGCCGCAGTTGGTCGTTGCTGCGGTTCCGGTAATCTGGAGGCAGCGGTGTCCCATTAAAGCTGATGCTGCCGGAAAGCGGTGGCAAAAGACCGGTGATGCAGCGCGCCGCGGTAGATTTACCCGAGCCAGACTCGCCCACAACAGCGACCGTGCGGCCAGCGTGAATATCAAAGCTGACATTGCGGACCACTGGCTCATTTTTGCCATAGGCCGCAGTTACATTCTGAACGCTGATCACCGGTGTTGCTTCGGCTTTGGCAAGTGATTTTTGTTTGCGTTGAAAACTGCGCACCGCCCACAGAGATTTTGTGTAGGACTCACGCGGCGCTTTTAGCATTTGGCGGGTGGTATTTTCTTCAACCTCGTTACCTCGTAGCAAAACTTTTATCCGGTCGGCCATTTGCGCAACGACCGCAAGGTCATGAGTGATGTAAATTGCAGCTGTAGCAAATTGTTCAACAATGTCACGAATGGACGACAACACCTCTATTTGCGTTGTTACGTCTAAAGCAGTTGTAGGCTCGTCAAAAATAATCAAATCCGGTCGACAAGACATAGCCATTGCTGTCATTGCGCGCTGCAGCTGGCCGCCTGATACCTGATGGGGATAACGAAACCCAATAAGGTCTGGCTGCGGCAGGCGCAAGCGGTTATAAAGCTGGATGGCGTCTGCTTCAGCATCTCGGCGTGAAGACTTTCCATGGAATATGGGTGCCTCGGTATACTGATTAATTATTCTATGCGAAGGATTAAAACTTGCAGCGGCCGACTGAGCAACATAGGCAATTCTACTGCCCATTAAATCTCTTCGCTCGTTATCAGAGCAATTCACTAAATCGACACCGTCAAACTCTATCGAGCCTTCAACAATTTCACAACCGTCTCTAGTATACCCCATGGCGGCAAGACCGAGCGTTGACTTGCCGGCACCAGACTCTCCAATAAGACCCAAGACCTCACCTTTTTTCAACTTCAGACTGACCTCATTGACGATTCTCGAGCGAGATTCATCCACAATTCCATCAATACTGAGTTTCGAAATGTTAAGTAGCACATTGCTCATCTGTTAATCTTTCAAACCAGAAGTCATTTGCAGTACCCAGTCCACAACAAAATTTACTGCAACTGTTAACAGCGCAATTGCGCCGGCGGCCATAAGCGGCAATGATGCGGTTAGTGGGCTGAAGGCCGCAAAATTTATGAATTGAGAGAGGTCTCTCACCATAGTACCCCAGTCAGCAAGTGGGGGTTGGATTCCAATACCTAAAAAAGAAAGAGACGAAATTGTTAGAAAAACAAAACAGAAGCGCAGACCAAATTCGGCAAGCAAAGGCGCGACTGCGTTAGGCATGATCTCATGGAAAACCAGATAGGATAAATTCTCCCCCCGCAGTTTTGCGGCTTCAAAAAAGTCCATCACGACGATATTCATCCCAACCGCCCTTGATAAACGAAACACCCTGGTTGAGTCTAAAAATGCGATTATCAGAATCATATACATAGTAATCAGCCAGCGTTCAGATCCGACCCATGCTGTCACAAGTGTCATTAACAGAAGTGCAAAAATTAATTGTGGTATGGACATGATGATGTCCACTATTCTTGATATAATTTGGTCAAACCATCCGCCCAAGCTGGCTGATAAGAATCCAAAAAATATGCCAATCAAAAAAGCAAGGCAGGTTGTTACAAAGGCTATGCCAACGGTGTTTTGAGCGCCATATATTAATCGACTAAGCAAGTCTCTGCCGATTTGGTCAGTTCCAAGTATATGAGCTGGGTCACCACCAAAATCTGGGTTGCCGCCGGGGATTAAATTTGCTTTTGGAAAAATTTCAGCTTGCCCATAGGGCGCTAAAAAATCTGCAAAAATGGCAACGGTTGCGTACAGAAATATTAACAAAATTCCAAGTGCTGCGGTGACAGGCATTTTTGCAAACGCCTGTTTAGTCTTTTTTGTGCCAATGTTTTTTCCTAACAAGCGAAACAAAAATCCACACAGGCCCAACCCAATTATACCTTGCACGGCCCATTTGTAAAAAGTTGCACCACCAATAAATAAAAATACTATGTAATAAACAAGCGCAATGAAAACCCCCGCATAGACTATGAGGTTTATCAATGAGGTTTTCGAAAAATGTTGGAGAAGAGTTAAATTGTGAGCTGCCACGCCAGCGAAGCGTCGCATTATTAACAAAACAAAAAAAGTGACCAAAAAAATTGCAAAAGAAAATGTCAAATTCATGCTCGCACCTACTTCGGAATTCTCAGCCGAGGGTTGCTTAGAATTGCCATCACATCTGCAAGCAAGTTCAGCAATATATAGGCCGCCGCGAAAACTAAACAGCAAGCTTGAACTACCGGAATATCTCTTATCTTGACACTATCAACAAACAATTGACCAATGCCAGGGTATACAAACACGACTTCTACAACTACCACCCCGGTGATTAGGTAAGCAAGATTTAGCGCAATTACATTTATTATTGGTGCCAAAGCGTTGGGAAGAGCGTGCACCACAATTATACGGAACGCGCTGAGGCCTTTCAAACGAGCCATCTCTATATATTCAGATGCGAGAAGATTGATAATGGCCGCCCTGGTCATTCTCATCATGTGGGCTGTGACAACTAAAGTTAGGGTCAACGCTGGTAAAAGAGTTCTTTCAAACCGTTCACCAAACCCCATGTCATCATGGATGTTTGACAGCGATGGCAACAATGGATTTAACACTGCGAATATCAAAATTAATGTGTAAGCCACGAAAAATTCTGGGCTGGAGATAGAAGTAAGCGAACTCACATTAACCACCCGGTCGAAAAAAGATGAGCGGTACAACGCCGCCATTATACCAAAAATAAGTGAAATTGGAATTGCAATGACGGCGGTTAGACCTGCAAGGAAAAGAGTGTTGAAAAACCGGGGTTCAAGCTGTTGTGCTACCGTATTAAAATTTGCAGTGGCGGTTGAACCCCAGGCCTCAGCAAACATTGAACGTGCGTAGCTAGTTCCAAAATTCCCCTGAACCGCGCCAAACAGCCAATCAAAATATCTTTCATATATTGGTCGGTCCAAGCCTATTTCAGCCCGAATTGCTGCGACAGCTTCTGGTGTGGCGCCTTGACCTAATATTTCCTGGGCGAAATCTCCGGGCAGGCTGTTCACTGAGATGAAAATTAGAACAGATACAAAAAAAAGTGTCACAAGACCGAGGCCGAGCCGTCTGATTATGATATCTGCAATTTTGAACATATTAGATCGCTAGCTTAATCAAAAATGGCATAATTATAATTTTGCGATAAAAAAATAGCGTAGGGTTTGAACCCTACGCTATGACTATTTTTATGCAAACCACCAACGTTTGGAGACCCGTGCGTTGTCAATCTTCCACAAGTTGCCAACATCAGGACCATGCGCCAATTTCGATGAGTGGCCGTCAACAAAGTTTGCAAACATCGGAATGACTGTTGCACCATCTTCTGAGCAAATCTTTTGCATCTCGCGGTAGATGTCTCCGCGTTTACCAGAGTCAAGTTCAACGCGTCCCTGCAGCAGGAGGCTCTGGAATCTGTCATCATCCCAACCTGTGTCATTCCAAGGAACACCACGCTCATATGCCGTTGCAAACATCCAGTCTTCGGTTGCCCTACCTGACCAATAACAAGCACACCACGGTTTTTTCAGCCAGACATTTGACCAGTAACCATCGTTTGCTTCCTGAACAATATTTATATTGATGCCAGCGGCTTTTGATGAGTTTTGGTATAACTGAGCGGCATCAAGCGCGCCACCGAATGCAGCATCTGCAGCTGACAAATCAACATTAAGAGAGGTTAGGCCAGCTTTTTTGAGGTAAAACTTTGCCTTATCCGCGTCATATTCAGTTTGTGGCAAGTCTTTGGCCACATATTGATTTGCTGGCCCAATAGGGTGGTCATTACCAATTGCGCCATGGCCGAGCAGAACTTTATCCACCATTTCTTGGCGATTTACACCCCATTTCAGCGCTTTTCTTACATTGACGTCACCAAAGGGCGCACTGCCAACCAGCATTGGGAATGTGTATTGCATGTTACCCGTAACTTCGAGAACCTGAACGGCCGGGTTTTGCTTCATTAATGGCAGAGTTTTCTTTTCAACGCTGTCGATTACGTCAACTTGCCCAGTCATCAGAGCATTCGTTCTAGCTGCTGGATCTGCAATACCCAGCGCTTCCACCTCATCAAAGTAGCCCCCAACATCTGACATATGATGATCGTCCACGCGCTTGCACAACGTTCTAACCCCTGGATCGAAGGACACTACCCGATAAGGTCCTGTTCCGATGCCTTTGGCAATGGCTTCATCAATCATGCCGGCTGGGTACATGCAGATGTGGTAGTCAGACAAAAGAAACGGTAAATCGGCATTGCCACCATTCAAAGTAAGTTGAACCTGATGTTCACCAAGTTTCTTCATCTCAGCAATATTAGAAACGATTGGCTTTGCGGCAGACTTTGCACCTTCTTCTACGTGCATTTTCAAAGACGCGATAACATCATCCGCGCCGAAAGACTTACCATTGTGGAATTTGACACCTTTCTTCAAGTTAAAAGTCCACACTTTCGCATCTGCTGATGCCTCCCAGCTAGATGCCAACTCACCAGAGAGTTTGCCGTTGGCGAGCACCTCGGTAAGGCACTCAAAAACGCAACCATGACCCATGGTGATCATGTAATAGTCTGTATGTGTTCTTGAGTCCCACGTGTCCGAGGTGTTCGAACCGGAGAGACCCATCCTTAGACGACCACCGACTTTTGGGCCAGCAAAGGCAGGCGCGCCTATTGTTGACAAAGCTCCAGCAGCTGCGGTGGTTTGCAACATAGTCCGCCGAGTAAATTTGTTATTCATAACTAACTCTCCCAATTTCAGTCTCTTCAATTTGTTGTTTTCTTTGTCCGATGAGAATGTCTGATTCCATCGGGCCATAAATGGTTAACATCACGGTAAGTCGGATATTAACCTTACGACAAGTTTTTTATTTTGAAGAATTGTGAACTAAAAACTTACCAATGGAAAGTTTTTTTAATGGACCTTAATTGAATTGGCGTAGTTTTTGGGTCACATAATTTATTTTGCAAATGTTTTAAGCCTTGGGTCTGGAATTGATGCTTTCACATAATGCTGTGCTGGAATAGCGGTTCTTTTCTGCCGTAGAACATTTGTCTAACTTCAGGGCTGTTTGTAATCCCTGGCTTATCTCGATAACACAATGTTGTAATAAGCCTTGTAGCGTCACCAGAAACTTCAGTAACCCGGTGCAACATGTGTCTACCGCCAAAAAGTAAAAGTGAGCCCGGCACTATAGGGATGGTTTTGACGCCTTTGTTATCCCCGTTAAGAACATCCTGCAATTTTGTGTAATTTGTTCTTTGCTCATTTTTGACGCCACTAAGGTACTCAAACTCGCCGCCGCCTGTAGCTGACTGAAGCATAACTGAGACAGTAAATAATGCCTCGTCAAAGTGCCAGCCATGGCTGTGTCCGGAGTTCATTACATTAACTGTCATGGCACCTATAGGGTCCGCAAGACGATAAAACTCCCTAAAACCGAGTATGTCCCCGAGAAAATTGCGAATCTTGTCATTTTGGTAGAGAAGAACAAGAGATCCGTCCTCTGTCAGTTGATCAAAGCCAATCACACCTAGCGAGGTTGTTTGAGCAATGCTCTGGACTTCATCTGGGCTGGTTTGGTTATCTACTCTGCCAAGGAAACAGTTATGGATTTCATGGCATTCATGTGCTTGTTCAACAATTTCGAGAACCTCTTGACACATTTTGGTTGTTACATCGGGTAATAGAAAGTCGCTGAAGAGGCAAACGCCAGTGTCTGCAAATTCTTCCTGTTTGGCCTTTACTAGCTTTGCATAATTAGCTGAGTGCCTGTCAATGATGGGGTATTTTTTCGTGTTTATTAAATTTTCCAAATAATCCGCGGCCATCGTTCAACCAATCATCTGTTGTTGGATTTAGCTATTGTTTAACAGTGATCCAGTGTATGCCTAGCTTAGCATTCGGTCTAGGTTTTACAATTTATCACAATATGTTTTTCAAGTTTTAGCAAGCTTTTATTTATTGTTTGCACCGCCCAAAACGCCGCTAAATTGTGTTCAACAATTTTGACGCTTGGTCCAATTTCATAGACACATTAAAATGCAGTGCATTCATCCAATAACCGTCGTCGTAATCCACAGAGCTACCAATCAAACTATAAATAAAGCCTCTCAGGTATTACCTGATGTGCTATTTTGTTTCGTAAGGCGTCGACCTTCAAAGTAAATTTTTACATGGAAACACTCTCGGACCCGTAATGTCAGGAAAAATTACATCAACACATGCTCCCTCTTCACCGCTCGTTTCTATCAGCGCGCCGGCAAGAAAAATCATAGAACACCGGCCATACAATTTCCCTGAGCGGTCCGCTGGCAATCTCAAAGACATACGAATTAACATGAGAGCATCGATAAAGCCTCTTGTTCAGAGAATTCTTGAGTCTAACGCGGTCAAGCTAAGTGAAAAGACTATTGGGAATGTTCGGTGTTTGGTCGTTCAGCCAGAAGAGTTAGCCTCTGAATGCAAAGTTCTTTACGGGTATGGTGGTGGTTTCGTAACTGGCAGTGCGTTCGAAGATCTAACGATAGCGGTGCCGATTAGTGCACGTTCTGGCTTAGAGGTTATTATCCCGGAATATAGGTTAGCTCCCGAACATCCATGGCCATCCGCGTGCGATGATATGATCTCAGTATATTCTGAGCTGTCCGAAAAAATATCAGCAATTATCGGTGAGTCAGCTGGTGGAAATCTAGCGTTGGTCACCATGCTAAGGTCCAAAAAGCTTGGACTGAAACTGCCAAAATCACTTGTTTTGCTGTCACCTTGGTGCAATCTTTTGAACCAAGGTGACAGCTTTTGTTTTAATGAGGGCCGAGATCCGACACTCTCGATCCATCAATCAAGGTTAGCTGCAGCTCACTATGCACCAGCTAAAGATATGACTAATCCCGAGATATCACCGCTTTTTGGCAGTTATGATGAGACATTTCCGGATGTATTTATTTCGTCAGGCACCAGAGATCTATTGCTGAGCCAATCAATTCAGCTTGCTAATATTTTGAGAGCCGCGGGCGTGAGTGTCGATTTGCGTATTTGGGAGGGGCTTTGGCACGTGTTCGAGTGGAACGCAGATCTGCCAGAATCCAAAATGTCGATTCAGCATATCGTAGAATTTTTGAGAAGCTCATTAAACAACTAATACGCGCAGATATGGATAACGCAAACTTTCCATTAGTCAGATTTTAGTCTAAAGTTAAGCTATATTTGGCAGGCCTTGTTGTCCCAACTGACGAGAGATGGAACGCTTCACCCATGGTAAATCTACAAGAAGAAAATGACATTGCGAATAATGTCAAAATTAGCGCCAGACGCTATGAAGAATCTCCTTTTATCTCTCGGTATAACTCATCAGAGACAGTACGGGGGGTTTATGCCAATCGTTTTTTCGCAGTATATAATGGAGAGGACTTTATATCCAAATATTGGTTATTGCGCCGCAAGGTCGTAATTTTTGATGTGCCAGAAAAGCCTATTGAAATCTCTGGGCCAGATGCTGAGCGATTTCTCGATAAGTTACTGACGCGCAAGATTACTGGGATAAAAGAAGGTCGCGGGTATTATGCTATCGCCTGCACGCCAAGCGGTGGCATCTTTATGGATGGGGTCGTTTTCAAAATTGGGCATGAAAAATACTGGTATGTTCAAGCGGACGGCGACTTTGAGACATGGTTGATGGCACATAGTGAGGGGTATGATGTCCAGATTTCTGACCCACATTCACGTGTTCTACAGATTCAAGGACCGCTCTCAATTGAGGTGATGAAAGCCGCCACTAATGGGCGTATTGATGAGTCCATGGCATATTACCGGTCCGGTTTTTTCGATATTGGTGGACAAAAGCTTTATGTGTCGCGCTCCGGATTTACCAATGAATTGGGGTTCGAGATTTATTGTGATGGCGCAAATACTGACCATTTGGCGCTCTGGGATCATCTTATGTCTGTTGGTGAACCATTTGGCATGGAATTCTCATCGACGCGAGCAATGACAATTCGTCGGATCGAGGGTGGTATCCTTGGCAACACGACTGACATAGATACAAGTATGACACCTTTTGAAGCGGGTCTCGGTGCATTTGTAAATCTATCGAAAGGTGATTTTATTGGTCGTGAGGCTCTTGTAAACGCTGATAGGAGGGCTCTGTTAATGGGCTTGACTTGTTTCGGGGCCACGCCAACTTCAAATAGCATTGTCATCGATGGTGACAAATTCGTGGGTAGGATAACGGCCGGTGTACCTTCACCCACACTTGGGTTCGGCATTGGCTACGTTAAATTTAATCGCCCAGGGGAATGGGTTGGCAAAGAGATGAAGCTGAGGCTTCCAGACGCGAGTGAACATGAATGCGCAATTGTAAGCTTGCCATTTTTTGACAAAGAGCATCTTATTGTGAAGGGTATTGACCGAAATATACCCTAGTTAAAACCGTGTAAAGATTTGGTTTCAAGATAATCCTCTAAACCCATTAAGCCTCCCTCACGGCCATTTCCTGACTGTTTGTAACCTCCGAAGGGGGTCCCATATTCAACGGCAGCTCCATTTAAGTGCACTGAACCCGCTCTTAATTTTTTTGCGATCCTTTTTGCCCTTTGGCTATCTCCAGTTTGTATAAAGGAAGCCAGGCCATACGGGGTGTCGTTAGCGATTTCAATTGCTTCGCTCTCGCTTTGGAATGGTATAACGACTAAAACTGGTCCGAAAATTTCCTCGCGCGCTACACGCATTTCGTTGTTGGCATCACAAAAAATCGTTGGTTTTACAAACCACCCCACATCAAGACTATTTGGCTTGCCCAGGCCGCCTGTAAGTAAGCGACAACCTTCGGTTATGCCTAACTGAATCATTGTTTGCACTCGATCGAACTGTATTTTGTCAAAAAGTGGTCCAATTTCGGTGCTTTCGTCGTTTGGATCACCAACTATTAGATTTTCAGCAACTGATTTGGCTATTTCCAGCACAGAATCGTAACAAGATTGTTCAACAAGTAATCTAGTTGGCGCGTCACATGACTGGCCTGTATTGGACATGCATTCTTTAACCGAGTATGTGACCCGTTCCTCAAGCTCACAGTCCGCAAAAACAATATTGGGTGATTTGCCACCAAGCTCGAGCGTCACTCTTTTCACTGTTTCGGCCGACTCTCTAACCACAGTTGTTCCAGCTCTAGTTGAGCCAGTGAATGACATCATTTGAATATCTGGATGCTGTGACATTGCAGATCCCACAACTGGACCTTTGCCGTTTAATAAATTGAACACGCCAGCTGGATAGCCTGCGCCATGCAATATTTCTGCATAAATCATAGCGGATAGTGGTGTATGTTCGCTCGGTTTCAAAATGCAACAACAGCCTGTCGCAAGCGCTGGTAATACCTTGAGGACAACCTGATTCACCGGCCAGTTCCATGGCGTAATTAGTCCACAAACGCCGATAGGTTCGCGCACAAGGATGTCACCACTGGGTAATATAATTTGATCCTCAAGCTGTTCCAATGCCTCTATAAATCCATTCAAGTGGCCAATTGCGGCGTCAGTTTGTGAGTCTCTGGAAAAGGTTATCGGTGTACCCATCTCTGTAAGCATAGCTTGGGCGAGGTCTTCAAAGCGACTTTCAGTCAGCTCTTTGACTTTTTTGAGCAGGTCTAGTCGATCGGCTTTGCTCGTCTGGGAAAAGCTCTCAAAAGCGGATTTGGCTGCTGACACGGCGAGGTCTACATCAGCTTTATTGCCCAACGGTAAAGTGCCTATTTGCTCTTCTGTAGCTGGGTTCAAAATTGGCATGCTGTCGCTTGATATGGGCGCGACCCACTCTCCGTTGATGTAGAATTTTGTCAAGTTTTCCATTTTTTACCTCTTCAATCCTAACCTAATGACGCGCTTTAATGATGGCTGTTTCTATAAGTTGACGCATTTCATTTAAGTTGGCTTTTCGTGGATTTGTTGCTGCCGCACTATCAAAAAAAGCCTTTTCTGCAATACGGTTTGCGCAGCTCATTGGGACATTAATTTCAGCTAGCGACTTTGGAATTTCAATATCATCGAGGATCGTCTCAATATGCGCGATAAATGCAGTGTCAGTGTCTTCAGAAATTTGCATTACGTTGGCCATCCGTTTGACCTTTTGTCTTTGGCTCGGCAGGTTAAACCGGAGCACCACAGGCAACACTATTGCATTGGTCAACCCGTGTTGTGTGTCATATTCTGCGCCAACCATGTGTGAAATCGCATGCACGAACCCAAGGCCTTTTGCAAAGGCGATGCCTGCCAAGCAGGACCCGACAAGCATGCCCCCCCGCGCCGCCACATTATTTGGCTCCTGCATCACCATTGGCAAGAACCGCGCAATCAGAGACAAGCCCTCCAGCGCCATACCATCACAAAGTGGATGAAACCCGGGGACAAGAAACGCTTCAATCGCGTGCGTCATTGCATCTGCCCCTGTCCAAGCTGTGAGATTAGCGGGCAAGCTAACGGTAAGCTCCGGATCTAGCAGGGCAAGTGTTGGTTTGAGGTCGGGATGGCAGATGCAAAACTTCATACCTTTTTTATTGTCTGTTACCATCGCGGTGCTCTCGGTTTCCGCTCCGGTTCCAGCGGTAGTTGGAATCGTTAGCAGCTTTGGGAAAGCCTGGTTTTTATGAATTACAGGGGCTGGTTTTTCCCATTCAAAGTCCCACAAATGAATATTATTACGGGCTGTTAAACAGATGGATTTGCCACCATCCATGGCGCTGCCGCCACCAATCGCAATGACAGAGTCATGTTTGCTGGAGTTAAACGCATTTTTTCCAACAGTAATCTCTTCCTCACGTGGATTTGGTGAGATATCTGCAAAAACGGCGCTCGTCACCCCTTCTTTTGATAGATGGCTTTGGGCTTGTTTGATGAAGGGCAAGTCTTTACTTCCGCGATCGGTTACGATCAGAGGATTAGATATACCTGCCGCAATGCAGTGTTTACCAAGCTCTGAAAATCTTCCGGGTCCATAAGCAATAGGTACCGGAAAGGTCCAGTCTTGACGAGCCAGCAGTTCGTCATGGTTAAAATTTTGGGTTTTGGAGATTTTCATTCGTGTCCAATCAAATGTTGCCGCCTTGCCTAGGAGGGCATTTAGTCCGCAGAAATGCTATATTTATTCTGCCGCCTTAGGCTCCAAGACTAGGTGATCCTATCAGCAATCATGGCAATAATTGCGAGGCCCATACCGGCGATCAGTCCCACGCCAAAGTTGCCATCGCTCAGCCCAAAATAAACAGTTTGTTCCGACCATTTTGTGCTCACTAAGGCTGCAATTACAAGCATGGCAATGCCGAACATAATCGTTTGATTAGGCCCTAGCATCATCACTGGCAGAGCGAGGGGGATTTTCACAGACCATAACATTTGTCTGTCTGTACCCCCATCATTTTGGCTGTTTCAATCACGCCACTCGGTAGATTGCGAAGCCCGTGTTCGGTGTAACGTATCGCAGGAACAATAGCGTACGCAATTATAGCGAGAAGAGCGGTAAATTCTCCGATCTTAAATATCATCACGAAAGGGATCAAAATGACAAATAGTGGCATTGTCTACAGAGTATCGTTTATAGGCCTCAATTTGAGTAAGTCTTTTTGTTTTACTCTAACCTATGGTAAATAAATTTACTATTAGGAAGTTTTTACAGTCAACCTTCCGAATTGATCTTTACTAAATTCATATTATTGATTGGAAACGATAGACACAACTAAAAGGGTAACTGCTATGCGGGCAAAATCTATCCGTTCGATACGTCAATTGGAATTATCCCGAGCAGCTTTCGAGGCTGTCGTGAAGTTTGGCTTGAGGGGCACAACTCTTGAGCGTGTCGGGGAAATTGCCGGTGTATCAAAGGGGGTTGTGTTACATCATTTTAAAGACAAGGGTGCTTTGTTAGAGGCTGTTTTTCGCCGGTCTAATTCAATGATGAGTATGTCGCTTGTAGAATTATTTCATCACACAGAAACACCATATGAACGCCTTTGGGCTATTGCGCATGCAAACTTCTCAAAACCGATATACAACAAAGAGGTGTGTCAAGCGTGGGTATCTCTTTTGTCAGAGGTTACTCGGAGTAAAAATTGCCAGCGGGTCCAAGCGGCCAATAACGCCCGCATCAAAAGCAATCTCTCGCACGAGCTAAAGCATTTTCTTGACCCAGTAACGGCAAAAGATGTTGCCAATATTCTTGGGATTCTTATTGACGGGATATGGGTCAGAGCGGGATTATTTGCAAACTTGCCAAGTTGTGAGAGAGCTTTGGATGAGTTTGAGTTCACACTGATGAATTTTGTGGCGTCTGATAAAAAAGAGCGAGAGCGCCACAAATTAGCGCGGCAAAAAATTAAAATGGTTGCCGAGATTGCTCTTCGCCCCCGCTTTTCATCGGAAAATCAATTCAATTTGATCAATTAGGGATGTGAACGATTTTTTTGCGCATTTCTTTTTATTGCATCATGCAAAGGCTCAATCAAGCTCGCGGCAGAAATCAGAAAAACCCCGACAATCTCTCTGGCTCCGAAAGGCTCATTTGCAAAAAGCGCGGCGGTTATGGAACCGAAAACAATTTCAGTCATCATTAATAAACTCGCTAAACCAGGGCTTAGAAATTTTGGCCCCCAAAGTGAGGCAAATGCGCCCGGTATCACAACAAGCGCCATAAATGGAACTACCCACATAAGGGTTGGTTGCAGATATACAAGCGATGGGGTCTCATCAAAGGCAAGAATTAGACATGTCGTTAAGGCAACAATTGCGCTCCAAAAGAAAAAACCGACAGTCATATCAATTGCTGAGTTATCTTGATATTTGCGAATCCGAACAATAGCGATTGCCCAGATGATTCCTGAGCAAATACCTAACCAATCACCAAGATTGCGCGGAATGGGAAAATTTAAACCCAATCCAAAAATTATCAACATACCGAGCACTGCAAAACAAATAGCAATAATGCGTTGGATAGAGATGTTTTCGCCAAGGATAACGGCAGCTAGTAGTGTGCTCCAAATTGGTGTCAAGTAATATAGCAACATCGCACGAATCACATCGGTGTAGAGAAATGCCAAGGTATAAAATATCAGAGCAATTGCTGCCAAAAATGTAGTGATTTGGAGTTGAAGACCACCAGACTTTATGGACCGCCAACGGTACACCGCTATTGGCAAAAGAGTGACTGCAGGCACTGTAAACCAAATTGCTGCACTCCATAAACCGTCGATACCAGCTTCATTTATGGCTCTAAGAGGAATCCAGAAGATTCCCCAGATTGCGCCTGCATACAAACAAGCCAATTTAGCGAGGGCTAGAGTAGGATAAATGGCCATTTGCGATACTTTTTATAACGAATTTGCTTGTGAGGCTAACTATTGGTAAGTTTACTGTCAAAGAGTAAGTTTTGACGTGCTTTTAAGTCGATTTAACTCAATATAGTTTTTTGAACTCTATTGGGAAAGTTTGCTGAACGATAGACCATGTGGGACACATTTATGCACTATGATTTTATAATTGTTGGCGCTGGTTCAGCAGGCTGTGTTCTTGCCAACAGATTAACAGATAATAGCAAGTATCGCGTGCTGCTCATTGAGGCGGGGCCAAAAAACGGTGCTCTCTCATTGAAAATTCCAGCGGCTGTGCTACAAAATTTGCAAAGCACGCGTCATAATTGGGCGTTTAAAGGCGAACCAGAGCCTGAGCTTAGGCAACGTGTTATAACGCACGATCGAGGCAAAACTCTCGGGGGATCTTCATCAATAAATGGAATGGTTTTCATCCGTGGGCATGCACTGGATTTTGAGGGATGGCGCCAGTCAGGATGCGAGGGTTGGGGGTATGCCGATGTCTTGCCATATTTCAAGCGCATGGAAAATTATTCCGGTGGTGACGATGAATACCGAGGAGGCGAAGGTCCCCTGAATGTTCATAGACCAACGCCGTCAAACCCTATCTATCAGGCGTTTTTAGAAGCAGGCCAAGAAGCCGGTTATCCTCTGACCGATGATATTTGTGGTTACTGTCAAGAGGGCTTTGGTGTTCTAGACATGAGCATTCATAATGGGCAACGAAGCAGCACAGCTACGGCTTATCTGGATCCGGCGAAGAACCGGAAGAACCTTAAAGTCATAACCAAAGCTCAGGTTCAAAAAATTGTGCTGGATGGTATTACTGCGACCGGTGTCCAATATAAGTTGGCTGACGGTAAAGTTGTTGTGGCAACTGCACGCCGGGAGGTTATTTTAAGCGCTGGTGCTGTTGGGAGCCCACAGTTGCTTATGTTGTCTGGTATTGGCCCTGAACTTGACCTTAAAAAACTTGGCATTTCTATCGTCAAAAATTTGCCCGGGGTAGGCCAAAACCTAATTGATCATCCAGATTTTGTTATGAAATATAAATGCCTTAAGCCGGTCTCGATTTGGCCACAAACGCGCCTTTTAGGCAGAGCGCGAGCAGGCATACGCTGGTTGTTGAGAAATGATGGCATCTGTGCTTCAAATCAATTTGAGGTTGTGGCCTGCTTGCGTTCGTCCGCTGGTGTTGAGTATCCTGATATTCAGCTGACAATCTCACCGGTAGCGGTGGATGATGAGACTTGGAAACCATTGTCCGAGCATGCATTTCAAATACATGTTGGGTTGATGCGTGCGCTCAGTCGTGGCAGCGTTACCTTGCGAGATGATAATCCATCTACAGCCCCACGTATTCTGGCTAATTACCTACGTGATCCGCGTGATCGCGATTTGTTACGAAAGGGAATAAAATTAGTGAGAGAAATTACTGGTCAGGAGGCTTTTAAAGAATTGTGTGGTGAAGAGATATATCCCGGCATCTCCGTTCAGTCTGATCAGGCGCTTGATGATTGCCTTGCAGAAAAGTTGACAACGCAATGGCATCTGTCGGGTACGGCGAGGATGGGTTCAAAAGACGATCGTGGTTCTGTAGTCGACCCGAAGGGCAGAGTTCATGGGCTCAATAAATTGAGGGTGGTCGATGCATCTATCATGCCGTTCGCAACCAATGGAAATACAAACAGCCCAACAATCATGATTGCCGAAAAAATAAGTGACTTTATTCTTGACAGAACACCGTTGCCACGGATTGAGGTGCCGGTCTGGCAGAATAAAGATTACGACACCTGTCAGCGATGAATTTAGGTTTTAGTTAGCAGCAGCTGAAATAGAATTTGAGAGCTGGTTGACTGTCAGACCTGAGGAAACCAGAAACTGACGCGGCAGCGACAGTGAGTGTTTTTGAAATCACAGAAATCACTGAATCAAATGACATTGGAGACTTTTATGACAAATAAGCCTGGCGCACGTTCACGCAGAAGTTTCATCTTTGTACCTGGTTTAAGACCGGAAATGTACCCAAAAGCACTTAAAAGCGGTGTAGATATGGTATGTGTCGAGCTTGAAGACGGAATTGCGCCAAAAGATAAGGAAGAAGCGCGGCGTAAGGCGCTTGCTCTTTTTGAAGCACCTCCAGCCGACGATAATGTTGAGAAAATCCTGCGTATCAACTCGGTCAGAGAGCGATTTGGGATTGAGGATTTAAGCGCAATATTGAATAGTAAATCGCCTCCCCCGGCCATAATGATGCCAAAAGTCCGAACAGCTGACGAAGTTGTATTGGTTGATCAGCTATTAGGTGAAGCCCAACACTTAACGAGAATTCATGTAATCATTGAGACAAACGAAGGGTTGGAAGCTGCCCATGAAATAGCGCGCGCGAGCACTCGGATTGATGCCTTGTTTTTTGGGGCTATCGATATGGCCCCAGAATTACGGTGTGATCTGTCTTGGGAAAATTTGCTCTACGCCAGATCGCGTGTTGTTCACGCCGCCGCCAGTGCTGGGTTGGATGTTATTGATGTGCCGCACTTGGACCTTGATGACATGGAGGGGATGAGAATTGCTGCGGAACAAGCTCGCGCGTTGGGTTTTGCTGGCAAGGGCTCGATACACCCCAAGCAAATTCCAATTTTGAATGAGGTTTTCACGCCGTCACCAGAAAAAATCGCCCGGGCACGACGTGTAATTGCTGAATTTGAAGCCGCTGATACGGGATTGGTTGTTATCGATGGAAAATTAATCGAAAAGCCTGCGCTCCGTGAGATGTATAGGATTGTTGCAATCGCAGATCGCATGGGATTGTGATCTGTTGATAGCTATTGACCAGATGGAAAACGTTTTTTGCAACAATCCTCACTTATAAAAGCGGTCGGTATACTGTTATTTGGTATTGCAGCATTTGATGTGATGAGCGTTTTTGTCCGTTTTTTGGGTAATACATTTCCAATTTTGCAGATTTCTGTATTTCGGAATATTTTTGGGATGGTCCCTGCGTTGATTCTGCTTGCAGCTGGACCCGGTTTTGTTGCTCTGAAAAAAATGAATAACTCATTTCTTCTGAAAATAGTTCTTATTAGGAGTGCCGCTGTTTTATTGGCTCAGTTGAGTTTTTACACGGCACTCACAAAAATAGAATTTGCAACCGCAGCCACACTTAGTTACACGAGCCCGTTTTTCATTACTTTGCTCTCTATTCCTTTGCTCGGACATCATATTGGTTTCGTCCGATTTCTTGCCATAATTTTTGGCTTTGCTGGAGTGGTAGCGATTTTCAGACCTTTTAATGATGATTTTACCATTTGGATGACGCTGCCCATCCTTGCTGGCTTTGGATACGGGTTATCAAGTGTTTTGGTTAAACGCATCCCAGATGAGATCGACTCTTCTGCAATCCAGATCACTCAACAATTCACTACTTTTTTGATGGGTGTTTGCCTGCTGTTTACCACGGGCGATTTTGTTCCAATCGTTTCATTGGATCACCTGATGTATTTTTGTTTAATGGGTGTATGTGGAGGTATCGGGTTGCTTTGTCTGATAATTGCCTATCGGTTGGCGGATCCCTCAAGCCTATCTATTTTTGAGTATTTTGGCATCCCCATCTCCTTTATATTTGGTTGGCTTGCCTTTAGAGAGGCGCCTATCTCAACATTATTTCCAGGTGCTTTGCTGATAATTGGGGCCGGGGTTCTTATTTTCCTTAGGGAAAAGAGGCCTTCCAATCAAAAGACAAAGCAAGCGCCAATTATTCTAAGGTAGTCATGCTAAAATAAAGTAGCGTAAATTCGTGAAAAATCGGGTTACGTGCAATTCTAGAATTTAGCAATACAGATTTATGGGTCATAATCTGTTGTAAATTTTTAAATCCATGGATTAATTGCAAGTTGCAATTTTTATATTTTGTGCATTCTCAGCGCACTTAGATAATCTTCACGATTCAAATAAGCGCCAGCCATTTTTCGTTTTCCTTGGAAAGCACCACGCCCGTGCAAAACGCGCCAGTTATCAAAAATGAGCATTTGGCCGGGCTTTAACTGATGACGCCATTGATATGCTGGATCATTATATAAATGATCCAAGTAGCGGATGCCTGAGTAAAGATGGCGCATATCAGGTTCAGCAAGCCTTACTGTCTTACGGTCATAATTATTAAATGTGACCTGAACCAATTGGCCATCGTTATCGTGGCGTAAAATTGGCCGACTGGCTTCTAAAATCGTGCCGTCACCTTTATAGATGCCGGTGACATCAATGCGGCTGATAGCGTCATAAAGCGCGGCGTCATCTTGGCGTAACTGATCCGCCACAGCAAAGCCATCAACCATCACTGACTCGCCGCCAATGGCGTCATAAGACAGGCATAACAGCAATTGCAAACCTGGCGCATCCAGACTGTAAGTCGAATCGGTATGTGGTCTCAATTCCTTTGGCGTATACGCGCTGTCAGCCATGCTGGCATTGGCTTCAAATTCCCAAAGCCCACCAAAAATTGTTTCACGGATATAACCGATATTATTGGCTATTTTAGCCACCGATTGCTGTTCAAAAGGACAGTCGGTGATCAGCGCAAAACCATAAGCAGCCAGAATTTTCAGCAACGCCGCATTGCCGTCATTATGCGTTGCCTCTGCAAAATCAATACGTATGGCATCATCTGATAGGCTGTTGGCATCCCAAAGTGTCGGTGCCGGAACCGCAGTGACAGGTGCGGGGTGGCGGTACATCGACAAAAAGCCGCTGGCATATTCGGCAATGGTGTCGAGATCAGGCCATTTTATATGAAAGCTGTCTCCATCAGCGCTTAGTTGCAGATGCTCCGGGCGAATATCGGCAGGCACCATTGCGGTGAATAATTCACGCTGATGGCTTTGGCTGTCAAAACTCACCGGATCGCGTGCATTGTCGCGTAACCAGAAATAGGAAAACTCACTGGTTTCACCAGACTGCCATTCGACATTCAGCCCGTCAGGGCCAGCGGAATAATTGATGATTGTCATATGCGCCTCGCTCATCTGCCTTTGTTACATCATGTTAAAGACTTAAAATATTGCACCACAACTCAGAATTTCATGCCAAATTCTGTGTCAAGAGCATCGGCCAAAGCGTTCAGCTTGTCAGCCGCCATTGGCTGCATCGGCGGGCGCAAATTGTTCCATGTTGGCTGGTCAAGCTGTCTCGCCAGCAAAGCCTTTTGTGCCGGGATTGGCGCATAATCCTGAAACAACATCCGCACCGCACAAACTTTTTTATGTTTCTCTTCGGCGGCGTCCCAGTTGCCGGCATGACAGAGCGCAATAACCTCGGCGATATCACTGCCATTTAGATTCGCCGTCGCAGAAATACAGCCCGGTGCGCCCAAACGGATGGCATCAATCACCGGCAGCTCAGCGCCCGGATAAACAATCAGCCGGTCAATGCCGAGCAATGCCTTGGTGTTCTCCCAATCGCCGGAACTGTCTTTGATACCGACAATGATCTCTGGGAATGCCGCGTGCAGCCGTGTGACAAGGGGAATAGACAGGCCGACGCCGCTGACCTGTGGGATGTGGTAGAGATAGATTTTCAGCCGGTCATCATTGACCAGATCAATCAACCGCGCAAAATATTCATACAGCCCTACATCGCTCATGCCTTTGAAATAGAAGGGTGGCAGCGTCATCACGCCAGCGCATCCAAGCTCAATGGCATGCTGGCATAAATCAACCGTGTCCGGCAGGTTACATACGCCGGTTCCCGGTATCATCACCGCCGGGTCAATCCCCGCCTCGACCAAACCTTGAAGCGCTGCTTTGCGTTCGCTGTGGCTGACAGACAAGGCCTCGCCGGTGGTGCCAAACGGCGCCAGCCCGGAACAACCGGTGTCGAGCAGGCGTTTGGCAAGCGCATTAAATTTCTGCTGATCAAGTGCCAGCTTGTCATCAAATGGGGTCAAAAGAGGGGCAATCAAACCGGTTATCATGGCATGTCTCGTTATGATGAAAAAATATGAAACTAAATTCTTCCGCCAACTATGGCGCGATTCTTGGCATGGCTCAAGTTTTTCAATTGAGGTCGCTGATGCGATTGGTTCGATGGCGGTGCTGCCCAGGATTGTCCTGTATTGCCCCAGATTGCCCTGAATTGTCCTGGACTAAAGATCCCGCTTTGCTTTGTCTGACTTTGCTCCTAGGATGTTATAAAATTGCAAAATCGCTGTGCAATTGTAAAAGCGCGATTATCCACTGCCTTAAAGAGAGATTATTATGTCTGCGTCACCGCGCCTTGCCGATCAACAACGTTCAACCAAAATTGTCGCGACGATTGGCAATGTGTCATCCAGCCCGGACAAGCTGCGTGCATTATCGGATGCCGGGGTTGATGTTTTTCGGCTGAATTTTTCACATGGCACCCAGGCTGATCAGGGTGCCCGCATTGATGCGATTCGCGCTATGGAAAAACAAACCGGTAAGCCAAGCTGTATTCTGGCGGATTTGCAAGGCCCGAAATTTCGTGTTGGCAAGGTCGATGATGATGTTGTCGTCGCCGCTGGCAGCCAGATTTCATTTGATATGAAACCCGATACTGGTAATGCAACACGGGTTGGCCTGCCGCACCCGGAAATCTTTAAATCGATGTATCCCGGGGCGCGGCTATTGATGGATGACGGCAAGCTGGTGTTTCAGGTGGTGGAGATTGATGACGCCAGCTTTACCGCCGAGGTGCTTGTTGGCGGCCCGCTCAAAAGCAATAAAGGCGTCAATTTGCCGGATATTGTTCTGGATACCAATCCATTAACCAAAAAAGATCTTGATGATCTGGAATTTGCCCTGAGCAAGGGTGTTGACTGGGTGGCATTGTCGTTTGTTCAGCGGGTCAGCGATATCATCGCGGCGCGGACAATTATTGGCAAAAAAGCTGGCATTATGGCCAAAATTGAAAAACCGGCGGCGCTTGATGATCTCGATAATATCATTGGCGCGGTCGATGGTGTGATGGTGGCGCGGGGCGATCTTGGCGTTGAATTGCCGCCAGAACAGGTGCCGGGCTGGCAAAAAACCATCATTTCCAAATGCCGGATGATTGGCAAACCCGTCGTCGTTGCCACACAGATGCTGGAATCGATGATTGACGCGCCAACGCCGACGCGGGCCGAAGCGTCAGATGTCGCCGGGGCGGTGTTCGATGGGGCAGATGCGGTGATGTTGTCGGCTGAAACCGCTGCCGGTCATTATCCGATCGAGTCGGTGCAGTTTATGTCGCGGATTGTCGCCGAGGCCGAAAGCCACATTTGTCAGCATCCCGATTCAGGCCCGGGCAAACTGCCGGTTGAACACAGCGTCTATCATGCCGTGGCCCGCACAAGTGTGGTGCTTGCCGAAACCGTCGAAGCCACCGTCATGGTGGCGTTTTCCAGTTCTGGTAACACCGCGTTACGCATTGCCCGTGAGCGGCCATCGATTCCTTTTTTGGTGATGACGCCAAATCTTCATGTGCAGCGCCGTCTGGGATTGCTGTGGGGAACACGAACGGCCGCCAGCGCCTTTAGCGAAGATTTTGAATCGGCCATTACCGAAGCTATTGAAGAAATCAAAAATCGTGACCTTGCCGGGCGTGGCCAGCAAATTGTCGTCGTCGCCGGCATGCCATTTGGGATTGAGGGCACAACCAATTCGATGCGCGTCGTGACCCTATAATCTGCCGAGGCAATTTTCCCGAATAATCTGCCCGAATAATCTGCCCGGCAAACCCCGCGTAATCTTTAGGCCATATCCGGCGGCAGAATCAGTTGCAATTGCCAAAAATTTATCACTATCCTCGCTCGCGAAAAACGATAAGCTGATGCCTGATATGTCGGGTTTTTTTGGGGAGGGCAATTCGATGCAATCAGTTGGGTTTATTGGGCTTGGCAATGTTGGCGGCAAGCTGGCGGGAAGTCTGCTGCGTAACAAATGTCAGGTCATGGTGCGTGATCTTGATAAAACCATAGCACAGCCGTTTCTGGATGCCGGCGCAAGCTGGGCCGATAGTCCGAAAGAAATGGCAGAAGCCTGTGATATCGTCATCACCTGTTTGCCATCGCCAGCGGCAAGCGCGGCGGTTATGGAAGCTGATGACGGCATTCTGGCGGGTTTATCAGCTGGCAAAATCTGGGCCGAGATGAGCACCACTGACGCTGCCGAGGTGACCCGGCTTGGCGCTTTGGTCAGGGCACGTGGCGCTGATCCGGTGGATTGTCCGGTGTCGGGCGGGTGCCATCGGGCGGCGACCGGAAATATTGCCATCTTTGCTGGATGTGACCGACCGGTATTTGACAAACTGCTGCCGTTTTTGACAATTTTGGGACGCCGCGTTTTGCATACCGGCGCGCTTGGTACGGCATCGGTGCTAAAAGTGGTGACGAATTATCTGGCAACCGCCAATCTTGTGACGTTGTGCGAGGCGCTGGTCACGTCAAAAATGGCCGGGATGGATTTGAATGTAGCCTATGAAGCCATCCGCATTTCATCCGGCAATTCCTTTGTTCATGAAACTGAAAGTCAGGTGATTTTGAACGGCAGCCGGGATATCAGTTTCACCATGGATCTGGTGCTAAAGGATGTGAGTTTGTTTCAGGAAGTGGCCGACCGGCATAATGTGCCGCTGGAAATCTCCCCCATGCTGATCAAAATTTTTGAAGATGGTCAGACACGTTTCGGCCCACGCGAATGGTCGCCAAATATTATCAGGCGGCTTGAAGAGGCTTGCGGTGTGGATATTCTGGCCGACGGCTTTCCGGCTGAAATGCTTGATGATGAGCCAGAAGAAGCAGGCTTCGAGATTATTCCAAAATCCTGATCATATCAGACAGATTGAGCTGTCGGGCATCAGCCAGCCAATAGAGCCCGGCCACCGCACAGGCGATCAGGAAAATATAGAATGTTTTGCGGCGTGCAAATGATGCCGCCGGCTTATTTTCCGGTGCGGTCTGGCCGGATTGATGCGCGGCGTGATCCGCCGCAACCGCTGGCTGGTCATCATGTTTTACGGCCGGCGCGCTGTCTGCCGGCGGTGACAATTCTTCATCCGGCACATTCATATCAGGCCCGGGGGCAAATAATTTCTGACAGTGGTGACACAGAATTTGCGGGCGTTTTCCCGCCGCCAGAACCGGATGCAGATCATCCAGCGCAATCACGCAATAGGTCGCACAATGCGCACATTTATTGACGATCAGCCCGTCTGCGGAAGTTGTTGTGGCGAGTGTCATGTGGCGCGCATCCGCTTTGTTTGCGATCAGTCAATTGGGGTTCCGGTCAGTCAATCGGCGACAGGGTAGCACATAGAGGCCAAAAATAAAGGCCGCATAATCTGGCTGTGAACACCCCGCAGGGCTATAATGCCTGGCCTTTAATGCGCTGTGTCAGATCATCAATCAGCGTTTCGATATTGCTCAGATAGGGGTGAATGGCAAACGCCGCTTCATAGCTTTTCAGGGCGCTTTCCCAGTTGCCGGCCCGCATATGGATCATCCCCAGCCCCGATAAAGCGCCAAAATGCCGGGGTTCGAGTTGCAGCACTTTGGCAATATCATTGGCTGACCCGTCATGATTGCCAATCATAAAACGCACGGTTGCGCGTTTGTTCCACGCCTCGGAAAAATCTGGCGCGCGATCAATGATGCGGCTTAACATGCGTTCAGCCGATTGCAGCCGTCCTGCTTGCATCAGTTGCGTCGCTTTGGTCATGGTGTTTTCGACGCTTTCATCATCCGGAAAGCTTGTCCAATAGGCCCAGATTTTGGCCTCTGTCTCCTCAACCGCGGTGGTTGATAGCGGTGTTTGCAGATCGGCAAATAGCTGGTCAAGCCGCGGGTCATTCTGATCGGCGTAGGCCAGCAGAGGATGGCCGATGGCCAATATCGCAGAGACAAGGAAACAGGAGACAAATATGCGCATGCGTTATCTTAGCCGAAAAGGTGAATAGGGTGCAAGGCGGGCGCGACATTTCCAGAAAAATGCTGAATAGCACCGGCAAAAATGATAAACATAGACTGACAGTATTATAGGGGGCGCAGCCAGATGTCAGAATGCAAAGCTTTGATGGTCAACCGCGGTGAGGACAAATCTGTCAGTCACCAGATAGAGACGATTAAGATTGATGATTTGCCAGCCGATGGTGATGTATTGGTGGCGGTTGAATATTCAACGGTGAATTATAAGGACGGGCTTTGCCTTGCTGGTAAAGGCGGGCTGGTGCGCAATTACCCGCATATTCCGGGCATTGATTTTGCCGGCGAAGTTGTCGAAAGCGCTGACCAGCGTTACGCGCCCGGTGATAAGGTGGTGTTGACTGGCTGGCGTGTTGGCGAGATCTGGTGGGGTGGTTATGCGCAATTTGCCCGGGTGAAAGCCGACTGGCTGGTGCCATTGCCAGACGGGCTGGATTGCAAACAGGCGATGGCGATTGGCACGGCTGGAATCACCGCCATGCTGTCGGTTCTGGCGCTTGAGCGACACCCGGTTGGCGTTGGTGACGGGCCGGTTTTGGTGACCGGTGCCGGCGGCGGTGTCGGGTCTGTTGCAACAGCATTACTGGCGGCAGCCGGGTATGAGGTAGCGGCGGTGACTGGTCGCCCCGATGTGGCTGACTATCTGCGCGGGCTGGGTGCCAGCAGCATCATTGACCGCAACGAAATGATGGCTGGCGATGCCAAGCCACTTATGTCGGAACAATGGGCTGGCTGTATCGATTCGGTTGGCAGCCAGATGCTGGCGCGGGCATTGAGCCAGATGAAATATAATGCCGCCGTTGCGGCGGTGGGGCTGGCTGGTGGGGCTGATCTGCCAACAACGGTGATCCCCTTTATTATTCGCGGAGTAGCCTTGCTGGGTATTGATTCGGTGATGTGCCCGTTTGATCGCCGGCTTGAGGCATGGAACCGGCTGGCACGTGATCTGCCGAAACCGGCATTGGAATCGGCAAGCACGGTGATCGGACTGGCCGATGTTGCGGCGGCTGGAAAGGATATTCTGGCGGGCCGGGTGCGTGGGCGTGTTGTTGTCGATGTGAACCGGTAGGCATGCCGCTTGATAAAGCGAACAAATACTTGCAAATAAGCCTTTTTTAGCGGCTAATTTGAACCTGCTGGATGTGTTGGCACTGGTGGGAGAGACATTGTGAGTGAACTTTCTTACGAGCATAGAATTGTCGGGTCGAATCGTAAAATTGATCCGACGCGGCGGGCGCATTTAAAAGCTGATTTGACGCCTGATGATAATGACCGCGTCGAAATTGGCCCGACACAATTGGCGTTTGATGAATGGCAGGCGGCTGGGATTGTTCCGCCGGATTTGCCAGCCCTGCGCGCCTATCGTTTACAGCGTCTGCAAGAGCAGATTCGCAAACATGATTGCGCCGGATTATTATTGTTTGATCCGTTAAATATTCGCTATGCAACTGACTGTACGAATATGCAGCTCTGGATTGCGCATAACATGGCTCGCGCTGTTTATGTGCCACCCGAAGGCAAGATGGTGTTGTGGGATTTTCATAATTGCGATCATCTGTCGGCGCATTTGCCGCTGATTGGTGAATTGCGCGGCGGCGCCAGTTTTTTCTATTTCGAGACAGGCGATCAAACGCAGTTTGCCGCCGATAAATTTGCCGCACAAATTGTTGATGTGCTGCAACAACATGCCGGCAGCAACCGGCGACTGGCGGTTGATAAAATCGAAATTCCGGGGTTTCGGGCGCTGACCCAAAACGGTGTTGATGTCATCTCTGGCCAGGTGCTGACCGAACATGCACGAGCGGTGAAAAACGATAATGAACTCAAAGCTATGCAATGCGCCATCACCGCCTGTGAGGCGGCGATTGAGGAAATGCGCGCGGTCATGCGGCCCGGCATCAGCGAGAATGAAATGTGGGCGGCGTTGCATGCCGGCAATATCAAACGTGGCGGCGAATGGATTGAAACGCGCCTTCTGGCATCCGGGCCACGCACCAATCCGTGGTTTCAGGAATGTGGCCCGCGCATCATGGCGGCTGGCGATATGCTGGCATTCGACACCGATCTTGTCGGCACTTATGGCTATTGTTGTGATATCTCACGCAGCTGGATTGTTGGCGATGCGCCGCCAACCGCCAATCAAAAACAGCTCTATCAGATTGCCTATGAACATATCATCACCAATATGGGGCTGATCGAAGCTGGTATGAGCTTTGCCGAGATGACAAAGATCGCGCATCGCCTGCCCGAGGCGTATCGGGCTTTGCGCTATGGCGTGCTGGCACATGGTATCGGGCTGTGTGATGAATATCCAAGCGTGCGCTACCCCGAAGATGTTGAGGCGCATGGCTATGGCGGGGTTTTTGAGGTTGGCATGACCTTATCTGTCGAGGCCTATGTCGGCGCTGTCGATGGGCATGAGGGGGTCAAGCTTGAAGAACAAATTGTGGTCACAGATAATGGCGTGGTGCCATTATCGAGCTATCGTTATGAAGCTGCCATGCTGGCCTAGCCGGGTGATTTGACTACGCCAATATGTGGCAGGTTACGTCCCTGCTGGGCATAATCGATGCCATAGCCAATGACAAAATCATCCGGGATGTCAAACCCGATCCAGTCGACCGCAACATCAACTTCCCGGCGTGATGGCTTGTTCAATAAGGTGCAAACGGACAGAGTTTTTGGCGCGCGGGTCAGCAGAATTTTCTGCACCTGCGACAAGGTATGGCCGGTATCGACAATATCTTCGACAAGCAATACGTCACGGTCTTTGATTGTGGTTTCAAGATCCTGAATGATCCGCACCTGCCGCGATGATTGCATATTATTGCCATAGGAAGACACCGTCATAAAATCGACCTCTACCGGCAATGCCAGACGGCGCACAAGATCGGCAATAAAAATAAATGATCCCCGCAGCAGACCAACAACAACAAGCTGTTCGGTGCCTTTAAAATGATCGGTGATGATGCGCGCCAACTGATTCGTGCGGGCGGAAATTTCAGCATCAGTAATCAGAATGTCGATATCTTGCTGGTTCGATAATACGGTCATTGGCTCTCGATGCTTTCTGCCCGGGCAAGAAATTGATCATAGACCGGTAACGGCTGGTTCAGTATAAACAGGCGGCGCTAAATGGCTAGGCGCAATCGGTGCAAATGGCACAAAAATATGATAATCGCCGGGTTTGGGCCCGGGTCGTGATAGCCAGCCAGATAAGAGGGTCAAATGGCAAAAATTGCTTTTTTAGGAATGGGCGTGATGGGGTATCCGATGGCCGGGCATATTGCCGCGGCTGGCCATGATGTCACTGTATATAACCGGACAACAGCCAAAGCCGAAGCATGGGCAGCACAGCATGGGGGTCGGCATGCCGCAACCCCGGCGGCCGCAGCAAACGGGGCTGATTTCGTATTTTGCTGTGTCGGTGATGATCCGGATGTATTGTCGGTCGCGCTTGGCGATGACGGGGCGATTCCGGCAATGCAACAGGGTGCTGTCTTTATCGATAACAGCACGGTGTCAGCTGATGTGGCACGACAGCTCTATGCGGCTGGATCTGCGGCTGGTGTGATGACGCTTGATGCGCCGGTGTCAGGCGGTCAGGCGGGTGCTGAAAATGGTCAATTGACGGTCATGGTTGGCGGTGATGCGGCTGGCTTTGACGCGGCATTGCCGGTGATGCAATGCTATGGTGCGCGGGTTGTCCATATGGGGGCTGCCGGACAAGGTCAGCAGGCCAAGATGGTCAATCAGATCTGTATCGCCGGTCTGGTGCAAAGCCTGTCTGAAGGGCTGAATTTTGCCATCGAGGCCGGGCTGGATACGGACAAACTATTGGAGGCGATTTCGGGTGGGGCGGCGCAATCCTGGCAAATGGTGAATCGCGGTCACACCATGGTTAAAGGCGAATTTGATTTTGGCTTTGCTGTCGATTGGATGCGCAAGGATCTGCGGATTTGTATTGAAGAGGCAAAACGCAACGGTGCGCTGCTGCCAGTGACCGAAATTGTGGCTGGTTATTACGCTGAATTAAGCGCCGACGGGCATGGCCGTAATGATACATCCAGCCTGATCCGGCGGCTGGCGAAATAACCCCAGCGACGACAAAAACCAGTCACGCAAAAAAAACCAGTGACGCAAAAAAACTAGGCACGCACAAAAACCGGGCACGCAAAAAAATAGCGGGGTCGATTTGCCCCGCTATTTTTATTCCGGATGATGCTGAAACATCTGTGATGCCGGCTACATGCCGATACAGACAAATTTAATTTCCAGAAACTCTTCAATCCCGTATTTTGATCCTTCACGACCAAGACCGGAATTTTTCACGCCACCAAATGGCCCGACTTCCGATGAAAAAATACCCGTATTGGCGGCAACGATGCCATATTCAAGGGCCTCACTGACGCGGAACAACCGGCTGGCATTTTCGGTGAATAAATAGGCGGCCAGACCAAATTCTGTATCATTCGCCGCTGCGATCGCTTCGGCCTCGTCGGTAAAACGGAACAGACCGGCCACCGGCCCAAAAGTTTCCTCACGGAACATCCGCATATCTGACGTCATATCGGTCAGCACTGTGGGTTCAAAAAAGGTGCCACCGAGACTGTGCGCCTTGCCACCTGCCAGAACATTGGCGCCGTTGGCAATGGCATCTTCGACATGGCTGCAGACTTTTTCAAATCCCTGCTGGTCAATCAGCGGCCCTTGTTCAACACCATCGCTGGTGCCAGACCCAACGGTCATACTGGCTGCCTTCTCAGCAAGCCGTTTGGCAAAGGCATCATAAATGCCGTCCTGAACAAAAATTCGGTTTGCACAGACACATGTCTGGCCAGCATTGCGGAATTTTGACAGCATCGCACCTTCGACAGCGACATCCAGATCGGCGTCATCAAACACCAGCAACGGTGCGTTGCCACCCAATTCAAGGCTCATCTTCTTTACTGTGTCAGCGCTTTGGCGCATCAAAATCCGGCCAACCTCGGTTGATCCGGTAAAGGTCATTTTACGGATTCGGCTATCTGCACATAACGCCTGACCGATGGCGGGTGCGTCCATGCCGGTGACAATATTCATCACCCCGGCCGGAATGCCTGCACGGGTCGCAAGTTCGGCCAGCGCCAGCGCCGATAGCGGCGTCTGTTCAGCCGGTTTCAACACGCAGGCACAGCCAGCAGCGATACCGGGGGCCACCTTACGCGTGATCATCGCAATCGGGAAATTCCATGGGGTAATGGCACCAAACACGCCGATTGGCTGTTTGAATGTCAACAGCCGCTTATCAGCTTGCGGGCTTTCCAGAACATCGCCGCACACCCGCCGTGCTTCTTCGCCAAACCAGTCAACAAAGCTGGCACCATAGGCGATTTCACCTTTAGCTTCGGCCAGCGGCTTGCCCATTTCGGTTGTCAGTATAAGTGCCAGATCATCGGTGTTTTCGACAATCAAATCATACCAGCGGCGCAGAATCATGGCGCGGGTTTTGGCAGGCGTAGCCGCCCAGGCTTTTTGCGCTGGCACCGCCATATCGATGGCACGGGTGACATCAGCCGCGCCCAAATCGGCAACCTCGGCAATCACCGCGCCGTCGGCCGGGTTATGCACGGCAAAGCTGGCCCCATTGGCGGCACTTACCCATTCACCATTGATATAGGATTGCGTACGTAATAACGAAGGGTCTTTTAACTGCATTTGATATTCTCCCGGAAATCACAGGCGGCTATATGATTGTATTTTCAATGCCGGCGCATTATCTCGGCCGGCAGCTCAAACGGCATGGGTTAGCCTTAGCATCAAACGCCGGCATAGTGCCACCAATTTTGACATTTTTTATGTGCGTATCACCGGTCTCATGCGGTCACTTTGGTGGCAGCGGGTGGCTGTGCATCTGATCAAAGGGCGCGCCATCCGGGCCATGTTTATGCGCCCGGCCAACCTCAATATAATGCATCGCAATCCTGCGGTTTTCAGCGATGTCTTCGGCGGTCAGCTGGCGCATTTTTCTGGCGGGACGCCCGGCCCATAACTCGCCTGTCGGGATGCGTTTGCCCGGGGTCAACATCGCGCCAGCCGCCAACATCGCATCGGTCTCGATGACGGCGCCATCCATAACAATGGCCCCCATGCCGACAAAGCTGTGATCTTCCAGCCGGCAGGCATGCACCAGCGCTGAATGACCAATCGACACATAATCGCCGATAATTGTCGGAAAATCACGGCTGCTGATATGGACACAGCTGTTATCCTGAATATTTGTGCCGGTGCCAATGGTGATGAAGTTGTTATCGCCGCGCAATGTTACCTGATACCAGATGCTGCTGCCGGCGCCAATCCGCACCGCCCCGATCACCGCCGCTGTTGGTGCGATAAAGGCAGTTTCGTCAATCTCTGGCTGGTGATTGAGAAATGCGGCGATATGCGGTGGATTCCGGGGGTGCATGACAATGCCTCTCTCTGGCTGGTGACTGGATGATTTATGGTGACTGGCTGATTTATACGGGGATCCGGCAACCGCTGTCCAGTGATCCGCCGCCATGTATTTTTTCAAAAAATCACCGCCAAGACATGTTTATTCCCTTGGAAATCGGCTATAAACGCTTATATCACAAACTATAGCTGCAACGGCACACTACATTTTGGAGACTGACATGGCATTTACCCTACCTGACCTGCCCTATTCACATGATGCGCTCGCTGAATTCGGCATGAGCGCTGAAACCCTAGAATATCATCATGATCTCCACCATAATGCCTATGTTGTGAATGGCAATAAGCTGATCGCTGGCACCGAGTGGGAAAGCAAGTCACTCGAAGATATCATCACCGGCACCTATGATGCGAAAGCGGTGGCGCAAAATGGTATTTTCAACAACGCGTCACAACATTGGAACCATATGCAGTTTTGGGAAATGATGGGGCCTGGCGCATCGGCCATGCCATCAGAGTTGGAAGCGGCATTGACCGAAAATTTTGGCTCTGTTGATGCCTTTAAAGATGCGTTTAAAGCGGCTGGTGCCGGGCAATTTGGCTCAGGCTGGTGCTGGCTGGTGAAAACAGCTGATGGCAGCTTGCAAGTGACAAAGACAGAAAATGGCGTTAACCCGCTTTGTTTCGGCCAGACAGCTTTGCTTGGCTGTGACGTTTGGGAACATTCCTACTACATCGATTTCCGCAATAAGCGGCCTGATTATCTGGCCAATTTTCTGGATAATCTGGTGAATTGGGATTATGTCGCGGCGCAGCTCTAGCAGCAGCGATAAAATATCTGACCAATGTTTGCCGCACTGGTTAATACCTCTAATATAAAAACGTCATCCCTAAACGGGGTGGCGTTTTCACGTTTGCGCCAAGTTTTGGGCCGAATGGCGCCATAATCAAAGGCTAACACCCATGATGAAAAAAGCGATGGTCGCTTTGGGTGGAATAGAGGTATGTTGCCATGTGGGTTTTAATTCTCGTTCTCGGTGTCGCTGGCTTGTACAATACAGAAGCGATGCAGTCATTCAGTAAGCACAGCAATCACAACCCGGAATATAGATTTGTGCGGGCTGTTCCTTGCGAAACCGGGCTGAAATCATCTGGCTATAGTGTGGCGCCAACAGGCAGGCTGTTTCTGAAACAAGTCAATAAAGATGGCAGCGTTGGGGTGGTCTGTAGCGAGTAGCATGACAGCCGAAAGGCTGCTGCGGTTCGCCGAGCCCAAGATCAATGCCCAAGATCAATGCCCCGGATAAATACACAGGATCAATGCCCAGAATTAATGTTACGATCCTTTGGTGCGCATCATCTGCTGAACACGCAAGCGCAAGGCGTTGAGCCGGATAAACCCATGCGCATCGCTGTGGTCATAATCGACCGCGCCTTCCTCAAACGTCACCAGATCAGCATTATAAAGTGAATTTGGCGATTGCCGGCCGGTGATAATCACATTGCCTTTATAGAGCTTGACCCGCACCACGCCATTCACCGCGTCACGGCAGCTATCGATGGCTGCCTGCAGCATTTCGCGTTCCGGCGAAAACCAAAATCCGTTATAGACAAGCTCGGCATAGCGCGGCATCAGCTCGTCTTTGGTATGTTGGGCGCCGCGATCAAGGGTAATCGATTCCATTGCACGTCGTGCGGCAAGCAGAATGGTGCCGCCCGGGGTTTCATACACACCGCGCGACTTCATCCCGACAAAGCGGTTTTCGACAAGATCTAACCGACCGATGCCGTTGGCACCGCCAAGCCGGTTCAGCTCTTCTAAAAGGCGGGCTGGTGTAAAGGGTTTGTCGTCAATGGCAACCGGATCGCCAGCTTCAAAGCGAATAGCAATCTCGGTTGGCTTGTCAGGCGCATCTTCCGGCGCGACGGTACGGGAAAACACATATTCTTCCGGTGCCACCCATGGGTCTTCAAGCACTTTGCCCTCAGCCGAAATATGCAGCAGATTCGCATCGACGCTAAAAGGTGCCTCGCCGCGTTTATCCTTTGGGATGGGGATTTGATTTTGTTCGGCATAGCTGATCAGCTTGGTGCGCGACCCCAGATCCCATTCACGCCACGGCGCGATCACTTTAATGTCTGGCTGCAACGCATAATAAGCCAATTCAAACCGAACCTGATCATTGCCTTTGCCGGTGGCGCCATGCGACACAGCCTCGGCACCAACCGCCTTGGCGATTTCGATCTGCCGCTTGGCAATTAATGGCCGGGCAATCGAGGTGCCAAGCAGATAGGCTCCCTCATAGAGCGGGTTGGCCCGAAACATCGGGAAGACATAATCGCGGACAAATTCTTCGCGCAGATCTTCAATGAAAATTTCTTTGATGCCCAAAAGTTCAGCTTTTGCACGGGCTGGCTCAATATCCTCGCCCTGTCCAATATCAGCGGTGAAGGTGACAACTTCGGCGCTGTAATGGTCCTGCAGCCAGCGCAGGATAACTGACGTATCAAGCCCGCCTGAATAGGCAAGCACGACTTTTTTGATATCTTTTGTGTTCATGCGAAACCAGCCTGTTGCTTGTGTTCGTCCGTTCATATCCGATCAGCCGCACTCTCGCAACGGTGATTTACAATTCGCGCAACACCGGGGCGGGCTTGCGGCCCAGCGTTTGCATAGCGCTGATCAGCCCCAGCACAGCGGTCAAAAATGCGCCGCAAAGTGTCGTTGCCAGAACCAGCCAGCCTTTAAATTCAAAATCAGCCTCTAACAGCTGGGCGACCAGTGCCCAACTGGCAATCGTGCCGATACAGGCGGCAGCGATGGCGGTGAGCAACCCCAACAGGGCATATTCAAAAAACCAGGCCAGCCCGATCGACAGGCGGGTTGCCCCTAACACTTTTAAGATGACCGAGTCCGCCAGGCGTTGTGCTTCGCTGCTGGCAACCGTGCCAGCCAACACCGCTATGCCGGCGACCAATGTGACCAGCGCGGTC